>JGI11785J13272_1000163_pt1 | contig 16319 bp, 16 predicted proteins | sample DeeseametaMP2098_FD_13272 | JGI IMG/M metagenome (IMG submission 13272)
CCCATAAGCCCAAGGTAATCAATTATCTTATCAGGAGGAACGCCCCATTTTTCCTCCACTCCTACAGGATCGATTATATTTATGTCTGTCGATCGAACAATGGGTGAATAGAGGAAAATGTGATCCGTAATTAATTGCGCAAAATCTTTATCGCCGCTGAAAATATATACATCCAATCCTTCTGCTTCTCCCTCTTTAGCTAATGTTCCAATTACATCATCCGCTTCAAATCCGGCTTTGCTGATATTAGGTAACTTCATTGCATCCAACAGTTTCCAAAGGTGATCAAGTTGATCTTGAAGTTCCTGAGGCATTTCATCGCGATTGGCTTTGTATTCAGGATATCGCTCGTGTCTGAATGTCTTTTCCTTGCGATCAAAGGCTGTAGCGATATAATCGGGGTTTTCCTTGCGAATAAGACGGAAGATCATATTGATGAAACCGAAAAGTGCACTGGTATGCTGGCCGGAAGTTGTAATAAGCGGATTACGGATCATGGCATAATGCGCCCTGAACAGTAAAGCATAGCCATCTATGAGAAAAAGTCGTTTACGTTGAGATTTTTTGGTGGACATAAGAAGATGAAATTAATATAAATACTTTCCGAAAACACAGACCGAATATAATTTTTCATTGTAATTTTCAGATCAAGATTGAGGAAAGTATGAATTCATATCCTATTACAAAAAATAGTAAGATCAAACGTATTGCTGAAAAAGCAACATATGATACGGAAACAATTCACCAAATTATTGATGAAGCATTGTTTTGTCATATTGGAATTATACACAATGATAGACCGGTGGTCATTCCAACGATTCACGCCCGTATGAATGATCATTTGATGTTTCATGGCTCCAATGCCAGTCGTTTGATCAAAACATCGGATCAAAACGATATTTGTGTAACCATTACATTGTTAGACGGACTTGTCATTGGCCGCTCTCATTTTCACCACTCTATGAACTATCGTTCTGTTGTTTTATTCGGAAAAGGTGAAATAATTAAGGATCATGAAGAGCGCATGGATGCATTCCATGCCATTTCCCATCATTTTGCGCCGGGACGCTGGAACGATGCCCGAAAACCCAATGAATCTGAATTAAAACAAACAGCTATTTTAAAAATGAAAATAGATAGTGCTTCAGCAAAAATAAGTAACAAATTTTCAACAGACGAAGATGAAGATTATAAATTGAATTACTGGGCGGGAATTATTCCCGTTAATCAAACCTACGGCATACCGGAAAATGACCCGCATTTAAAAGAGGGAATTATATTGCCGGAATATTTAAAGAACTTTAAAAGAAATTAAACTGGTCGCTCCGCTAATTCCACCAGCACACCGCCGGTGCTTTTTGGATGAATGAAGGTTACTAAATAACCTTCAGCGCCGACTTTTGGTTCGTCATAAATCACAGAAATATTATTTTCCTGCAGTTCAGAAATGGCTTCGTAGATATTATCCACTTCAAAGCAAATATGATGAACACCCACTCCCCTTTTGTCAATATACTTTGCAATGGTAGAATCCTCACTCATGGCTTCTAATAATTCTATTTTCCCTCTGCCTGTAGTGTAAATTTCCGTAGTGACTTTTTCAGATTCCACTGTTTCCGTCCTGGAATGGTCCAATCCTAATACGTGCTTCCAGAATGGTGAATTTTCAGCCAATGAGTTGACAGCAATGCCAATATGTTCTATTCCTTTAATCTTCATAATTTAAATTTTGTCATCTTGATGCCGATTTATCGGGAGAAAGATCTCAAGCAAATAACTTTAAAATGAACACTTGAGATTCTTCCTCACTTCAATCATCAGAATGACATTTTATTTTAATCCTTTAACTATTGAATTTAATTGCAATCCTAACCCATTTCCATCCGGGATTACAACTTTTCCATCTTCAATCTGCACACCACTATAAGGATCGTTATCAATTAATAAATGTCCATCCAGATCAGCATAATCAATTAGTGGAGAGAGATGTGCTGCAGCTGTTATACCAATTGAGGATTCCACCATACAGCCCAGCATGATCTGCAAACCTCGTTCACGAGCCATATCGATCATTTGTTTTGCTTTTAGCATACTCCCACATTTCATGAGTTTAATGTTGATTCCATCAAACGCATGGGCGATTTCATGGATATTTTCCGGTATAATGCAATTTTCATCCGCAATAAGTGGCAATGGAGACTTTTTCTTTAATTCGGCTGTATCATGCACTTTATCAGCCGGCAATGGTTGTTCCACAAATTCTACATTCTGATCGGCGAGCCATTTACACATTATTTCACCAGTATCCAAGTCCCATCCTTCGTTTGCATCCACACGAATCACCTTATCTGTTTCAGCTCGAATGGCATTGATAATTTCTTTATCATTATCAGAACCCAGTTTCACTTTGAGAATGTAATACGGTTCTGCCTCTTCTATTTTTTGAGCAATTAGATCCATATTTCCAATGGCAATGGTAAAGGAAGTCAGTGGACCTGTGTTGGTTGTGACTCCAAAGAAATCCTTTATGGAAATACCTTCTTTTTGCGTCCACCAATCCAGGTAAGCCATACTTAAGGCAACTTCCATAGCTTTTATACCATCACAATGCGGTAAAACAGTTTCTTCAAAAACTTCCGGATGTTCTTTTTCTTGTGGTAATTGAATTCCTCTTGCCAGTTTAGATAGGATCAAATCTGCAGATTCACCATAACGATCCGATGGCGATGCTTCTCCTCGGCCGACAATACCATCCTGTTCTAAATAAACGAATATTTCAGGATAAGTTGCGTGGGTACTGCGTGCAATTCCAAAGGGATGTGTACAGCGCACATCATATTGTGTATAACTTAAGTTCATAGTTTAACTAAATAATTTAAGAACGGAAATTGGCTTTCCGTTTTTCAACAAAAGCAGACAAGCCCTCTTTAGTTTCTTCTCTAGAAAATAAATTCGCAAATTCTTTCACTTCAAACTCAAGACCATCCTCAATGGATTTGTCGAAACTTTCATAAATACAGTTTAGAGATTTCGCTATGGCATTCGGTCCATTATTCAGAATCTTTTTACCAATCTCTTTGCATATATCCATAAGCTCTGTTTGAGTAACGACATGATTCACCAAACCGATTCGATGAGCTTCTTGTGCAGATATTTGATTTCCAGTTGTGATTAACTCATTAGCAATTCCGGTCCCTACAATCTTAGGCAGACGTTGAGTACCACCCCATCCAGGAATGAGACCCAGCAAAACTTCCGGCTGTCCGAAAATTGCATTCTCACTTGCCACACGAATATGACACGCCAATGATATTTCACAGCCGCCGCCAAGAGCAAAACCATTCACGGCTGCGATGACCGGTTTGGGTGAATTTTCAATAACCAACGTCATTTCTTGACCTGTTTTTCCAAATTCAAGTGCATCTTCAGCATTCATCTGCTGCATGGCTTTAATGTCAGCACCTGCTACAAACGCCTTTTCCCCACTTCCGGTTATAATAATAACACCAATTTCTTTATCTGCAATCATGTCTGAAACAGTAATTGATAATTCAGATACTACATCTGAATTCATGGCATTCATTGCATCAGGTCGATTAATTATTATAACACCAATCCCATCTGATTTTTCTATAAATAAATATTTCATAATGGACTCTAAATTATTTCCAAAAAGTCCTGCTAAACAAAACTATAATAGTAAATATTTCAAGTCTGCCAAGCAGCATACAAAAGCATAACATCCATTTACCGAATGCCGGTAACAAAGCATAATTGTCCGTCGGACCGAATGCACCTAAACCAGGGCCAATATTTCCGATTGCAGAGGCAGCAGCTCCTATGGATGATTCGAGGTCTATATTCATGGTCGTAAGCACCAAAGTCGTTATGGTAAAAATAGACATGTAAAAAAGAAAAAATCCCAACGTATTACGAATGATATCTTCAGAAATAAAGCGGCTTCCAATTCTTATAGGAATGATGGCTTTTAAATGAAGCATTCGTCTAGTTTCCGTTGCCGCATATTTAAACAAGAGCATCAACCGTACAATTTTCATTCCACCGCCTGTCGAACCGCCCATTCCTCCAACAAACATCATAAATAAAATCATAAATTGTGCAAAGAATGACCATAATTCATAATCAGCTGTGGCAAACCCAGTTGTTGTTAAAATGGACACCGTTTGGAAAAGTGAATCACGGAAATGTTTTTCTGACCACTCATTCACTCCGGCTGATACACTTGAGAAAATGAGAAAGGTAACAACAAGTATAATTCCAAAATAAGCCAGAAATTCTTTATCCCGAAAATATGATTTCACATTTCCTGTGAGAGCATGAAAATGAAGAGAAAAATTGATCCCGGCTAAAAACATAAAAAATATAATTATATATTGAATGGTTGCACTGTTGTAATAACCAATACTAGCATTTTTAATCGAAAATCCGCCAGTGGGCATTGTGGTAAAAGAATGGCAAGCAGCATCAAACCATGGCATTCCACTTATGACTAATAATACAATTTGAGCTGCAGTGATACCAAGATAAACCATCCATAATATTTTTGCAGTTTCGCGGACTCGTGGACGAATTTTATCTGCGACAGGCCCCGGGACTTCTGCTTTAAATAATTGGACACCGCCCACACCTAATAATGGCAAAATAGCGATGTAAAAAACAATAATTCCCATACCGCCAATCCATTGAATAAATGATCTCCAAAATAGAGTTGCATGAGGCAGACTTTCAATACCATTTGGCAGATTAGGTAATGTTACAGAACTACCAATTATGGAGGCGCCGGTTGTGGTTACACCGGACATGGATTCAAAAAATGCGTCCGTAAAATTTGGTATGACTCCGGAAATATAAAATGGTAATGCTCCGATCAATGCGGCCGTAATCCACGTAAAGGTTACAATAGCAAAACCATCTTTATTGGTTAATTTTCTATTCTTCCTTGTGGTTAACCAAACAGGAACTCCAAAAACAAAACATATCAACATTGACCACAAAAAACCATCGAGATCGTTTTCGCCATACCCATAAGCTATTGCTGAAGGGAATACCATAGATACGCCCAAAATCACTAATAAAGCGCTTAAAATGTTTAATATAGTGCGAATATTCATCAGGCTCGGAAGAGCTTGCGGACAGCATTGAAGGCTTCATTTTTGGCAAAAACCAAAACAGTATCTTCAGCTGTCAAGCGGGAACTCCCGCGGGCGATACTTAAATGTCCATGGTGATTAATTACACCAACAATACTTCCTTTTGGAAAAGAAATTTCTGATAATTCCATATGTGTCACACGACTTCCCGGATCAGGTTGGAGTTCCAATACATCTACATCAATTTCCTCAAACGTTATAACAGATGTATCTGCCAAGTCACTGCGAATTTTGCGAAGGATTGTATTGACAGTTGACATATTCTTACTAATAATCGGGCCAATTCCTAACTCTTGAATAATGGGTAAAAAATCTGTATTACTGACATGAATAATCGCTTGTTTAACTCCAAAATGATGAGCCAAAAGTCCTGAAAGTATATTCGTTTGTTCATTTTCTGTTACTGTAATAAAACTGTCAATCTCTTGAATGTTTTCAGATTTGAGAAATTCCATATCCGTCCCATCCGCATTGATGACCAAAATATTATCCATATGGTTGGCAATATGTTCAGCCTTATTTCTCTTACTTTCTACCAATCGTACGTTCATATCATCTTGCAGCTTTTCAGCTAAGGAACGACCAATTTTACTGCCGCCAATAATCATGACACGTTTGGAGTAATCAGTTGTTTTGCCGAGCAATTCGATTAAACTGGGGACATGTTCCGTGCGAAGTAAGAAATAGACAATATCGCCTTCTTGGAATTGAAAATCAGACCAAGGTACAATTGTTTCTGTATTTCGTAAAACGGCAATAACACCAAACTTATAATCATCGGAATCTTTACAAATCTCTTTTACAGTTTTTCCAATTATTTTTCTACATCCATTACCGATCATAAATCCCAGCATTTGTAATCGACCACCTTCAAAATCCATCACTTGAGTTGCGTAGGGATGTCGAACCAACCTACTTATTTCCAAACACGCTTCACGTTCAGGATGGATTACAAGATCCACGCCGAATTTTTCAGGTTTTATGATCGAATCCCTGTCACTGTATTGTTGATTGCGTAAGCGGGCAATGATTCGTTTTGCACCCAATTCATGTGCTTGCTGTGCAGCAATTAAGTTTACTTCATCGAGGCGAGTAAGGCATAACGTATAGTCTGCTTCTTCTACGCGAGCTTTATGGAGTATTTTTGGACTGGCCCCATTACCCTCCACATCAATGGCATCGAGGTTTTCGGTAATTCGACGACATTTCTCCGGATTGATATCTACGGCAGTAATATCGTGACCGTCTTCAATTAAGGCTTTGGCGACGTGGAAGCCCACTTCACCCGCACCAATTAGTACTATTTTCATCAGAGTGTTATTATAAGTGCCAAGTGAGAATGTATACAGTTAATAATATAAGAAAAAAGAAATATTGTTATTCTGATACACGATATATTTCAGCGCCTAAAGAGCTAAATTTTTCCTCAATTTTCTCATACCCCCTATCAATATGATAGATTCGACTCACGTCTGTTTGCCCTTCTGCCATCAATCCAGCCAAAATAAGAGATGCACTNGCNCGTATATCTGTAGACATTACTTGTGCTCCTTTTAATGATTGAGTTCCCTGTACCGTTGCTACATTGTCATGNAGANAAATNTNNGCNCCNAANCGATTTAATTCCGGNATATGCGTAAAACGATCATGATAAACAGTGTCCGTNACAATTGACTGCCCATCAGTAATACTCATCAGTGCCATCCATTGGGCTTGCAAATCCGTTGGAAAACCCGGATATACTTCTGTGGTTACATCCACAGCGTTCACTTTATCAGCCTTCTTAATATTTATTTTACCGGGTTCTGTTGTATAATGCGCTCCAAATTCTTCTAACTTATCCAGCACTGTTTTCAGATGATCCGGTTCTGCATGATTTAAAGTTATGTCGCCTAATGCTGCCCCGGCCATAAGAAATGTACCCGCCTCAATTCGATCCGGAATCACTGTCATTTCAACCGGATTTAATTCATCTACTCCGTTAATTGTTAATGTACTCGTATTCAGTCCGGAGATTTTTGCGCCCATTTTATTCAGCATTTCACACAGTTGTACAATATCAGGTTCTTTTGCAGCACGTTCAATTACCGTTGTCCCTTTAGCCAAAACAGCTGCCATAACTACATTACCAGTTGCCCCTACTGATGGAAAATCAAAACAAATATTTGCACCTTTCAACGTTGACCCTTGCGCTAGTATATACCCCTGTTCAAGCGTAACATTCGCCCCAAGCTTTTCCATGCCCATCAAATGAAAATCAACAGGCCTTGGGCCCCAAGCGCATCCACCGGGCAAGGATACTTTTACTTCCCCAAAACGACCTAATAACGGTCCCATTACATAAAAAGACGCTCTCATAGTTTTGACTAATTCATAGGGAGCTTCAAGTTTATTAACCGTTGATCCATCAATTTTTAATGTGCCATTTTCGAATTCAACTCCGGCACCAACCATTTCTAATAATCTGATCATTGTTCGGGTATCGCGTAAATCCGGTACTTTATGAATTGTAGTAATACCTTCAGTTAAAAGCGCTGCTGTCATCATGGGTAAAACGGCATTTTTAGCACCACTAATTTCGACTGTACCCTTTAAGGGCTTTTTACCGTGAATGACTAATTTATCCACGAGCACCGCCCATCAATCCTTTTGCAGAATCTAAAGTCCCGGGTGTTATTGTTTCACCACTGAACAGCTGAGCAATTGTTTGTACTTTTTCTTCATCTTTCAAATAATCTATTTTTACTTTCGTTCTGCCATCTTTCTGCAACTTTGAGATATGAAGATGATGATTGGCTTTTGCAGCAATTTGAGGTAAATGCGTAACACAAATAATTTGCTTTGATGAAGATAAATTCGATAATGCGTCTGCTACCTTTTCAGCTGCTATTCCGGATATTCCTGCATCTATTTCATCAAATACTAATGTGTCAACCGGATCAACTTTCTGGAAAATTGTTTTGATCGCCAGCATAATTCTGGATACTTCACCGCCGGAAGCTACATCCGTTAACGGCTTTGCTGCTTCTCCGGGATTTGCACTTAAATAAAAATCAATTTGATCAAATCCTTTCGGTCCATACTTGACAGTTTGACCATTCATTTCAATTTGGGATTTGTCTGATGATATCACATCCATCCTCACATCAAATGATGCACCGGGGATATTTAATAATGCTAATTCAGTTTCAATTTTTGAACATAAGCCTTGAATACTGTTCGAGCGTAATTCATGTAATTTGGTTGCCATTTGTTGAAAGTCTGAACGAAAACGATTTATGGATTCTGTTAACTCATCGATTTCATTTATTAAGGATTTAAATGATTCTAATTCAATTGTGATTTCATCGCAATAATTAATAACTGTTTCCAAAGAACCGCCATATTTACGCTTTAAACTTTCAATTTCCTGTAATCGGGATTCTACTCTTTCTAATTGTTCAGGGTTATGATCGATTTGTGTTGCGTATTTTCTTAATCCTTCTGATGTATCCATGAGGGCATTTAATGCTTCTTCCAATGATATTAAATGAGGAACTACTTGCTCATCGATTGAACTAATTTCTTCCAATTCTTTACGTATATCTGCCAATTCATTATAGAGTGAATTATCCTGCTCTGTGATTCGAGCATTTAAATCATTTGCAGTTGTTAAAAGTTTATCGGCATGTTTTAATATTTTGAAATCTGCCATTAGAGTTTCATCTTCGCCAAGAAGAGGGCTGATTAATTCAATTTCCTGTAACTGAAATGCTAACAATTCTTTTCTATCACTTGCTTGGTTTTGTTTTTCGATTGCACGATCCAAATCATTTTCAGCCTTTACAAGATGCTGATACACGTCTTCCAATTTACTTACATCATTATTCAATTTTGCAAATGTATCAAGAAAGTCTATATGTGTCTCTCGATTCATAATATATTGCTGTTCATGCTGACCGTGAAAATCAGCAATGGATTTTACACGATCCAAATAGTCTTTCTCTTTAAAAGGTTCTTCGTTAAAAAAAGCTCGACTGCGTCCTGACGTTAATAATTCGTCTGCACGTATTAATATCACCATCAAGTGAAACTTCAATTTCTACTATTGCTTTATCTGTGCCGCTTCGAACAGCTGTTCCTTTAACTTTACCACCCAAAGAAGCTCTAATCGCATGCAGCAGAATTGATTTCCCTGCACCTGTTTCACCTGTAATAACTGTGAGTCCATTATGAAAATTCAAATCCATTTCTTCTAAAATGGCAAAATTCTGTATAGATATATTATTTATCATTCATTTTCCTGGATCGATAATACAAAGTACCTGCAACCAATAAAAAGCCGATTATATCAGCTATAACATCATAAATGCTTGGAAATCTCCCAGGAATAAATGACTGCCAAAACTCATCCAATCCTGCAAATATTAATGCTCCAATAACTACAATTGAAGATAAAGATTCAAAACTCTTAAAGGCTAAATAACCCAAAATACTATATTCAGCCATGTGTAAAAGTTTATCCGGAGAAAGTACGATGAGACTGGGTAAGGATTTTCCGGGAATACTCGATGCTGTCAAAATTGCCAGAGCAAATAACCCTAAACCTAAACGGTAATGTTTTTTAGTCAAATTCACGCAAAACCTTTGGCAATTCATCTAAAAGATCTGAAGCGATTAAACCACGCAAACCTTTTTCTTCTGCCTTATTATCTGCTGCAAGTCCATGGAGGAACACACCTGCTTTAGCCGCTTGATAAATATCCATTCCTTGAGCAACAAATGTTCCCAATATTCCGGCTAAAACATCTCCCATTCCGGCAGTGGCCATACCGGGATTACCGCTTGTATTCACCATTGCTTCTTTTTGATGAAATGTAATTGTGGGTGCATTTTTTAATACCAGCACACCGGGAAAATCAACCATAAATTGCTCAATATTTTGAGGAAAACTGTCTATGTATTTTCCCCGATCAATTCCTAGAAGTTCACAGAATTCACCTTCGTGAGGTGTTATGATATAAGGAACATTGATTTTTTCAAATAAATCTAAATTGTCATGAAATATTCTTAAGCCATCCGCATCAATAATTAATGGTTTTTGCGCATTCAAGATTACGTCTTTGACTAATTCCATGGTTTTAGAATCTCGTCCAAGTCCCGGACCAATAACAATTGCATCACACCATTCAAATTTTTCTGAAATTGTATCAAAACAATCATGAATAAAATATCCAAGTCCATCATCTTCGCAACCAACGGTCATTCCTTCAATAATTGTTTTCTCATATATGTCTTCAATGGATTCGGGAGCGCATGTAACCGTCAATCCGGCGCCAGAACGTAATGCGCCAAATGTACTTAAAACTGCTGCCCCAGTCATTCCTTTAGAACCAGCGATAATTAATACTTTCCCTTGCTGATGTTTGTACGTATCAGAATTGACTTCGGTAAGCATATCAGTAATCGATTGTTTTTCAAATCTGCTCCATCTCAAACCGGATAATTCATTTATTATGTCAGGAAAGCCAATATCGACAGATTGAATTTTTCCAGAATGTATCTGGCCTTGTTTAATACACAATCCCAGTTTAGGATAGCCCATGGAAACTGTTGCCGTAGCAGACACGGAAAATTTTGCTGCAATTCCTCTATTTCCGTCGATTCCTGTGGGACAATCAACCGCCAGAACTTGACACGAAAAGGAATTTATCCATTTTGTCCATTTAGCATAATCATCTTTTAGTTCTCCTTGACAACCTGTGCCAAGTATTGCATCTATTATTAAATCACATTCAAGATCATCCGTAGGATTAATTCCATAATGAATTGTCACATTATTCTGGACNCATAATTCATGAAAATGAGCACTGTCTCCTTTTATNCTATTTTCCTCAATAAGACTAAATACTTGAATGGACATATTTTTAAGATAATTTGCTGTGGCAAATCCATCACCGCCATTATTTCCTTTCCCGCAAACAATCACAATCCGAGGATTGTGAATCTCTACTGTCAAACTTTTTGCTTTTTCCGCAATTACTTTTCCGGCAGCACCCATTAAATCCACACCGGAAATACCATGATCTTGCATAGCTTTTTGATCCAATTCAGCTGCTTGATCAGCAGTAATAAGTCTCATGATTATTTAATAATTACAGCCGTAGAAATGGCTGTATCTTGTGTATGCGAAATGGAAACTTTACAATCTAAATTTGCAAATAAATTACCGTGTAAATTCACAATCGGAGCGCCATTATGATCAGGAACAATTTCCATTTCAACCCAAGAAATTGGATCCGTAATCCCAGAGGTCATCAACGCTTTCTTTATGGCTTCTTTGGCTGCAAATCGACCGGAATAGTGTACAGCGGGGTCTGATTTCCCAGCACAGTAAGATTGCTCTTTGTCTGTATATGTACGTTCTATAAATCGATCAGAGTGGTCATCGATCAATTGTCGAATGCGAGATACATCTACAATATCCGTTCCGATGAAGATATCAGGTTGCATTGAGATTAGACACTATTTCGACAATTTGATGAATATCATCCACATCCCAGTCTGCGCCTGAATCTGTTGTACCAAATGTATCGCCATAACGGGCAAATATCGTTTTCATTCCTAACTGCTTTGCGCCTTCCACATCTCTTTCCGGCCAATCACCCACCATTAACGTATTTTCAGCAGCACAGTTCAATTTTTCCAAAGCTATCTTGAAAGGAACCGGCGATGGTTTTCGCTTTCCACTATCATCAAACGTAAGTACAACATCAAAAATATGATGGAGATTTAAATAGTACAATCGCATCCACGCTTCCCTGCTGGGCGCATCGGATACAACAGCTAATTTAATTCCCATTTTCATCAAATCAGACAAAGTACTGTTTACGTTTGGATACACTTGCAGATTTGCTTCTCGAGCACGTCGATACGAAACGATGCCGGCAGCTAAAAGTTTATTATCAACATGACCAATAGTTTCGGTAAGAAATAGATCAAAGATTTGCTGGTGTTCCCAGCCTTCCTCATTATACATGTCAATAATACGTTCATATGCTTTTTCAGCATCTACTTTCAAACCTGCTTCCTGCATGCCTGAGATTGCTGCTTTCACTGCATACTCCTTCATTTTCATGAAGTCCAGCAAAGTATTATCGAGGTCGAATATGACCGCGTTTAACATAGTAATACGTTTCGAGGAAAGAAAATTATGGTGAATTACTTCTGGTATTTTTCAGGATTGCGCACTTTATCCAATTCATACTCTGCGCTTTTACGCCATGTGCGATCGTTGCGTGCTTTTTCGAAGGCATTTTCTGCAGCTCGTTTACTTCCCCTTCCATTACACCATTCAGCAACACCCAGTTCTAACCAGCTTCCACCAAAATTTGATTTTTTATCAGTTGCTTCACGGGCAGAGCGTTTAGCATTTTCACAGTCACCAAGAGCGTTATAAGCAACTGCCAACCTATACCAACCCTTATATCCTTTAGGATCTAGCGATGTAGCCATTTCAAGATTAGAAACAGCAAAATCAAACTGTTCCAATTCTGAATAAACTATCCCAAGGCTTAAGTATCCTTTAGCATATTGGGGATTTACTTGAATTGCTGTGTTTAAAACATTCACTGCTTTATCAAATTGTTTTTCAATTATGTATATATCACCCATGGCTCCATAGGCCTTATCATAACCAGGATGAATTTCAATTGCTGATTCAAGAGATGATAAAGCACCAAGATTTTCCCCATTCGCTTTTTGGGATAATGCCATAGCATAATATCCTTTATAGAATTCGGGTGCAATATCCAGAGATTTTTTGTAATGCTCAATTGCAGCGGAACGATCTCCCATCTTGGCCAAAATAACACCAATTTGATAATAAGCCTGATAAAAGGATTCATCTATTTTTAACACGTCTTCATAAGCAGATAAGGCTCCTTCAAGATCACGGCGCCGATAAGAATTATTGCCTTCATTGAACTTATTTTTAGCAACATTCGCAATCGCTGTCCTGGCATTCTCATGGGAAAGATTTAATTTCAGCGCTTTTTTAAAATAATCTACTGCGCCGTCAAAATCCTTCTCGCGAAATTTCACAAGACCCATACTGTAAGCCGCTTCAGCTAAAAAGGGAAATTTTTCTAAAACAACTCGATAGGATTCATATGCTGCAGATAAATCGCCCGATTGCATATTTCGCTGACCATCCGCCATCAAAGTATTGATTTCATTCAATCGTTCGAACTCATCCCGATATTCTTGATTCTCCGGGTCTGTATCAATTGCTTTACGGATATATTCTTGTGTTTTCTGCATATTGCCAAAACGTAAATGTACTTTAGATAGGGTAATCATTGCTGGAGCAAATGTCGGGTCTGCTTGTAGCGCTTCATTCAGCACAGCTTCAGCTCCAATAAAGTCGCCATTATTGAGCATTTCCTGGCCATTTTGCAACAGTACATTAGGTGTTTGAGCAAATAAGATTGAGAAAAATATGAGTTGGATTAGATATTTATGCATAATTCCTTCTATATGTTTTTGTGCCGAAAGCCGGACTCGAACCGGCACGGGGTTTCCCCCACTGCCCCCTCAAGACAGCGTGTCTACCAGTTCCACCACTTCGGCATACTTATTTAAGATCTTCTATCTCCTGTGAGGCTGGCAAAGACAAGTCAAGAACTCGCTCATCAGCTTCTTTTTTCAAAATTGATTCTGTTTGTACTGTAGCTGATGTGCTGAATAACCCGATTACAAGAGCTAATAACATAAACGTAACGGCGAACCACACTGTCATTTTGCTCAAGATTGTAGCTGTTCCCCGACCGCCAAAAATTGCATTGGATGCGCCACCACCAATTGTACCGGAAAGTCCGCCACCTTGGCTTGCCTGCATTAGTATAACACTGACCAATAAAATACAGATCAATGTATGAATTGTTATTAAAAATCCTACCACGTCTATTCCTTTATATGATTTTCTGTTTGGTGGATAATGGAAACGAATTCTTCCGCATCCAGACTTGCACCACCGATTAAATATCCATTTACTTCTTTAATTTTCAGTAATTCTTTTACATTCTTACTATTCACTGAACCCCCATATAAAATAGGAATACTGGCTGCATCAGTCGCACCTGCATCTGTCAATACATTACGAATAGCATGATGTGCTTCGGCAATTTGATCGGGTTCTGCTCTTTCTCCTGTTCCAATTGCCCATACAGGTTCATATGCAAAAATCATTTTATTTATGTTTTCGCTTTTGATTCCATTTAAACCAACCATTAATTGCTCTTTCAAGATTGCCAATGTTTCATCATTATTTCTCTGCTCTATCGTTTCACCAATACACATGATGGGAGTTAATCCACTTGATAATGCTTTCGTTGTTCGTTTATTAACTGTTTCATTTGTTTCACCAAAGATCTGTCTCCGCTCTGAATGCCCAATAATTACATGGGAAACATTACAGGAAATTAGCATCTCTGCAGATACTTCTCCGGTAAAAGCACCTTTATCTTCCCAATATACATTTTGAGCCCCCAGAACATAAGATGTTCCTTCGAGCAATACATTCATAGTAAAAAGTGCTGAAAAAGGCGGGCAGAATATAACTTTTGACTCGGGGATATCCAAAAGTAAATTCTTAAATTTATCGAGGAATTCTTCACATTCTTCGAGCGTCATATTCATTTTCCAATTTGCTGCAATTACATACTGACTTTTCATCATGACTCCAATGCGGAAAATGCAGGTAAAGTTTCACCACTTAATAATTCCAAGGAAGCGCCTCCACCGGTTGATACATGAGATACATTATCTTGATGTCCAAAAGATCTAACAGCAGCTGCAGTATCGCCTCCGCCAACAATAGTGGTCTGCCCATTTTCAGTCTCTTCTGATAATGCTTCCGAAATAACTTTTGTTCCTTCCGAATAAAATTCTTTTTCAAACACTCCCATTGGACCATTCCACAAAACAGTTTTTGATGATGAAATTATTTTCTTAAACCGTTCAATAGATTTTGGACCAATATCTAATCCCATTAATTCTTTCGGAATTTCTCTCCATAAATATACACCTTTCGGTTTGCTATCCATGTTTTTTGAACATACAAAATCTGAAGGATAAATCAATTGAGCCCTATTATTTTTTGCTGAATTCATAATGTGAGTTGCCGATGCTATCATGTTTTCATCGATTAATGATCCACCTACTATCTGCCCTTTCGCTTTAATAAATGTGAATGCCATACCACCACTAATAATAATAGTATCTGCTTTATTCAAAAAGCGAAGAATTAATGATAATTTTGTATCTATTTTTGCTCCACCTAAAATTAATGTGACTGGGCGCCGGGGATGGTCAAAAGAATCTTTTAAATATTTCAACTCCTTTTCCATCAAAAAGCCCATACCTTTTTGTTTAAAATGATGAACAACACCTACATTTGATGCATGGGCACGGTGGGCTGTACCAAACGCTTCATTGATGAAGACTTCCCCATGTTTAGCTAATAACATGGAAAATTGGGAATCGTTCAATGTTTCTTCATTATGGAAGCGCAGGTTTTCCAATAGATGAATTTCGCCTGCACTGATGCCTAATGATGTATCTAAGGCATCTTCACTAATACAATCATCAGAAAATTTGATAGGCATTTCTAGCAAATCTGCTAAATGCTCACCAACAGGAATTAAACTCATATCATCATCTATTTTGCCTTTGGGTCTACCCAAATGAGACATCAATACAACAGCGGCACCTTGTTCCAAGCAATGCTGAAGTGTAGGAAGAGCTGCTCGAAGTCTAAAATCATCTGTGATGCGGCCATTGTTTAACGGTACATTAAAGTCTACGCGCATTAAAATTCGCTTATCTTTTAAATCAAATGTGTGGAGATTTTTTATCATTATTACTCTTAATCTAACGGTGTAGAAACTGTTAAAGCATACACATGTGCCGCACCGGCTTGTTTTAAAGATACAGCACATGCAGACATTGTTGAACCTGTCGTAAGCACATCGTCTATAATGACGATTGATTTATTTTTTACACTCTCCTTTGATTTGAAAGCGTTGGCCATGTTCGTTTTTCTTTCTTCTTTATTTAAAGTTGTTTGTGAAACTGTAAAACGATTTCGTTTAAGAATCTGATTTTTAT
>JGI11785J13272_1000166_pt1 | contig 16129 bp, 17 predicted proteins | sample DeeseametaMP2098_FD_13272 | JGI IMG/M metagenome (IMG submission 13272)
GGAGAAAAAGTTGATGATCCGTACAATATGGAATCTTCCGCTACGACTGGAGAGTCCAGCATGGCAGAAAAGTCCGGAACTTCCGCAAAGTCCGGTACGGCGGAAAAGTGCGCTGCCTCAGCTAACTCCACTGTTGCTAACAGCGAATCCGGGTTGGGGCTGCTGCCGATGACTACCGTTCTGGAGGGTGACAAAAAACTTGTGCGCCGTGAATATCAAGGGCAAAACTGGTTGGCTGGTTTAAACTGGACAGGTTACGAAATTCATCTGGGACAAACAGAATTTCACGAAAAACCGCAAGAACCGTTTGTTGTTCCGGAAGTTCCAGAGGCGCACAAAGCTGCGCTGGGTGTGATTGAACGGAAAAGAAAAATAATCGGTACCTACATTCACGGCTGGCTGGAAAGTCCGGAAGTGATACAACAACTTTTTGCCTTGTTTAGCTCGGAAACTTTTGAAATTCCATTTTCTTTTCAGGAAACAAAAGAGCGTGAAATGGATGAGCTGGCTCTGTTTCTGGAAAAGCATTGTGAAGTTGAAAAAATTCTGCGGAATTAAGCAAACAATATATGATGAACCTGTAAAAAGTCCTAAAGTCGTGTCATTTCGATAAAAGCGAGAAATCTATTTTATGTTAACTCTCTTAAGTTATTAAGATATTTCCCTACGGTCGAAATGACAAACTATGGGATTCAGACTTTTTCTAGAACTCCTAATTGATTAAAATTAAAATCTACTATGACAGAAATAATAAAAGATTTAGCAACTGAGAAAACGGTAAGTGGAATCAACATTCCAAAACGTCCTAAAATAAAACAGGGCGCTTTCCAGATCTATACCGGCGAAGGCAAAGGTAAAAGCACCGCTTCGCTGGGATTGATGCTGCGTGCGCTTGGTTCCGGAATGCATGTTTACTACGTACGNATGCTGAAACCACGCTGGAAAACCGGCGAGTTGAAACTCTGTCCGGAAAACTTTCATCCAAACTTAACTTTCCGCAATGTACCGCATTATTGGGCACTTTGTGTGAGCAAAACAATTCCGCTGGATGTGGCAGAAATGACAGAAAAAATGAAACCGGAAATGGAAGACCTGCACGAAAAAGTGAAGTCCGGTAAGTACGATATGATAATTGCGGATGAAATTAATTACTGTATTTTCCGGGGTTTGCTTTCACTGGAAAAAGCAATTCAAATTGTGGAGGATCGGCCTAAAAATGTGGAATTGGTTTTCACCGGTCGTCATGCACATCCTGAACTCGTTGAACGCGCGGATCTGGTGACTGAAATGAAAAAAATTAAACATCACTTTGACCAGGGAATACGAGCCAGAATCGGCATTGAGTTCTAATTCCACAGGTCTTCTTCATCTCACTATTTTATCAAAATGCTCTTTGCCCGCATATATTTTCCTTTGGCATTAGGTTATGCCATTTCCTATTTTTACCGTAACGCCAATGCTATTATTGAAGGCGATCTGGTACAGGAACTTGGACTTGGCCCTGCAGATTTAGGACTTTTAACTAGCGTATATTTCATTTCATTTGCGGTTTTTCAGTTACCGCTTGGAGTCCTGCTTGACCGTTATGGACCACGCCGTACAGAGTCTATCCTGCTTTTATTCGCAGCACTTGGTGCTGTACTTTTTGCGCAGGCAGAATCACTCTCAGGTTTGATTGTGGGCAGACTGTTGATTGGCCTAGGAGTTTCCGCGTGTTTGATGGCGGCCTTCAAGGCCTACGTGCTCTGGTTTTCCAGCGAACGTCTGCCAATGATCAACGGCCTGCAGATGGTCGCCGGAGGACTGGGTGCTCTCGGTGCGACAATTCCTTTGCAGAATGCACTTTCATATACAGATTGGCGGGGTGTCTTCACGGGCCTGGCATTCATCACAGTTTTTGCTTCAATCTGCTTATGGGTGTTTTTACCGGAAAATCAAAAAATTGATGAGAAACTCCCCACGCTTAAATTACAGTTTAAGGAAACAGGACAGGTTTTACGGAGTCATATTTTCTGGGGAATTGCGCCTCTGGCCGCAATTTCATCTGGTACAAATATGGCGATTCACGGACTCTGGATGAAACCCTGGCTGAGGGATGTAGCAGGCTTAAGTGCAGATAATTCGGCTCAACTTTTGTTTGCAATGACTCTGACTTTGATTGGCGGATTTTTAACTCTGGGAATAATTGCCGAAAGACTCTCTCAACTTTTTGATGTCCGTCCGATTTCAATTTCTGTTTTCGGAATGACGATATATTTATTTGTTCAGGGCACGATGATTTTCGGTGGTATTGGCAGTCCTTTGATCCTCGTTATTTTGCTCGGATTTTTTGGTACAGCAAGCATTCTGGTTTATGCTGGATATGCGCAAATATTTCCCAAAAACCTTTCCGGACGTGTAAGTACTATCCTGAATTTGCTGGTTTTTCTGGGAGCATTTATTGTACAATGGGGTGTCGGAGCCGTCATTGAGATGTGGCCTGCAACAAGCAGCGGTTATGATCCGGAAAGTTATCAGGCCGCGATTGGTGTCCTGGTTTTGCTGCAGGCAGCAGGGCTGATCTGGTATTTAATATCGTTGAAAATAAGCACAAAACAGAGTGTTTTGCTCTAACAGCTAATTCATTTTTTCAAAGAGACGGATAATTTCCTTGATTTTAACAGAAGCGTCTTCCGAACTTTTAGATGATATCGCGTCATTGACGCAGTGCTTCAGGTGGCTTTCCAGAATTCCGGACTCAATTTTACGCATTGCGCCTGTTACTGCCCTGATTTGCGACAGCAGGTCCATGCAATAACGCCGTTCCGCAATCATGGTTTGAATTCCACGAACCTGTCCCTCAACCTTTTTCAGGCGGACAATCTGATTTTCGTGACTTGGGTGCATTGTTAACTCCTGGAATGATGAATGTATTTCATATACCTTGTGGGGGTATTAGGAAAGAGTCAAGTAAAATTGCTGTTTCAACTTATTGGTATGGATCGTCAAACTAAAACTATCTTATGCCGCATGTAAGTGTAATCCTGCCAAGTTGGAATCGAGCTGACTGGCTGAAAAAATCCATAGATTCAGTCTTGGAGCAGACTTTCCGCGATTTTGAACTGATAGTGGTNGATGACGCTTCTACGGATTCTACTCAGGAAATTCTCACAATTTATTCTGGAAAATTCCGGAGCATCACTTTTGCAAAAAACCTTGGAGTCAGTGCAGCAAGAAATGCGGCTGTTAAAAACTGTGACAGTGAATGGATCGCATTTCTGGATTCAGATGATTTTTGGCATCCGCACAAATTACAGAAACAAATAGCACAAACCGTAATTCGTGCTGAGTGTCCGATTCATTTCACTGATGAAATATGGATCAGGAACGGAGTNAGGGTTAATCCGAAAAAAAAAGCATCAAAAACTGGAGGGCTGGATTTTTAAACCAAGTTTGGAGCTTTGTCTGATGTCACCTTCAACAGTGCTGCTGAAGCGTGATCTGTTTGAGGTTCATGGTTTGTTTGATGAAACTTTGCCGATTTGTGAGGACTATGATCTTTGGCTGCGTTTGACTGCACAGCATCAGGTTGCACTGCTCAATGAAAAATTGATGACACGTCACGGAGGACACGCGGATCAGCTTTCTCTGAGTGAATGGGGGATTGACCGCTACCGTGTGCAATCAATTATAAAAATATTAAAGACTGAAAAGCTGAGTCCGGAAGACCGTTCTGCCGCAATAGTGGTGCTCCGGAAGAAATGCGAAATTTTAATTAATGGTTTCCACAAACGTGGTAAATTACAAGAGGTAGAGAAGTATGAAAAAATTGCTAATCAACATCAAATTTCCTGAAAGAAACAAACATGAAAGAAATTAAAACAGGTTTTAAAATACGTCAGGCTGAAGTCGAGGACGTGGCAGAGATTTTGTTATTAATTAAAGAGCTGGCTGTTTATGAGCATCTTTTGGATGAAGTTGTCGCCACAGAAGAGTTGCTCAAAGAAACACTGTTTGGCATCAACTCTCCAGCAGAAGTTCAACTCGCTTATTCGGAAGGTGCAATTCTCGGATTTTCATTATATTTCCGCACATTTTCCACTTTTTTGGCACTTCCGGGAATATATCTGGAGGATCTGTATGTACGTGAAAGTGCGAGGGGACGAGGAGTAGGTGAAGCATTGTTGCGTCAACTTGCGCAACGAACCCTGGAAATTGGCGGCGGAAGATTAGAATGGGCAGTGTTGAACTGGAATGAACCCGCAATTGGATTTTATCAGAAAATGGGAGCGGCGCCTTTGGACGAATGGACAACGTACAGGGTGACCGGGAAAAATTTGCAGGAACTCGCAGAGAACTGATTAAGGAATCTCTATTTTCTTTTATATTTTGATTCCGGCGCTGGCGTTTCTTTGTCCGGTTCAACTGTTGGATTTTCGTCTGTTGAACTAGCTTCTGACTTTGTCTGAGCCTTTGTTTTTCTCTCTGCTGTTATCTGGTCGTAAACTCTTTGCAGGACGCTATTTGTCAGCGCATGTGAGCTGTCATCGACAAAATCCTTACAGAGTTCCACAGCCTCATTGATAATAACGCTGTGTGAGAGTTCAGGATGGTGATAAAGTTCGTAAGCCGCCATTCTTAAGATATTCCGCACAGTTGTAGAAAGCCGGTTCAGCTTCCAGTGTTCAAGATTCCTTCGTAAATAACGATCAATGTGCTTGCGGTGGAGAAGTGTACCTTCCACTAATTCCCGTGCAAACAGTTTTACTTCAGGACTTGTCTCAAGCTGATCCAGAAAACGGTCAGCATGTTTCATGGCTTTACTTTCCAGCAGTTCTGCCTGATACAGTGCCTGCAGTGCGTATGATCTACCCTGGTGGCGCATATTATATAGCTAGTTTTTGTTTTACCCTGCACCAAAAAAGTACAGTGATTGTTCATTGCGGTTCACTACGAACGCTGTTTCAGGTGCGTGGGCGGTTTAAAATGTTTCCCCCCGAATGCTGTTATGTAGGTACGGTGCAACAATACTATTTCAGGTAGTAAGCGCAACATGAAGTTTTTGTACGAGCGCCTGATTGTAACCATGTGAAGTCATGTTCGCGACAACCCGCCCCCTCAAGGGGTAACCCAGCAAATAAAGATCACCGATGAGGTCGAGTATTTTGTGCCGTATAAATTCGTCTGGATAACGCAGATCCGTGTTAATCACTTTCCCGTCATGCAAAATGATATGTGAATCAAGATAACCGCTACCGACAGTTCCTGTTTTTTGTGCCAGATCAATATTTTCAAAAGTGTTGAATGAGCGTGCCGGAGCAATATCAATGTTGAATGAATTACGAGCAGCATTAAAGGTCAGTTTTTGCTGACCGATCGGCGCAGTATAATCAATGCGCATCTTAACTTCGAAGCCTTCGAATGGTTCAACATAGAGGTGTTTTTCAGTCAATTTTTTCCGCCCCACCTGTATCGGCGCCAAAACGACTGCCTCTTTTGCAGGGACATCCTGATCCTGCACACCTGCTTCTTTAATAAGTTCACTGAAATCCTGAGCAGAGCCGTCAACATTTGGAATTTCCTCATCCACTTTTGCTAAAACATTGGTAATACCTGCCATATGCAGTGAAGCCATCAAATGCTCAACTGTACGTACACGACGATTTTCGCAGGCTAAAACAGTTGAATTGGCACTGAAGGACTGCTGTTTCACCGATTGCGAAAAATTTTCAATATTCGTGATGTGTGCCGGTAATGAAGTATCATCCAAAGTTTGAAAAACAACGCCTGAATTCGGTTCAAGAGGGCTTAAAATCACACCTGTGTTACGTCCAGTCAGAAGCCCTTTCCCATTCAAAACAACATTACCTTTCAGCGTACGCTGGGGACGTTCAGAATCCTTAAGCCTTACAGCTCCGGAAGGTATGATCGGATTGATAATTTTAGCAACCTCCATTCCGGTATCTGAAGCCAGATCTTTCATTCTCTCCGGTGGTTTGTTTGAAAGTACAACCGCGATTTTATCGAGCAATATTTCTAAACGCAGGGGTTTTTCCATAAAATCTACCGCGCCAAGTTTAATCGCGCTGACTGCCGCGTCAATTCCGGCGTGTCCGCTCATCATAATAACCGGTAGTTCAGGATGGGATTCACGAAGTTTACTGAGGATCGCCATTCCGTCGATGCCTGGAAGCCAAATATCAAGTAGTACTAAATCAGGTGTTTGCAGCGCTAACATTTCAAAAAAACTAATTGAGTCCCGACAGGACATTACCGGATATCCCTCATCCGACAAGACGTTCTCAAGTGTTTCGCGTATTGCAGCCTCGTCATCAACTATGCAGATAGTTTGTGATTTTGTCATGGTAGCGGTTTTGTTAATGTTGTTAGCCGGTTCTTCAATTATTAAAAATTATATTTGAGCAAATCGCCTTGCTTTAGTTTCAGTACAGAAGCACGTCCTGCGTCAATTTCAAGGACAAAATTAGCTGCTTCCGGAGGTTCCAGAATTGTTGGTTTTTCTCCTGAAATTGCCGGTTGAACATCACGGAGAATATGTACAATCCGATAATTGTCCAGCCAGATTATGTCCAAAGCAAACCGCATGTCTTTCATCCAGAAACGATGAGTTTTACGTTTATCAAAGACAAACAGCATACCCCAGTCTTTTTTCAGTCCGGAGCGTTTCCCCAAACCTAAACTCCTTTTTTGCGAAGTATCGGCAACTTCTACAGGGATTTCAATTCCCGCTGCAGTTATCACCAGAGCATGTGCATATTTTTTCTGCTTGGCAAATGCGGTTCCACTACCAAAAAAAACTACTGAACAAAAAGAAAGGGAGATAGTGTAAAAAAAAATACGGTGCAAAATCATACTTCTGCCTTTGCAAGTTTAGTCAGCCGTTTTTTTACCATTTTCTGTTTGAGCAACGGTAAATGATCGATGAACAGGACACCATTCAAATGATCAATTTCGTGCTGCAGACAGATGGACATCATCTCTTCTGCTTCCATTTTTTGTAGTTTACCAGTGACATCTTGATATTCGACTATTATTTTTTCCGCACGTTGAATTTCACTTCGGAACTCAATGACACTTAAACAGCCTTCTTCAGAGAAAGTAGTTCCGGATTGTTTCACAATTTTGGGATTAATGAAAACATGAGGTTCACGCTGGGTTATATCTTCTTCACCGCTTTTTAAATCAACGACAATTATCTGTTTGAGGATACCTGCCTGAATGGCCGCCAGGCCGACACCACTGGAAACGTACATTGTCTCCAGCATGGACTGCGTAGTTGTCTCAAGTTCATGATCAAAAACTGTAACTGCTTTTGTCTGCTTTCTCAATATTGGATCAGGAAAAGTATATATTTCTAAAATTGCCATTACTCTTTTTAGCGTGAAAAATCACTGTCAATGCTGGAGTTGTATATATATTCAGTTTAGATTTTAACCAAACTGATGCTCAAACACAATCCGTGAAGTACAAAAAATGACATGGATAAGCGCTTTGTCTTGAAGGCAGGCACTATCCTGAGTTAGTATGTGTCATGAATTGGTCAAAATATTTTTCTTCTAAAATGAACGGAGAGCAATGAAAACCGGATTTTATACAAATCCTATTTACCTGGAGCACGATACAGGTTCCCATCCGGAAAACGCAAACCGCCTGAGGGCAATTCTGGAGAGGCTTGAGTCTGAAGACTTGATGGGAAAATTTAAAGTAGAGTCCGGACGTCCCGCCAGTTCTGCGGAAATACAAATGCTGCATACAGAAAAACTGGTTTCAGACGTAGAAGCGGCTGCTGAAAGTGGCGCTCAAACGCTGCATACTCCGGATTGTGTAATTTCTTCGCAAACTTATAATGCGGCTTTACATGCAGTTGGTTCAGTACTGGACGCAGCACTTGAGGTTGCGGAGCGCAGACTTGATAACGCATTTTGCGCAGTGCGTCCACCGGGGCACCATGCGGAATTTGACTCAGCAATGGGTTTTTGTTATTTTAACAACATCGCACTCGCCGCAGAGTTCTTAAGCAGGGAGATGGGATTTCAACGGGTACTGATTGTTGATTTTGATGTGCATCATGGAAACGGAACACAGCATTTTTTTGAGGAAAGGGCTGATATTTTTTACGTCAGTCTGCATCAGGATCCACGTACCTGTTTTCCCGGAACAGGTTTTGCGGAGGAACACGGAAGAGGGGCGGGCACAGGTTATACGCTGAATGTTCCCGTTCCCCCCGGAATGGAGGATGCGGAATATTTGCAAAGCTTTTACACAGAGGTTAAACCTAAGTTGAAGGAATACAAACCGGACTTTGTTTTGATCTCTGCGGGATTTGACGGGCATCGTGACGATCCCTTAGCATCCTTAAATTTAACTGAATCAACCTTCAGGGAATTGAGCCTTGAATTAAAGGGCTTGGCCGAGCTGACTGCAGGAGGGCGGATACTCAGTATGCTGGAAGGCGGATATGATTTAAACGCTCTTTCTTCTTGTGTCAGGGAGCATTTACTAATTTTAGCAGCGGACGAATAAGTTCGCAGTATTTACGCTACTTTTATACTTTTTCTTCCAGCAGGTCCTGCTGTTCCGCGGGGATTTTGTACTTACTGCTGTACAGAAAATAAGGGATACCGCCGAGGAGAAAAACTCCAAGTTGGACAATGATGAAAAGATTAAATATGTCCGCGCCTCCGGAAAAGCCTGCCAGTTGGTAAAGAGATTCAAAGGCAGCATGTCCGATACCGATTCCTCCCGGCGCTAATGGAATCGCAACAGTGATCAGCCCGATCGGCATCAGAAAAAATTGCGTTGCCAAGTCCATTTCTTCGATCCCCATCAATTGCGCTACCTGGAAAAAAAGCAGTGCGATTATAGTGTGGATTCCAATGGCCAGCAAAAGTGTCAGCAACAAAGTGGTTTTTTGGTGTTGATAACTTTTGAACGCAGAATAAACTTTAAGACTTATTTTTTTTGCAGGCAGCCGCTGGAAGAGGCGAATAAAAGGATCGCGGCCTTCTTTGAACGGAAACAGCGCAATCGTGTAAAAAACAACTGTGCCGCCAAAAAGAACGGTGATCATCCAGGCGAGAGAGTGCAGGCGTTCCTGAGATAAAATCAGTTCGAGGTTTAAGACAAGCGCTAAAAAAGCCATCACGATCAAACCGAATAATCCGACAAATCTGTCAATCAGCAAAGTCATAAAAGCCCGCGTACGCCCCTCTTCCTGCTGTGCCTTAATAACGTAATAGCCCTTGACCACGTCTCCGGTAACTGCACCCGGAAGTGTCGTGTTGAAAAAATTTCCGATCCAGGTCAGTATAAAAATTTGCTTCGGTTTAACCTGCACACCGATCGCACGCAGCAATAACCACCAGCGAAAAGTCGCCATTGGCACCACCACTAATACAAGTACTCCTATCATCATGGCAAGTATTTCAGGAGCATCCTTGAAGAGCATTAATTTTTCAAAATTAAGCCGACCGCTTTGGACAAGGTAAACCAAAATGCTGCCGACAAGCAGCATTTTAAGTAACATTATCAGCAGTTTTTTCATTTTAAAATTAATAATAATCCGGTCGAAAAAAGTTTTTAATTATCTAATTGTCATTTCGACCATAGGGAGAAATCTATTTTATGTTAAGCACTGGTATTATTAAGATCTCTCTCTTCATTCGAGATGACAAATAATTAGTTTAGGAATTTTTATTAAACCATCAATAATAATAAATGCCAAAATTTAATATCAACAAAACAGCTCCTGCAAAAAGCAGCATTTTTCGTGTCCGTCGGTAACTCCAACAGTGTCCCAGAATCCACAAAAATGAAAAGTTAATACTGAAAGTCAAAGGCCAGATCCAGCCGTTTAAAAACCAGCCGCAGCCTGAGTAAACCAGACCGTGAACGGTTTCAGTCAAAATCGTTCCTGCACCGATTGTCGCATTGCATTTTCTACAGTGGCCTCTACTTAAAAGATATGACAATACGGGAATATTTTCAAACCAGCTGAGTTGATGTCCACATGAAAAGCAAAAAGACCGCGCCGGATTTGCTAAACTGAGTGTCCGTTCCCGGAGGTGTGTTTTCAGGAAAGGTGACAATTCAGAGGATGCCAACAAGCTTGAACTCTGTTCATCATCGGCAAACTGCAGCGGGAGACGATCCAGACAAACATTGACAAAACTGCCTGCAATCAAACCTAGTACAGTCCAAATGCCAATTTCAAAATACTGCACTCAAGCTCCGTTTTAGGCGATCATCTGTGGCGGGATTTGATAGATCAATTCTGCTGATACATCCTCAAAAAACTGGCAAAACGTGGCAACCCTTTTTTTGAGGTACCTGTGAATTTGTAGGTAATGACTGAACCAGGCTGGGGAGGATTCCGCCTCTCGTTGTCACTGAAACCGGAACCGATGCGTAAAATGTGACCCCTTTTGTCTTTTACCACTAACGCACCCATCATTCCGCTGAATTTCCCTTTGCCGGGAAGTATCTCAATCACGGTCGCTTCTGCATCCTGCCAAGGTTTCAGTTTAAGCAGGTCATCGCTTCTACCACTGTGATAGAGTGAATCTGCTCGGTGCAGCATCCTTCAGCGCCTTTTTTGACGATGTCATCCACCATTTTCTGAACTCGCTCGCTAAAAGTTCCGCTACTTTCCGGAAGCTCAAATAACATGTAACGCACCTGTTTCCAGTCTCGTTCATCAGGAATCTTTTTGCGTACTAATCCGGATAGCCGGTCAAAAGTTCCGCACCCCAGCCAAAGCTCACCGTCAGTCTGTGTTTAGTATTTGTTAACTCGCCTCTACGGATTTTGGTAAAAGAAAACGGTCCAGCAATTCATTAGCAAGACGTATATAACCGGTTGCCCCTGCAGAATTCAGGTGCCGCTGAATAACATCAATTCCTAAGTTACTAGCTTCCAGTATGTGCGGGCAATTTGGAATAATAGTTTGAAAAACTGAGTCACCGAGTGTCTGACAAATTTGTTTGCAAACCTGTCGGTGTGAGAGGATATTCTCATCATACATAGTCAGTAAAATTCCTGCGAGTCGCAGCCTCGGTTCAATCGATCTCTGCAATTCCTTGAATGCCTGCAAAAAACGTTTAAGAGATTTTATGGCTAATGTTTCACATTCCAGCGGGACAATAATGAGGTTTGCCGCGAGCATTCCGTTAATGCTCAGCGAACTTGTAGAAGCAGGTGCGTCCAGGATAATAAAATCATAGTGCGTGGCAGCATTTTGCTCAATCCATTGTGAAATGTGGTAATAGTCGGAGGCGATTTTGTTGACAGTTTGTTCTGTCAGCAGGTCTTGAATATTTGAAAGCAGCAGGTCAAGATTCTGGTGTTTGCCGGTGGTTATAATTTCCTGCAGCGAAATATTGGGAGTACAAAAAATTTCACGTATCCCCAATCCGGCAGGTTTGTCTACACCAAGAGAGTGATGAACTGAACCTTGAGGATCAAGGTCCACCAGAAGGGTTTTATAACCACCGAGTGCAAATGCAGTTGCCAAATGTACCGCGGAGGTTGTTTTACCGACCCCGCCTTTTTGACTGGCGAATGTAATAACTTTTGCCATTTTGGGGTCGTTCACCTGAGATAAAATAATGCACTGCAACTAAGAAAATTAATTTACGCTTCAATGGGGAGTTTAACACAGGCTCAATGAAAAGCAAACTTTTCTCTGATTCCTGCTGTAGGATAATTAAACTCTCTTTCTGCCCTCAGAACTAGGTATTTTTGCTACTTGACATCAAAGTGGAAAGTATATACGGTCTACAAATCAGCTAAAATGTTCTGTCTACAGAATAAAGAAATATTTATTATCATGATACACTCAACATGTAAATCAATAATTTTAATTTTGTTTTTCATCATTTTTACCATTGGTTGTGTAAATAATGAAGAATCTATTAGCACTACTTATACAATTAGCCAAAAAATAGGAAATAGATCGACTGTACCAGTTTTTTATCCTTGGTCTGGCCCATGCAGAACCGATATATTATGGTTTGATTGTGATACTACTGAAACTCCATATAGTTTAGTATGGACAAGCCAAGGATGGGTTACAGATTTAGAATCGCTTTCCACAAATATAAGCAAAGAGCAAAAAAAACGCATGGGAGAGGATGGTAATACTTTATATTTAATTTCTGATGAATGGCACTATTATTATCCGAGATACCGTTCACTTTCAAAAGATTCAAAATATTACCTTAATGAAGAATTTAAATATCATCAAAATTCTGAATATGGACACACATTAGTAATTAATTTTGAACATACAGAATGGCCGGCATTATTAGCTGAAAAAGCATTGAACTATAAAAATCAAGGATTTGATGGATTAATTTTTGATTGGTGGCATAACGATGCTGGAAATGGAAGAAGCTCTATTAGAGTAGAAAAAGCCAGATTATCGATTGCTAAAGAAATCAGAAGTAAGGTTGGAAATGATTTTATTCTTATGGGTAATGTTAATTGGGGAACAAATGATCCAACATCCGCTTATTTATCAGGTGTATTTTTAGAATTATGGAAAGATAGTATTAGTGCACATTATCCGATTGATAATCAAACAACGACAAGATCAATTGAAGCTATGGAAGGATTATTACAATACTGGAATACAAATTTGGTATCTCCAAAAATTATAGCCTTTGAGCCATGGAAAATTACTACTTCTGATTATGTTAGTGATCGAACAAACGAAACTAATATTAGATATGCAAAGCTATTTACTGCAATGGTACTCGTAATTGCTGATAATGGATATATCCTTTATGCAGATAATAATGATGATGCGTCAGGAGGTGATCATCAGCATTACTACTATGATTTTTATAAGACCAATTTAGGTAACCCAATATCTGATATTATTACAGTAAAAACAGGTGTCGCGTATAAAAAATATGAAACAGGAGTAATAGCATATAATAGGACATCTTCTTTAGTAGATGTGAAATTGGAGAATGGGAAACAATTTCAGATCAACTCCTTAGAAGGTGTTTTCCTTCAGGAATAGGCACTTATATGGACACCAAAATCTAGGGAGTGAACTCTATGTGGTCTTAGAAATCAATTTTAGGTATCAACCTCTAATTTAGGAGTCATTTGAGATGAGTTTTCTATAGTTTGAATTTTCAATAATAAACAATTCTGAAGAAGACTGTAATAAAAGGGGATGAATGAGGAAACTAAAATGTGGGAAAGAGATTAGTATTAGTGCCGTATTTAAAACTTAATGGCACAAAAGTGACGCAAATGAAGATATATTGGAATTCGTAATAAGGTAAGTAGCTGATATGACTGGCGCACCCGGCACGATTCGAACGTGCGACCCTCAGTACCGCAAACTGATGCTCTATCCAGCTGAGCTACGGGTGCATTTTTTGGAGAAGTTTGTATGCAGGTTTAAAAGACAAACTAGCCTTTATATGATGCCTCTAACAGGCATGGAAGTCAATTTTAATTTAAACATAGAAACGCTCTTCACAAGTTGTCATTCCGCGAACTAGGGGAGATTATATGACTAAATAACTTTTCTAGTGATTCTGCAAGCAAGCACGTTTGCGGAACTAACCGGTCAATGCAAGGGGTGGTTCAAGCTGCTGAATTTCGCGCATACATTCCACAAATGATTTTTCATTTTGGCATTGCATCAAGTTGTTACGCCATTCTTTCGCATTACGGAAACCACTTACATAATTGCCGATATATTTGCGAAATTCGCGTACAGCCACTAATTCACGTTTGAAACGCCTGTACAAATGAAAATGTTTTAGCGCCAGTTCGATGCGTTCATCAAGAGTCGGCTCAGGATATTTTCTTCGATCCTGAAAACACCAGGGATTTCCAATTGCAGCACGTCCAATCATGAATCCGTCAAGGTTGGCCATTTTATCCAGTCCATGGTTAAAATCCCGGATATCTCCATTGCCGATTACAGGAATTTTCAAGTTACGTTTCAGTTCGTAAATCGGCTCCCAGTTTGATTCACCTTTGAAAGCCTGATTATAGGTGCGTCCGTGTATTGTCAGCATAGAAGCTCCGGCAGATTCCAGAGCTTTTGCAAAATTAATTAAATTTTTATCGTCTTTCCAACCCAATCTTGTTTTAACGGAAACTTCCAAGGAGCAGGCTTTACGGATTGCTTCCACAATCCTGCAGGCCTTGTCAGGATCCTGCATTAAGGCACTTCCGTGTTGAGAATGCACAATCTTTTTGGCGGGACAGCCCATGTTGATGTCAACTCCCAGAATTCCGCGATCCTCAACCATACGTGAAGCTTCAGCGAAAATGTCCGGAGAGTTACCAAAAAGCTGCATAAAAAACGGCTGCTCGCACGGTTCAAAATCCAAACGTAAACGTACATGTTCACTGCGTAGAAGCCCATCAACACTGGTAAACTCGCTGAAAAGAATGACATCTTTGCTTAAACTTCGTATAATTTGACGGTAAGCAGAATTTGTCACTCCATCCATCGGCGCAAGACAAACAATTGGACGCTTGACTTCGGACCAGCTCATGACGTGATTGGGAGAATGCCTTTTCATTGCTCAAGCAGTGACAAGTTTTTGTTAAAAGTGCAGCAGTGCATTAAAAAACGGATTTTGAATTATGGTCTGCAGAAAATATTTCTGCTCTTCAGACACCAAAAATCTCTTCAGAGTTTAACGCGTAAAAGCTGAAATGTCCAGTTCGATAGATATCCCTGAACCACCTTTTCCTGCTCTGATTCCTGCCGGCTGGACCAGCTCAGGAACTGCACGTTCACGCTTTGCGGAATGTTCAGCAGACGAATCACTTATAAAACAAATAGCGGCACCAGCCCTGACAGACTCTCTCCTGAAGCTGAGAAAGCAATTTGCCGAAATTCAGCTGGGTAGTGAGTATTTTTTCCAGGCTCTGGATTTTCTGAACTGGACAGAGCTAGATAGCCGCAGAGAAAGTCCGGAGGGAAACCAGCGTTTTCACGTTTTATTATCCGGATTGCTGCTGATGCGAAAAGCTAACATTTCCGGCAGCACCTGTCTTCCATGGGAAATTTTGCAAACTCAAATCACAGGATCGCTGCTCAATTCCGGATTTTCCGCAAATGAACTTTCTCCTGAGAGGTGGCAAAAATGGTTATTGACAAGTTACGGTACTGAAACGGATTCGGAACCTGTTTCAGTGGAAAATTCTATTTTCAGCGAAAATAATTCTCTGCTTTATTTTAGCAAATTTTGGCAGGCGGAATTCCACTTGCTGTCACTGCTGCGGAAACGCATAAAGATGAATCCGCATGTTCCGGAAAGCTCGCTTGTTGAAAAAGTTCTCGAAACTGTGCTTGTTGAACAGCCGGTACGTTTCGGTGAGGAAACTCTACGCCTCGCTGATGAACAGAAAGCAGCGGTTTTGCGCTCAATATCTTCTCCTTTACTGATCGTAACAGGCGGTCCGGGGACAGGAAAAACTTCTGTTACGGTTACTCTGCTCAGGGTGCTGAAAAGGCTTGGTCTGGCGGAACGTCCCGCATTGGCTGCTCCTACAGGAAGAGCGGCTAAACGGATGTCGGAAGCTGTTGTTAATAGTTTGAACTCCCTTGAGAATTTGAAGGAGCTGCCGCTTGAGCAAAAATTGCTGGAGGATGCTGCAGAAGCCAAAACTCTGCACAGACTTTTGGCTTACCGTCCCGGCACACATAGTTTTAAACATCACGAATTTGACCCTTTGGAACACGACTTGCTGATAATAGATGAAGGGTCGATGATTGATCAGGAGATGATGAGTTCATTACTGCGTGCAGCGAATTCAGAATTGCCGCACCAGCAGTCCGTACCGCGGATCATCCTACTGGGTGATGCTCAACAGTTACCGTCTGTTGGTAATGGCGCAGTGCTGCTGGAATTGACAAAAAATTCCAGCACTCCGGAAACAGCAAATATTGAGGAAAATCAGCTACATGTAGTAAGACTGTGTAGAAGTTACAGGCAGGAGATCGGAGATGCCGCGGGGCGCAATATCCTTGGGGTGGCAGAAACAGTCAAAGCAATGGAAGATGATCCAAGGCCTGAACTGCTTTTTGCTGCGCGAGAGCCAAATCACGAAATTATCCGCCGGCTGAAAAGTCTTGAGGAGGTTG
>JGI11785J13272_1000169_pt1 | contig 15897 bp, 20 predicted proteins | sample DeeseametaMP2098_FD_13272 | JGI IMG/M metagenome (IMG submission 13272)
TCAGGAGATCAGTACGCTTCAGGTATAAATCCTGTTACAAATAAAGAAGGTTGGTGGAATTGTGCTATAGGACCTGGTAAATCATTAGATACTGATAAGTTTTTTGTAATATGTGCAAATGTTATTGGTGGCTGTATGGGCTCCTACGGACCGAGTACAATCGACCCAAATACAAATAAATCTATAGGAACAAATTTTCCAGTTATAACAATTAACGATATGGTAAATGCGCAATACAACCTTTTAGATTTTTTTAAAATTGAAAAATTGTTTGCTGTTACTGGAGGTTCGATGGGTGGAATGCAAGTTTTACAGTTTATATCAAACTTTCCAAATAAAGTTCAAGTTGCAGTACCAATAGCTTGCACAGCAAGCCATTCTGCACAAAATATTGCATTAAATGAACTTGGAAGACAAGCAATTATGGCTGATACAAATTGGAAGAATGGTTTGTATGGAGAAAATGAAAATAATCCTGATAAAGGTTTGGCTATAGCAAGAATGGCTGCACACATTACTTATTTATCCAAAGTAGGATTACAAGAAAAATTTGGAAGAAAACTCCAAGAAAAAGATAAATTAAAATTTAGTTTCGATGCAGACTTTCAAATCGAAAGCTATTTAAGACATCAAGGATCTGTTTTCGTAGATCGTTTCGATGCAAATAGTTACTTATACATAACAAGAGCAATGGATTATTTTGATTTAACAAAACAATTTGATGGAAATCTCTCAAAAGCATTTGAAAAAAGTAAAACTAAATTTTTTGTTATTTCATTTACATCTGATTGGTTATACCCAACATCTGAAAACAGAGATATTGTTATTGCATTAAATGCAATTGGTGCAGATGTTGGTTTTGTAGAAATAGAATCTGACAAAGGACATGACTCATTTTTGCTAGATGTTCCAGATTTTCTTAATACGCTAAAAAATTACATGGATTCCACTTATTCACATTTAAATGAAAAAAGAATATAATATTATATCTGAATTAATTGAAGAAAAATCAAGAACACTTGATGTGGGGTGTGGAAATGGAGATTTAATGAAATATTTATTTGAGAATAAAACTAAACATATAAGAGGATTAGAAATCTCAAAAAAAAGTGTTCAAAATTGTCTATCAAAAGGTTTGCCCGTAATAGAGGGTAATGCAGAAAATGACTTAAAACAGTTCCCAAATCATTCTTTTGACTATGTTATCCTAAGTCAAACACTTCAAGCTTTTTTGAACCCTGAAAAAGTTATAACCGAATTATTAAGAATTGGAAAGAAAGCAATAGTAACAATTCCTAATTTTGGACATTGGAAAGTAAGACTTGAATTATTAATAAAAGGGACAATGCCAGTAACCGAAAACCTTCCTAATGAATGGTATAATACGCCTAATTTACATATGTGCACAATAAAAGATTTTTTTAATTTTTGTGAAAAAAGAAATATTAAAGTTTTTAAATCTTTTGCATTAAATAAAGAAAAAATTTCGATAATTAATAGATCAAATTTAAAATTCAAAAATTTAATTTCGGAATTAGGTATTTTTTTAATAGAGAATTAAATGAAAATTGAAATAATCAAGTGCTTGCAAGATAACTATTCATATCTTGTAATTGATGTAGAAAATAATTTTGCATGTGTAATCGATCCGAGCGAGTCTAAACCAATAATCAATTATATTGAAAAAAATAAAATAGAATTAAAATTTATATTAAACACCCATCATCATTTTGATCATGTTGATGGAAATAATGAGCTTAAAAAAAAATATAATTCAAAAGTAATTGGTTTTAAAAAAGACAAAAATAGAATTCCTGAAATAGATATTTGTTTGGATGATAGAGAAATTTGGAAGGGTGAAAAATTTGAATCAAAAATTTACCATATACCTGGACATACGTCAGGACATGTTTGCTATCATTTTTTTAATCAAAATATTTTATTTACAGGAGATACTTTATTTTCTTTAGGCTGNGGTAGAATCTTNGAGGGAACTTATGAACAGATGTTTTCATCTTTACAATTAATAAAATCTTTTCCAAAAAATACAAAAATTTATTGTGGTCATGAGTATACTTTAAAAAATTCTGATTTTTGTATTAAGTATGATAAAAATAATTCTGCTCTTAGAAATAAAATTAAATCAATAAAAAATAAATTAAATAGAGGTATTCCATCTATACCATCAACAATCGAAGAAGAACTCAATTGCAATATTTTTTTAAAGTCAAAAGATATTGAAACATTTTCAAAATTGAGAGATTTAAAGGATAATTTCTAACTTATTCGTCTTGACTAAAAGATGTCTCTGATTATATTGCTGTTTATAAAAATTGAGATAAACAATGTCATTTGCAATTATACAAACGGGTGGGAAACAGTACAAAGTTAAAGCTGGTGAAATAATTAAAATTGAAAGATTAGAAGATTCTAAACCTGAATCAAAAGTTGAGTTTAAAGAAATTTTAGCTTATGGCGACAATAAAAGCATAGAATTAGGAGAGCCCACAATATCTGGTGCTAAAGTCGAAGCAGATTTATTAGAAAATGGAAAGAATAGAACAGTTCTTATTTTTAAGAAAAGAAGAAGAAAAAATTCAAGAAGAAAAAACGGGCATAGACAACAATTTTCATTAATTAGAATTAATAAAATTTTTTCAAAAGATGGAAAAATAATTTCTGAAGCTGAAAAAATGAAAAAAGAAAATAAAAAAGAAGTTAAAACTGAGACAAAAGAGGTTGCTAAGTAAACTAAGGTAATTTATGGCTACTAAAAAAGCAGGTGGATCATCTAAAAACGGAAGAGATAGTGCCGGTCGAAGACTTGGAGTAAAAAAATATGGTGGTCAACTAGTTGTGCCTGGAAATATAATTGTTAGACAAAGAGGAACAAAAATATTTCCTGGTGAAAACGTTGGTATAGGTAAAGATCATTCTATTTTTTCAGTAGTAAAAGGCAAAGTAGAATTTAAAAAAAGTAAATCAGACAGAACTTACGTTTCAGTAAAGCCCAATTAATAATCGCAACTAATTTAAATCGGTTGTATCATGAAATTTCTCGATCAAGTTAAGATATTTGTTAAAGCAGGTGATGGTGGTTCTGGTTCACCAAGTTTTAGACGTGAAAAATTCATTGAGTTTGGTGGACCCGATGGTGGAGATGGTGGTAAAGGTGGTTCTATTATTATAAAGACAGAAAGAAATTTAAATACATTAATAGACTACAGATATCAGCAACACTTCAAAGCTGAAAGAGGTAGTAATGGTATTGGAAAAAATAAAACTGGACGTGGTGGTGAAACTTTATATTTAAAAGTTCCTATTGGTACTCAAGTTCTTGAAGAAGATAATAAAACTCTAATTTATGACTTTAAAAAAGAAAATGAAGAATTTGTTGTTGCTATTGGAGGAAAAGGAGGCTTTGGTAATACAAGATTTAAATCATCTACAAATAGAGCGCCTAAAAAATTTACTAAAGGTGCACAAGGAGAAGAATTTTGGATATGGCTGCAATTAAAAACTATTGCTGATGTAGGAATAATTGGATTGCCAAATGCAGGAAAGTCAAGTTTGCTAGCTTCAGTAACTAGTGCAAATCCTAAAATTGCAAATTATAAATTTACTACTCTTAATCCAAATCTCGGAGTTACAATGTATGATGATAAAGAAATAACATTAGCAGATATACCAGGTTTAATTGAAGGAGCCCATATAGGTACGGGTCTGGGGATAAAATTTTTAAAACATATTGAAAGATGTAAAACACTACTGCATCTCATTGATATTACAGAAAGTGATTTAGTTAATTCATATAATCAAGTGAGAGAAGAGCTGGAAAATATAGCCAACAACTTTTAGATAAAGAGGAGTTGATTGTATTTAATAAAATAGATTTAATTGAAGAAGATCAAATAAAAGAAAAATTGGATAAATTTAAAAAAGAAATTAAGAAAGATGCTTTAGTAATGTCTACATTCGATAAGAAAACAATATCTAATATCAAATCAAAGTTAATTAATCATGTATCTTAAAGAATCAAAAACAGTTGTAATCAAAATAGGATCTTCATTACTTATTAATGATAATAAAATTATAAGAGAAAAATGGTTATCAGAATTTGCAAAAGATGTGAGAGATCTTCTGCGTTTAAAAAAAAATGTAATTATAGTTAGCTCAGGAGCGATTGCTTTGGGGTGTAAAAAATTAAAATTAAGTAAAAAAAATTTAAAACTTGATAAAAGTCAAGCAGTAGCTTCCATAGGTCAAATAGAACTGATGAACTTATTCAAAAAGACATTTAAAAAAATTAATCTTTCACAAATATTACTTACACTGGAAGATACCGAACAAAGAAGAAGAGCTATAAATGCAAAAAGAACTTTTGAGAATCTTTTTAACTTAGGATTTGTTCCTGTAGTTAACGAAAATGACAGTATAGCTACATCGGAGATAAAATATGGAGATAACGATAGATTGGCATCTAGAGTTGCTCAGATATCTAGTGCGGATTGTTTAATCTTGTTATCAGATGTAAACGGTTTGTATTCTAAAAACCCTAAGATAGACAATAGCGCAGAACTAATCCATGAAATTAAAAATATAGATGATAACATTAAAAAAATCGCAACTAGAAGTGTTGGAGAGCATGGCACAGGCGGAATGAAAACAAAAATTGATGCAGCAAAAATTTGCCAACTTTCAGGATGCTATATGGCAATAGCCAATGGATTAGTAAATCGACCAATACAAAATATTATAAACAACAATTATTGTACTTGGTTTTTACCAAAAATTTCTAAATTAGATGCTCGAAAAAAATGGATAATAAGTTCTATATCTCCCAAAGGTCAGTTGATTATTGATGATGGTGCTTTGAGCGCTTTAAAAAGTGGCAAAAGTTTATTGGCTGCAGGAATTAAAGAGGTTAAAGGACAATTTAATAAAGGAGATCATGTTAGAATTTTAGATAAAAATATGATTGAATTTGCAAGAGGTTTAAGCAGTTTCACATCTGATGAAATATCAAAAATAAAAGGACAACACTCTAATAAAATTGGCAATCTATTAGGATATATTTCTAAGTCTGAAGTTATTCATAAAGATGATATGGTAAAAGTCTGATGAGCAAACTATTAAATAATATTGGAAAAAAAGCCAGAATTGCTTTTAAAAGTAAGATAAATACAAAAGTTAAAAACAAAGTATTAGAAGATTACTACAAATTAATTATTAAAAACAAAAATAAAATAATCTCTGAAAATAAAAAAGATATTAAAGTTGCAGAAGCAAAAAAATTAAAAGAGAATTTNATAAAAAGACTTGCTCTAAACAATGACAAAATTTATTCTATAATTAATTCAATNAAGATAATTGCTAAATTTAAAGATCCTGTTGATTTAGAATTGGATCAATGGAAAAGNCCAAACGGTCTCAAAATTAAAAGAGTAACAATACCAATTGGTGTTATAGGNGTTATATATGAAAGTAGACCTAATGTTACCGCTGATGTTTCCGCTTTATGTTTTAAATCTGGGAATTGTGTAATTTTGAGAGGCGGATCAGAAGCATATTTTAGTAATAGAATTTTGGCAAAACTATTTAGACAGTCATTAAAAAAAAATAAAATAGATAAAAATTTTGTGCAATTTGTTGACAATAAAAATAGAAAATTAGTTGATTATATGCTCTCAAAAATGAGTAATTATATTGATGTTATAATTCCAAGAGGAGGAAAAAACTTAGTAAAAAAAGTACGGAACTTATCATCAGTTCCGGTAATTGGTCATCTTGAAGGCATATGTCATACATATGTTGATAAAGAGGTAAATATGAAGATGGCAAAAAAGATAGTGGTCAATGCTAAATTACGAAATACAAGTATCTGCGGTGCTACAGAAACTTTGCTTATTCATAAAAAAAATTCAAAATTTATTAATGATATTTTAAATGAATTAACTAATAATGGTTGCACTATTTACGCCGATACAAAAATTAAAAAGTTATATAAAGGAAAAACAAAAACAGCCAATGTTAAGGTGTGGTCTACTGAATTTTTATCAGCAATAATTTCTGTAAAATTAGTTAATAACATAACTGAAGCCGTTAACCATATTAACAAATATGGAACAATGCATACTGACGCAATAATCACTAAGAATAAATTATCAGCAAAATATTTTATAAAAAATGTAAAGAGTTCAATTGCTATACATAACTCATCAACTCAATTTGCGGATGGTGGTGAATTTGGATTTGGAGGAGAAGTAGGTATATCTACAAATAAACTACCTCCAAGAGGTCCTGTTGGTCTTAATCAACTTGTAAGTTACAAATATGAAGTATATGGGTCAGGCCAAATTAGAAAATAAAAAAAAAATTGGAATTCTTGGTGGTACATTTGATCCCGCACATATTGGTCATATAAAAATATCAATAACTGCAAAAAAAATATTTAAACTTGATAAAGTTATATGGGCGATTACAAAAAAAAATCCATATAAAAAAAATAGTTCACTCAATCTTAAAGAAAGAATAAGTTATGCAAAAAAAATTAGTTTAAAAAACAAATTTATCAAAATTGGATTTTATGAAGATAAAATTAAATCAAACAAAACAATAAATTTAATAAAATTCTTCATAAAAAAAAATAAAAATACAGAAATTTATTTTATTATGGGTGCTGATAATTTGATAAATTTTCACAAATGGGAAAAATATAATCTTATACCTGGTCTATGTAAGATACTTGTCTTTGATAGAGATGGGTATAAATCAAAATCTTTAAAATCTTTGTCATTTAAAAAATACAACAATAAAAGCTTAGAATTTATTAAATTTAAAAAAGTCAAAATTTCATCTTCTCAATTAAGGAAAATTTGATACTCTAAATTCAATTAATGGATAAAATTTCCGATCTTAAAAAAGAAATAATCGATATTCTAGATTCAAACAAAGCATTAGATATAGTATCTATCGATCTTGAGGGTAAATCATCTGTGGCGGACTATATGATAATTGCAAGTGGCACATCTTCAAGGCATATTCAAGCATTGTCTGAAAAAGTTTTTGAGAATTTTAAAAATAATGGTATTGAAAATTGTAAAATTGAAGGAAAAAATAGCAATGAATGGAAGCTAGTTGATGGAATTGATTTGATTGTTCATATTTTTAATCCAGAAAAAAGAAAATTTTATGAATTGGAAAAAATGTGGTCTGAGCTTATTCCAAAAGAAAAAGTGATTATATGAAAAATATATTCAGTAAATTTTTAATTTCATTTTTATTTTGTCTAATAGCAGTTAATTCAGGTAATTCTGAAAATAAGGATGATATTTATAAGAAAATTGATTTGTTCAGTGAGGTATTAGATAAAATTAATAAAGAATATGTTGAAGATGTAAATCAAAGTGATGCTATGGATGCCGCTATTAACGGAGTTCTACAATCTTTGGATCCATATTCAGCGTATATGACACCAAGTTATATGAAAGTATACAAACAGAAACGAGCGGTGAATTTGGAGGATTGGGTATCGAAGTTAGCATGGAAGCAGGAGTAGTAAAAGTAATATCTCCAATTGATAATACTCCAGCTTCAAGAGCTGGTGTTAAAGCTGGCGACTACATTGTAAAAATTAATGATATTCAAGTTCAAGGTAAATCTCTCAGTGAAGCGGTGGATTTAATGCGAGGTCCAGTGGGTACAGATATAGAAATTACTGTAAGAAGAAGAGGTAAAAAAAAAGCATTAGTTTTTAAAATTACGAGAGAAATAATAAAGGTTGCATCGGTAAAATCTAAAATTATCGATGAAAAAACAGGTTACTTAAGATTAACCTCATTTAATGAAAATAGTAGCAGTCAGATAAAAGATAAAATTAAAGAATTTAAAAAAAATGGAAAAGTGGAAAATTATATTTTAGATTTGAGAAACAATCCTGGTGGACTTCTTTCGCAAGCAATAAAAATCTCAGACTTTTTTTTAGATAATGGTGAAATAGTATCCACAAGAAGCAAAAGTAAATACGAAAATAGAAAATGGTTCGCAAAAAAAGGTGATATATTAAATGGTGAAACAATTGTTGTATTGATCAATTATGGATCTGCATCTGCGTCTGAAATAGTTGCAGGAGCGCTCAAAGATCATAAAAGAGCTATTCTGATTGGTGAAAACTCTTACGGGAAAGGATCAGTTCAATCAATTATACCATTAAAAAATAGTGGTGCAATTAGACTCACTGTATCTAAATATTACCTACCATCTGGCAAATCTATATCTGAAATTGGTGTAAAACCTGATATTGAAATTGCAGAAAATTCTGATGAATTTAAATTAAATACTGAAACCGACAATCAATTAAATTTTGCACTAAAACTTCTTAACGGATAATAATGAAAGAAAAGTATAATAATTTACCACTAAGAAGTGGTGTAGGAGTTGTGGTACTTAATGAAAAAAATCAAGTATTTGTAGCTAAAAGAATTGATAATCCTAAAAACTTTTGGCAGATGCCACAAGGAGGCATCGATAATGAAGAAAACTTTTACGATGCGGCAATCAGAGAATTAAAAGAAGAAACTAGTATTAAAACTGTTACCTTAATAAAAGAAATTGATGGATTTATTACATATCATTTACCAAATCACCTTCTAGGAATTATTTGGAAAGGTAAATATAAAGGACAAAAACAGAAATGGTTTATTGTCAGATTTGGTGGCGATGAAAAAGAGATTAATATTAATACAAAAAAACCTGAATTTTTAGAATGGAAATGGATTAATGTCAAAAATTTAACTGATAGAGTGGTTAATTTCAAACTCCATGTTTACCGTCATATACAAAAAGAAATTAAAAAAATAATTTAGTTAAAGCTTAAAGATTTTAAAACTTCAAGTTTGTGATTTAATAAAAACTTATTCTGATCATCTATTTCATTTTTTGATAACTCTTTTTCAGCTTCTTCAATAAAATTACTAATTTGGTTTTTTTCCGCATTTTTAATATTAAAAATATAACTAGTTAGTATGGATAGAGAATTATTTTTAAATTCAACAATTCCATCTTCAACATAATAATTTTCTTCTTCGGATCCTGTAATAACCTTAACTATTCCTGGTTTTAATAATGAAATTATTGATATGTGATCTTTTAATATTCCTATTTCTCCCTCAAATGCAGGGACGACTACCTCGGAAACATTGTCTTTTGATAAAAAAGATTTCTCTGGATTTACAATCTCTATGTTAAAACTTTCGCTCATTAAGCGGCAGCATCTTTCGCCATTTTTTCAGCTTTCTCAACAACTTCCTCTATTGTTCCAACCATATAAAATGCTGCTTCAGGCAAATGATCGTATTCACCTTTGCAGATTGCATCAAAGCCTTTAATAGTAGATTCCAAATCCACAAGTTTACCTGAAGATCCAGTAAATACTTCCGCAACAAAGAAAGGTTGTGATAAAAATCTTTGTATTTTTCTAGCTCTAGCTACAGTTAGTTTGTCCTCTTCTGATAGCTCATCCATACCTAAAATTGCAATAATATCTTGTAAAGATTTATAAGTTTGTAAAATCTTTTGTACTTCTCTTGCAACTCTATAATGTTCATCTCCAACGACTCGTGGATCTAATATTCTTGAAGTTGAGTCTAGAGGATCTACAGCTGGATAAATTCCAAGTTCAGCAATTTGTCTAGATAAAACTGTAGTTGCATCTAAGTGTGAAAAAGAAGTTGCTGGGGCAGGATCTGTTAAATCGTCAGCTGGAACATAAATAGCTTGAACAGATGTAATTGATCCCTTGTTTGTAGTTGTAATTCTCTCTTGGAGATTACCCATATCTGTTGCTAAGGTTGGTTGATACCCTACTGCAGAAGGAATTCTTCCAAGTAGTGCGGAAACTTCTGAACCTGCTTGTGTAAATCTAAATATATTATCGACAAAAAATAAAACATCCTGGCCTTCTTGATCTCTAAAATATTCTGCAACAGTCAATCCTGATAAGCCAACTCGCGCCCTAGCTCCTGGAGGTTCATTCATTTGGCCATAAACAAGTGCTGCTTTTGATCCAGCTCCGTCTGGTTTAATAACTCCCGATTCTATCATCTCATGGTATAAGTCATTTCCTTCTCTAGTTCTTTCTCCAACTCCAGCAAAAACTGAGAATCCTCCATGAGCTTTTGCAATATTATTAATTAATTCCATTATAATTACTGTTTTTCCAACTCCCGCACCTCCAAACAAGCCAATTTTTCCACCTTTTGCATATGGTGCAAGTAAATCAATAACTTTAATTCCAGTTACCAATATTTCAGTTTCTGTAGATTGCTCAGTAAAGGCTGGAGCTGGTCTGTGAATTGGCCAACTTTCTTTAGTTTTAACTTCACCTTTTTGATCTATTGGTTCGCCCACAACATTAATAATTCTTCCTAGAGTTTCAGGTCCGACAGGTACTTGTATTGGTTTTCCTGTATCCGTTACTTCGTCACCTCTCTTTAAACCTTCCGTACTATCCATTGCTATAGTTCTAACGCTTGATTCTCCTAGATGTTGCGCTACTTCAAGAACCAACCTGGAACCAGCATTGCTACATTCTAATGCTGTTAATATTTCTGGAAGCTCATCTTTAAATTTTACGTCTACTACTGCTCCAATAACCTGTGTAATATTTCCTTTTCTGCTCATAATTATAAACTTTCTGCTCCTGATATTATTTCTATTAACTCTTTAGTAATGGCTGCCTGACGACTTCTATTATATTGAATAGTAAGTTTGTCAACCAATTCGCCAGCATTTCTAGTTGCATTGTCCATTGCAGTCATTCTAGAGCCTTGTTCGCTAGCAGAATTCTCTAACATTGCTTTGAAAATTTGCGTTGATATGTTTTTTGGCAATAAATTGTATAAAATTTCATCTTCATCTGGTTCAAATTCATAGCTATTTTCAGATTTAGTGTCACTTTCTTTTTCCTCTGAATTCAAAGGTATGATTTGTTGTTCTTGGGGAATCTGGGTAATTACATTTTTAAATTTATTATAAAATATTGCACATACATCAAATTCGTTATTATTAAATTTTTCAATAATTAAATTTCCAACTTTTGATGCGTCAAAATAATTAGCATTTTTTGACTCTTTGAATGAAATTTTTTCAACAATATAATTTTTATATTGTCTTTTTAACTGATCATATCCTTTGGAACCTACAGTTATAATTTTTAGAGTTTTTTCTTCAGAAAGTATTTTTTCAAAATAGTTTTTTGCTTTTTTGATAATATTGGTATTAAAACCTCCACATAATCCCCTGTCTGCAGTAAGCACTATGCAAAGATGTACTTTATCATTGCCAGTACCAACTAATAACTTTGGTGCACTCTCTTTATCTGAAATGCCACTGGAAAGATTTAATATAACATTGTTCATCTTCTCGGAATATGGTCTACCTCTTTCTGCACTTTCTTGAGATTTTCTTAGTTTAGCCGCAGCAACCATTTTCATAGCCTTGGTTATTTTTTGTGTCGATTTAACACTAGTTATTCTTTTTCTAAGATCGTCTAAGCTTGGCATTTATTATTGTTTAAGCTCTTTAATTAAATCAGCTAATTGTTTCTCGGTCTCCTCCTCAAGTTTTCCTGAACTTGCAATGGATTCGATTATTTCTGGTTTTTCAGATTTACATTTTTGAAGAACTTTATTTTCAAAATTTGCAATATCTTTAAGTTCAATATCATCCAAATATCCCCTTCACTCCACAGAAGATTACAATCACCTGTTCTGCAATTGTCATTGGTGAATACTGACCTTGTTTTAAAAGTTCAGTTAGTTTTGAACCTCTATTTAATAACTTTTGTGTTGAAGCATCTAAATCTGAGCCAAATTGAGCAAATGCTGCCATCTCTCTATATTGAGCCAGCTCAAGTTTTATTGAGCCTGCAACTTTTTTCATAGCTTTAATCTGTGCTGATGACCCAACCCTTGATACAGATAAACCAACGTTCACTGCAGGTCTAATGCCTTGGTTAAATAACTCAGTCTCTAGGAAAATTTGACCATCAGTAATTGAGATTACATTTGTTGGAATATAAGCCGATACGTCCCCTGCTTGAGTTTCAATTACCGGGAGTGCTGTTAAAGATCCACCTCCATTAGCATCATTTAGTTTTGCTGCTCTTTCCAATAATCTGCTATGTAAATAGAATACATCGCCTGGATAAGCCTCTCGTCCAGGAGGTCTTCTTAGTAATAGAGACATTTGTCTATAAGCAACAGCTTGTTTTGATAAATCGTCATAAATTATAAGCGCATGCATACCATTATCTCTAAAGTATTCACCCATTGTGCAACCGGTGTAGGGTGCTAGAAATTGTAATGGAGCTGCATCAGATGCTGTTGCCGATACAATGTTGTATAATCCATTGCTCCGGCATCTTCTAATGTTTTTAAAATTTGTGCTACTGTTGATCTTTTTTGACCAATTGCTACATAAATACAATAAAGCTTCTTACTTTCATCATCAGACTCGTTTATTTTTTTTTGATTTATAATCGTATCTATTGCAACTGCAGTTTTTCCTGTTTGTCTATCTCCGATAATTAATTCCCTTTGTCCTCTTCCTATGGGTATTAAGCTGTCAATTGCTTTTAGTCCAGTTTGCATTGGTTCATTCACAGATTGTCTTGGAATTATTCCTGGAGCTTTTACTTCAACTCTTTTTCTTTCTAAACTCTTATCTAATGCTCCCTTTCCATCTATTGGATTTCCTAATCCGTCTACAACTCTTCCAAGCAGTTGCTTTCCAACTGGAACATCCACAATTGCTCCTGTTCTTTTTACAGTATCGCCTTCTTTTATAGCTCTGTCGTCACCAAAAATTACAACACCCACGTTATCATTTTCTAAATTTAAAGCCATTCCTTTAGATCCGTCAGAGAATTCCACCATCTCACCGGCCTGAACATTATCCAAACCATATATTCTGGCAATACCATCTCCTACTGAAAGAACTTGTCCGACTTCTGAAACTTCTGCTTTATCTCCAAATTTCTTTATTTGCTCTTTTAATATTTTTGTTACTTCTGAAGGATTTATTTCCATTTATGCCTCTATCATTTTTTTTTCTATTTGTTGTAATTTATTTTTTATGGAAGTATCAATCATAGTGCTTCCAACTTTTATTATTAAACCTCCAATTAAACTTGAATCATGCTTGTAGCTTAATTTTAAATTTGAACCAAAATTGCTAGCTAGTTCATCTTTAATTTTATTTATTTCACCTTCATTCAAATTTTTAGCTGCTGACAATTCTGCTTGGATTTCACCTCTGGAATTTGAACAAATAACAATAAAATCTTTTAGTATTTTTTCAACATAGAATAATCTTCTTTTCGAAACTATAAAACTTAAAAAATTTTTTAATAATTCATTAAATTTAAATTGATCTGAAATTATCTCAATAACTTTTAATTGATCTTCTATTTTATTTGTTGGGTCTTTAATAAAATCTTTAAAATCTGAACTTTTGCTAATTAATTCAAGTATTGCTAAGACTTGATTCTCTACATCAATGATAGAATTGTTCTCAAAAGCCAATTCGAATAAGGCTTGCGAATAACTATTGCTAGTTGAAAAAGAAGTTTTATTATTGCTCAATATTTGCTCGCTATTTGAAGATGTTTAAAAATTTCGCTTAGATAACATACCAACAATCGGTCTTCAAGGCTCAGTTTACAAAAAATACCCTAATTTAGTGCGCTAATTGAAGCTTATAGGGTCAACATCAACTGTTAGTTTTATTCCTGAGGGCAATTTATATTTATCTAGTATTTCTCTAAGATTTTTTTGAATTTTTGAATTTTTTTTTGACCTGATCAAAATTCTTTGTCTAAATTTTCTTTTAATTTTATAAACAGGCGATTCCACAGGTCCTAGAACTCTATCATTAATTGAGCCCAATAAATATTCTTTTAATTTAAATGACTCATTTTCTAATTTTTTTTCATTTAAAGAAGTCAATATTAAAGAAATGAATCTTTCGAAAGGTGGAAGATTGTTTTTTTTTCTTAATTCTAATTCTCTATTCAAAAAAATAAATGGGTCTTCATTTGTCATTTGATTTATAACTTCTGATTTTAAATCATATGTTTGAAAATAAACTGTAGCTGGTTTACCCGCTCTTCCTGCTCTTCCGGATAACTGATGATAAAGTTGTAAATTTTTTTCTGCACTTCTTAAATCGTGCCCTTGAGAAGATAAATCAATGTCTAAAATAACTATACAATTTAAATTTGGAAAATGAAAACCTTTAGAAATTAATTGTGTTCCAATTATAATATTAATTTCACCTGTTATAATTTTATCTAATATATTTTTAGAAGATGCTTTATTCATAGTGTCACTTGAAAAAATAGATATTTTTTCATTTGGAAATAATAATTTTACTTCCTCTGAAACTTTTTCTACTCCCAGACCACTAAATACAAAATCACATAATTTTTCTTTTTCACATTTTCTATTTAATGATGATTTATATCCACAATAATGACAGAGAAGATTTTTTTTATGTTTGTGATAAACAAGATTAATTGAACAATATGGGCACGAAAAAACCTTTAAGCAATTTTTACATAAAACATATGGAGCAAAACCTCTTCTATTAATAAAAAAAAGAATTTGATTTCCTAGCTTTAAATGTTCTTTTACTTTATTAACTGTTTGAGAAGATATCCAGGATTGTTTGGGTAGTTTATATTTTTTCAAATCAATTATTTGATGTGAAGGCAAATTTGCCTCTTTATACCTATTAATCAATCTTGAAAAAGAATATTTATTATTTTTTATGTTTGCATAAGTTTCTACTGAAGGAACGGCTGTAACTAAATTTATGGGTACATTTTCAAAATTGGCCCTGGCTATAGCCATATCTCTGGCATTATAAATTACACCTTCATCTTGTTTATAAGACTGATCGTGTTCTTCATCAACGATTAAGACTCCAAGTTTATTAAAAGGAAGGAACAAAGAAGATCTTGCACCAATTACTACTTTTATTTTTCCAGTTGCAAGTCCACTCCAAATAATTTTTTTTCTTTTAGGAGTTATGCCAGAATGCCATACTGCTGCGTCAAATCCAAAAAAATCGTTGAATTTTTTTTCAAATTCTCCAGTTAAACCTATTTCTGGAAGCAATATTAATGCCTGAAAACCTTTCTTTAATTTTTCTTCTACAGCCTTAAAATATACAATAGTTTTTCCAGATCCTGTTGTTCCCTGAAGTAAATGTACTCTGAAATCTTTTGAATTTTCTAATACTTTTTTTAAAACTTTGTTCTGTTCAATAGAAAGTTCAAAATGATTTATTTTATTTAGTTTATCGTACTTTTCATATTCTTTATTATCTAAAGGACTTATGGCCTCTCCACTTAGAAGGTGAAGTTTCAAACACATGCCTTTTGGAACTAAATTATATTCAGAAAACCAATTTAAAAATTTTATCGTTTCATTTTTTAGGGGTTCAATATTTATTTTTTTAAGAATTTTTTTGATCTTAAAATTTTTATTTTTTGATTTTTCAAATTCATCCCACACTACTCCCGTAACTATTGATTTACCAAAGGAAACTTTTACATAATCTCCAATCTGAAGTTTAATATCACTTTCATATGTGAAAGGATGGTTAAAAATATTTGGAATCAATACTGGATACTTCATAAATTATATTATGAAATTATATTATGAATGAATTTGCCTTTTTGATAGGCTTCTATTCTTCTTTACCAACGCCTAATTTATTTTATTTTTATTAACTTCAATGTTTTTTCCCATAATAAACTCATTTGTTAACTCGCGTGCTATATGATCACGATGCTGCACTGGGGGAGTTTTCATGTAGTATGATGAAGCGCTG
>JGI11785J13272_1000206_pt1 | contig 14375 bp, 15 predicted proteins | sample DeeseametaMP2098_FD_13272 | JGI IMG/M metagenome (IMG submission 13272)
CCTGATCGGCATTGGCTTCCAAATCTTCAAAACTATTCACACAGAATACATCACCGCGGATTCCTTTTTTAGGAGTGCCTATACTTCCTCCCAATCCCAAAATGTGCATGTCCTTGGCAAAGGGTTCGATCAACTCTAAAGATTCATTGCCACGGATCCAGCGAGGAACTCTCACTTTTTCTCCATATACGTTGGACAAACCATCCTTTTCCATTTTCTCTAATATCCAGTCAATAGCATCCTCTAGATTCTGTGAACCGGTGAAGCGGGGTCCGAATGTATCACAGAGTTCTGCCAGGCGCTCAAAGCCTTCATCGTTATTTAAACACGTTTGAATAATCTTTTCGGAGCTGGATTGATAAACATCATCAATTTCACCTGAATAAGAAAATGCAGTCATTATGATAAGTGTTATTATTATTCGTTTCATGAACATTAGTAGAGTTTGTGGGTTAAAAACAGGTATGAATATAGCAAAAAACAAAAAACCCCGCTGCAACGGGGTTTTAATGAGCGAGAGACGAGGTTTCCCGATTCATCGGGACGACATCCACGTTAGTTTAATTTCTTATTTTTCCAATTTTCAATTAAATCCACAACCAGCTTTCTGCTTTTCCAACCTTTTACTTCCAATTCCCTTTTGATAGCTTCACTTTTTGTAGAATATTTTTCATAGTAGACTAACTTCCAAGGGATTCCGGATTTTGTGGATTTAGACCAACCTTCATTATGTCGNACTAGACGAATATCAACATCTGATGAATGTCCATAATAGTAGCGATCTCTTTTTTCAGAATAAAGTATATAAAAATAGTGCATAATTTGAAAAGCCTTCCAATTGGAAGGCTTTTGTCGAGCGAGAGACGAGGTTTGAACTCGCGACATCCACCTTGGCAAGGTGGTGCTCTACCAGCTGAGCTACTCTCGCAATTTAAAAAAACATTTCACAATTTTTCGAAAGAATCATCATCGTTTGTCAAGCTGACGAGGTTTCCCGACAAGCCGGAACGACATCCACCTTGGTCCCGATTTTTCGGGAGTGCTCTACCAGCTGAGCTACTCTCGCATGAAATTGGGGCGCAAAATTACAGTTTTAAAGCTCACCTATCAATCGGATTTTGGCAGGAATTCAAACTTTCTTTCCTGACGGTTTAGCACAATATAGCTCATCACTAGAAATATGATATCGCGGATGATCGTATCCAACCCAAGCTTATCGCTGTCAGCGCTGACTTTAAAACACCCGCAGGTAATGTCAATTCCCCGCAGCATGGCTTGAGAAATAGCCAAAATAAACACCAGCATCATGATGATACTTAACAGCGTGGCACCATCAACCAAAAGTCCTGCAATTAAACAAATGCCTACGATCAATTCTGTCCACGGCAGCACGATAGCCAACACATTTTCCAAACCAAAAGGCAGCGCTTTATAATATCCTATTTGTTTGGCGAATTCTTCAGGGTGGGCGATCTTATCCAGACTGGCATAAATAAACATAAGGCCCAAGCAAATTCGGCAGATCATTACTAGTATATTTTTAAAATTATTTTTCATTCAACTGGATATCCTGCTTTGCTCCATTCCAGCCAGCCGCCCTTAAACACGTATAATTTTGTAAATCCTTCATTGAATAAATCATTGGCTAATTCTTCACTGGAACCACACTCATCATCGCTGCAATATAAAACAACAGGACCTATCTTCGTTTGCGCTGAATCTAGTTTAAACATTAATTCCATGAAAAATCCGCTGTTCCAGGCGTTTGGTATATGGCCTTCTTTAAAATATTGATCGTCACGCGCATCGACAAACACGACACCTTTATCAAATAAATTTTTAGCTTGATCTAATGTTATTGAAACAGGTTCACCAGAAACATCATTTAAGTCTTCAACGATTGAGATTTTTTTAGCCAGTATTGGAATACTGTCTGATCTTAAAATATTTGCAATTAATCCTACTACCAGCGATAGAATAACGATAGCTAGCATTTGATTCAATGGAACGCGGAGCATAATCAGTTTATGCTTTTTTTTGATAGGGCCTGCTTTAGGTTTGATTATATTTTTAGCTGCCTTGATAGGTTTCTTGCGGAGAGCAGAACACGTAGCCAATGTTTCATCTACAAATGCTAAAAGTTCAGAATCTTCGCCCACACTTTTACTGAGAGGAATACTTTGAAATTTTGTCGTGTTAATTGCATTAGCCATGATTGATTCATATTTGACCAATTGCTCACGATAATCAGTTACCAGCTTCAGCACATTGGGTTTATCAGCATATATTTCTTCAATCGTTCTGTCTGGATCTTTTTCCTGCAATTTTTTCAATCGCTTGGAAATGTTAGAAATTTTACCTTTTGCTGCTGAAATATCCATTATAGGCTGACTTGGATCATTTAATGCAATTTCAAACCGTTAAATATTTACCCTGGTTTCCACTGGAATACATATAAGGACCGCCTTCAGTTTGCTTCGTTTCCGATCGTGAGCGTTGTGTATTTCGGCTTACAAAAATATAATCAACATTCGGGAATTTTTCTGCTAATCCTTTGAATTTATTACGATGCACATTTGCCAATAGCACAACGAAATCAACTTGAGATTTCATTTCTGCTATAACATTATTCGCCGCTTCGATGTAAGGTCGTTTTTTGACATCTTTTATATGATCAGGAATAAGATCACTCACACCTGTAACACCTACCTTAAAACCATTATTTTCAACAATTGTAAATGGCAGGAAAAGAAGATTGTTTTCCGTATCTGTTAAATTAGCCGAAATAAAGGGAATGGAAGATCCTTCAGCGAGAGATATTAAAAAATCCTTACCGGCTGCAAGGTCAAACCCACCGACATTTAAGGCATCACAGCCGATTGTTGCATAGCCCTGTAATAATCCCTTGGCCTGCAATTTATCCCCTTCCGCATTGCGATTAGCTAAAACAGCAGATGCAAAAAATGCGTCACCTGCATCGAGGATCACCGGTTCTGTGTTGTGCTTTGAGCGGTAATTATTAACGACAACTGACTTCCTGGACAGACCGCCCAGGGGATTCTTTTTTCAGCCGCAGGGATCCAGTTGGGCACGGACATTGGCCGTGACCATCAAGGTAACAAACCCGGTTTTTGCCGGTTTTCCGCAACCCGTCAAGCTGATCCCAAGAATTAATAATAATGTATTTTTTATCATTTTCATATTTTGAATTTAGAAAAATTTAAGTTCATGCAGAAAGATTCTTATTACCCTCCACTTGCTTTTGCTTTATATCCTGTTTGGTTGAGAAAGTTCACAATTTTATCTCGATGATCACCCTGGACAAGAATTTCACCATTTTTAACTGTTCCTCCCGAACTGCATTTCGTTTTTAACAATTTACCTAATGATTGCAAATCTTCATCTTTCCCTTCGAACCCTTTGACCAAAGTAACAATCCTACCTCCACCTAAACGTTTTAGCCAGACACGTAATTGCTGTTTTTCATTTGACAGCGAATCTACCGTTTTTTCTCTCTCATCCTGAAAATCAGGATTCGTAGAAAAAACGATTTTGGATTTTTTACCCATTACTTTAATAATACAACTTTAGCTGTTTTTGAAAAATCCTGGCCCCAAACTTTTATGAAATAAATACCACTGGACAGACCGCCGTTTTGCAGTACGATTTCATGATCACCGGCGAATTTATAGCCACTAAATATATTTTTTACTATTCGGCCATTTATATCAAAAACTGCCGCATTCAAAAATGTATACTCTTGCAATTCAATCTTAATCACAGTTTGAGGGTTAAAGGGATTTGGGTACGGCGCTGATACTTTTATTGTAGTAGGAATTGACGATGCTCCTATTCCCACATCACCAGAAATTTTAATATCCAACACTCTTGGAGAATGATCTGATGAATTGTAACTATCCATGGCTTCGAGCCCATAAGCTGCCAGTGCCGCCGAATCCATTGTAAGTGTATTAAAAACAAAATGTTTTGATGTATCTAAAACACTGTCTGAATATAATATATAATCCAGTTTCCCAGGATTGTACGAACTGTTATCCCGACGCCAGGTATAGCCCATACGTTTGTGCGATTGGCGAGAAAACAGATCAGTAATAGGAGTTCCGTCCCAATCCAGTGCAAAATCACTGCCAAATTGATTTTCGTCTACAATATCACCTGTGGTCAGTGTCGTGAGTTGTTGGCGGTAGCCCACTAAATTGAAATCACCCACATGGACAAAAGGAGTATTTTCTGCCACTGTAAAAGGTCCATTGCTGTTTTCACGCCAATCCTTCCAAACTGAAACAAATTCATCAGCATCATATTGACGGCTTCCATCATTGTCGCAGCAGGCTAAATGCGAATTGAAAATTAGTAAATTATAACCTAGATAATCTTCAGTATTCAAGAGGGCAGCCATGGTTCGTTCCGAAGCAGTGATAAAGTCTTCTGCAATGACCGGATATTTGGAAATAATGATATTATCCCTGAATTGACTGCTGACATACCATTGGTTATTTGGAAACCAGGAATTGAATAAACTTTGGAGCTGGTTTGTGTTTTCATACATTTCCTGCAAACAAACGATATCTGGATCCAAGGCCTGGTAGATTCTCTGAAAATAGTCCTGGTAATAGGAATCCATCATACTGGAAGTCCACACATTATGCGTAACCAGGCGAATATCAGTTGAATCATTTTTTGCAAATGATATGGGCACAGGCGGCACAATGTAATCTTCACCTATTGAAAAACTAATGCCCCCATTTTCATCCGGAATCTGATCCGCATTTTGTCCTGTATCAGTTAACAAGACTTTTCCTTGAACTAACACTTGAGTCCCATCCATAGTGAGCACACTGCTGTTCCGTGAAATACAAATTTCAAATTCACTGTCTGTTATTGTTGGAGCCATACGCAGTGTTAGATCGTTTTGGTAAATTTCAATGATGCCATCCATTATATAATAGTAGCCGGAGCGATCACCGAAATACCAATCCAGTTCAGCACCAATGCCATTAACAGGATGTCCTGAGGTACTATCATTATCTGCATCTATAAACAAATGCAATTCATTCCAATCCTGCAATAAGTATTCTCCATCATGCATATTGAAATAAATGAAGAGAAAATCATTGTCATACGTAATCTTGATATCTGCGAAATCTGCATTATCACCATCGCCTTGAACATCGGAATAGTTGATGTCAACTTCCGCCCAATCATCAAACAATCCATCGATGGAAATGGGATGGCCGGAATAAAGTAAAGATGAAATAATGACCGCAAAAATTGCGGTTTTACAGATCATTTTAAAGGGATGTCATCTTTAACAGACCAATTTTTCAAGTCTTCAGATACGTAAGCGTGACCATTTTCTGTAATGGCAATATAGAAGTGTTTCTGTCCTTCACCACCTGATAAAAATGAAAGCGAAACAAAATCATCGTGTTCTGCAACACGAACAAGCAGTTCAAAGCTATCACCCAATGTTACTTCGTTTTTATTTTTAAGTTGATAAATTCTTCCGTAATTCGTCATTACTGCAAAGCCCATGATTGGCGGTGCAATACCGAATGAAAAATGGACCGAAGCAGAAACAATTTCATTCTTGTCTTCAGGCAGTACACTATCCAGTGCATCTTCCAATTTTTTAATTAAAACGGGATCAACTTTACCAGGCTTACCCGGAGTACCTGCTTGTCCAGAGGGTCCTTGCTCACCTGGAGGCCCTGTTGGACCAGGATCACCCTGCGGCCCGGGAGGCCCTTGGGCGCCTGGAGTAGCGCACCCCATCCAAAGTACTGTTGCTAATAAGAAAATATGTTTCATTATCCCGGGAAAAGAAACGGCATTGCCCTACCCCAGGCCATGGACATGATAATCAATAATTCAGACATAATAGCTACTGCAAAAAAAAGTATAGCCTGCTTCAAATTTTTATTTTTGTTATTATTGATTTTTCCCAAGGCAAATACTTGAGTCGCAAACATATTGTATGTTTTTGTTTCGTCTTCTGATATTTCAGCTAAATAATCAGCATAATCCTCAGCCGAGGAAAATTGACTGATGCCGCCAAAGAATGTTGCGTTTATTTCAGGGTTTTCCTCCTTTACTTTGTCCGTACGTACTCTCGGTACAATTACAAGCACCAGATATACGATTGTCAAAAACGCTGCGACAAAATAAACAATGACCAGGATAAACCTCATCCAGTCCATTTGAATCTTTAAAAAGTGAATAATAAAAAAGACCATAAAAACACCTAAAATGGAAAGTAATGTAAATGCTTTCTGGTCCGTGCGCATCAGGATTTGCTGTTCACTGCTCAAAACCTGGAATAGTGCTTTAAAATTATTGTTGTTCATTCTGTAGTCCTTCTTTCAACATTGTGAAGTTATAAATTTACATAATTCAATTTTTTAATTACTACCGCTAAATGCAGTGCCAGGCAACAGTTCTTTATTTTCTTTTTTAATGATCAAATATTCCCAATCCTTTACTTCAACTGTTGCATAAACAGGTATGTCAATACTTTCGGTTTCAGTTCCGGGATAGATTCGCTCTTCTGATTTATTGATGAGTAAATTCACAGGCATATCAAATCCAGCTATGGCTCCCGACCAGCGATAATAAAATTTTCCGTTTTGCTGTGCATATTCCAATGTTGGTACCATTCTGTTAAATAAGTATTGATCAAAAAATTTGTCCAGGTCAATGTCGGTCTTTTCAGAAAAATAATCCCGCACATCTTCTGTGCAGACAATACCTTTAGCATTATCAACCGCAAACCCTTTTAGCGTGGAAAAGAATAATTCATCATTATCGATCACGCTGCGCAATGTATGGATAATCCAAGCACCTTTATTATAAGCATCCCCAAAACCCCAGTAATTTTGATTTCGGGGTCCCACGATTGCTTTCCTGTTGCCGATACCTCTTCGTTTTTGGATTAGGTAATCAATGCTCAAATCATAGCCAAGAAGATATTCTACGTATAGGACCTCTGTATATGTTCCAAAACCTTCGTGAACCCAAACGTCTGCCGGATCACAGGCGGTGATACTGTTTCCCCACCATTCGTGAGCTGTTTCGTGGAGGGTGATATAATCAATAAAGCCGTATATAGAACGGGATTTGGACTTATTATAAATCCGAAAATCATTGCCGTAGGTCACCGCTGATTGGTGCTCCATTCCAAGATATGGAGCCTGGACGAGTTTGTAGCCATCTTCCCACCATTGNTANGGNCCAAAGTAATGCTCCAATGCTCTGATGACTGTACGAGCTTCTTTGAAATGTTCCCGGGCAACAGCTTCATTATAATCTAACACGTAATAAGTGGCGTCATGTACTTGACCCAAAGAATGGATCGTATCCTGGATCACCGAATAATGTCCGATGTTCACGGATATATTGTAATTATTTATGGGGTTATTAACGAACCAGCGGTATTCTGTTTTACCATTTCCAACATCTTTCGTTTCCTTAAGCTGGCCGCTGGAGACACACATTAAACCAGAGGGCACCGTAATGTTGACAGCCATGCTGTTGGGTTCATCGGAAATATGGTCTTTGCACGGCCACCAATGGCTCGCGCCAAGCCCTTCGCTGGTAACAGCAACAAACTGCCGGCCTGCCTTATCCGTTTCCCAAACAAAGCCATCATCCCAAGGCGGGCGTGGAGCCACACGGGGAGTGCCACTATAATGGACAGTAAACGAAAATTCAGTCCCCGCTGAAATGGCTGGAAATTCTACAAAAACAGCATCTTCTTTACGGGTGTATGACAATGATTGATCGTTATAGCTAATGTTTTCAATGTTCATACTTTTGCTCAAATCAACCTGCAGTTTTGTAAAATTATTCACCGCCAGGGCTGTTATGGTATTATATCCGGCAATGGTTTTCTGATCCATATCAATTTCTAAATTCAGATCATAATGACTCACATTATAACACATACGTTCTGCCGGTAAACTACCCATTAACCGGTTACGTTCTGTTAGTTCTGGATATGTATCCGCTTTTTCGGGATTAGAAAGACCGCCACTAAAATAGTGCGTGGCCTCTTTCATCATTTTCAAGCTTGCGCAGTTAAATGAAATTAATGAGGCGAAAATAATGATTAATAAGTGCTTCATATTTATGTCTTATTTAATAAAAATGCCGCATCATCATTAGCAACATTTTTATTTGTGGAGCCAGACGGGATCGAACCGACGACCTCCTGAATGCCATTCAGGCGCTCTCCCAACTGAGCTATGGCCCCATTTAATTGATCAAAAGCGGCGGGAATTTAATCAGATACAGAAATATCGAAACCCGCTTTTTTCAAACGGTCAACAATACTAGTTCCCATGGCTACAGATGGTGTAATAACACCGTATTGTCTTGGTAGATGATTTGAATCTAAAGCTAGGCATAATGCAGATTCCGCCAGCATGATGGATGTACTTCCATATCCGGGATCATTGATATCCGATATAAAAACTTCCGTTCTATTTCCTCCATCCTCATTTCCCCCTACTAACACCATTTTAAAATAACCGCTCTTGCGCTCTGCTTTTGATGGACCTTCTCCTGGTTTAGGAAATAGAGTTTTTACCAGTATCCACCGTGAAATAGGTATTGACATCAATATTATCATAATACCTATTCCAATCGTAAGAATTCCACCGCGTAGTTTGCCTTTTATTCCCCTACCAACAACGAGGCTTTCGTCGTACATAAAATTTCGCCCATATTTATACTCCATAAGTTCATTGGAACGAAATACAATTCGTGTATTAAATCGTGCCATAATAAACGGTGCCGTCCATTTCTCAATCATGGGATCATACCATGCAAAACTCTGAATGCGTTGAATAGGCATTTCAGCAATTACATCTTTACATAAAATATAGGGGTTTGTTTGAATTTTACGTTTTTCAGGATTCTTTGCTTCCTTCATAAGATTAATCATGCTGACCAGAGTACCACCACTGAATTTGCCTTTAAGTCCTAAAATAAACAGTTTTACATTCGATAACGGCTTTCCATGCTTCTCAATGGCTTTTTCCTGTAGAAGTAAACAACCAATATCAGAAGGTATGGAATCATACCCGCAAGAGTGCACAATCTTTACTTCATTCGTTTTTGCTCGTTCATGAAATGAATCGACAGAATCTTTTACAAAAGGAATTTCACCTGTTAGATCACAATAATCAGTTTTGGTTTGCACGCAGACGTTGACCAATTCTTTTCCATAAAGTGCATAAGGACCTACAGTTGAAATTATAACATCAGTTCGGGAAGTGATTGCCTTTAGCGATTCTTCATCAAAACTATCGCCGACTAAACATTCAACTGAATCATTTAACTGCAGTCTATTTTTTACGGACTGCAGTTTTGTTAGACTCCTCCCGGCGATTGCCCATCTAATTTCATTTTTATAATTATCATGAAGATATTCAGTAACAATCTGTCCAGTAAATCCTGTTGCACCCCAAATGACAATTTGAAAATCACGTTTCATTTTAAGGGTAATCCGTTTAATAACTTTAACATCATGTTTTTATTTAATCTACCTGTATTCACGTTCCTGGGACTGGGATGATAGGATCCTTTTAAAATAATTCCATTTGCTATTTCATAGGAAACATCATGCCCAAAAGGAAAATCTTTCATTTTAAAATCATAAAACTGTCGATAATATTTTAAACAACCGTCGAATGCTATTTTTCCCAATGCTAAAATCACTTTTACATTTTTTAATAGTTCCAGCTCACGACTGAAATAAGTTGAACACGTTCGTAATTCTTCAGCTGTAGGTTTATCTTGAGGAGGAACACATTTCAAAACAGGCGTCATAAACGTGTTATATAATTCCAAACCGTCATCAAGTGCATCAGAGTTAGGTTGATTGGCTAATCCTGCTTCATGGAGGCACATGATTAAAAATTCAGCAGATTTATCGCCGGTAAATACACGAGCTGTACGATTGCCGCCATGGGCTGCCGGCGCTAATCCAACCAGTAATAATTCCCCATTAATATCGCCGTAACCTGGAACTCCATTCCCCCAATAAGTCCAATCCATAAACTGTTTACGTTTCTCACGCGCTATTATAGTTCGAAAATCAACAATACGTAAACACGCAGTACATTTAACCACTTCACGATATAATTCATTTATTTCACCACTGCCCCGTAACATTGGATGGGATTCAGCGGTGGGATGTTTACTGTTCATCTACTACTAAAAGAACCTTGCCAAAATTTCGGCGGTCCATAATATACTGATGAGCATCTTTAACTTTTTGCAGCGGAAATATACGGTCTACGTGTGGATCAATATCGCCCAATTGATAAAAGGACATTAATTTCTGTATACAATCTTGCATCATTTCCTGCCGATCCATGACCATTCCCATGTGACACCCAAATACGCCCTTGTTATGCTCCATCAGTTTAATGGGATTGAATTTTGGTGTTTTGCTATATTCTTTTAAAAGATGCAGGATTTTTCGGCGGGGACTTTTTGCGGCCGTTGAAAATCCAAACGCTACTAATCGGCCAAATGTCCCCAGTGCTTTATAACTTTTTTTCAAATTTTTCCCGCCGATGGGGTCTATGATAACATCTACGCCTTTTCCTTCTGTTATTTCTTTTACACGTTCAACAAAATCTTCCGTATTATAATCAATCAAATGATGTATTCCTTTTTCACGTAATCGATTATGTTTACCAGCTGAAGCAGTTCCAATTATGTTTGCGCCAATTATCCTAGATAATTCAGCTGCAGCTAAACCAACACCGCCACCGATGTTGTGGATCAACACCCATTCGTTTTTATGTAAGTGTGCCTGGAGATATAACATCACATAAGAAGTCAAATAAACCACCGGCATGGCAGCTGCTTTTGCAAGATCAATATCGCCCGGAAGAGGAATTAAACGATTTTTGTTGACGACAACCTTTGATGAATACCCGCCAAAGCTTGTTAATGCAGCTACAGGTTTTCCCAGGAGATCATCATTTTCAGTGGAACCAACTTTGGTTATTGTACCACTGACTTCATACCCCGGGGTAAATGGAGGTTTAGGTGCGGAAGGATATAAACCCATACGCATAAGTATATCAGCAAAATTAATACCGCAGTACTTCACATCAATCAGCACATCACCTGATTTCATTTCTGGTTCTATTGTTTCACGAACATGTAAAACCTCTGGTCCGCCATGACGCGTTATGACTACTTGCTGCACCATAAAGTTTACGGTACTATAATTCATGTCGGTAGTGCTTTGTTTCCTTTCGTAAGAAAATTAAATTCGCCGGCTTCTAAAACTAAAATTCAGGCTATTTACATTTAATAAAAGGATTATAATAGGAAAATTATGGCTTTAATGACTTCTATGCGAGAACGGATGCACGTCGTTTTGTGGGCGTTACTCATTCTGTTCTTGTTAAGTATGACTATCGGCGGTTTAGTCGGTGGCGCAAACATCATTGATCAGATTTTTGGTCGCATTAACCCGGCAGATGCTATAGGTGTCGTCGATGGAACAACCATCACTCCGGATGAATTTATTCGTGCAGTGAATCTTCGAGTGGAACAATACAGATCAAGCGGACAAGATCCGGATGAACGATTGCTTCACAACATCCGTAATGAGGTTTGGGATAATTATATTCAAGATATCCTGGTATATCAAAAAATCGACGAAATAGGTTTAACAGCTACAGATGAAGAAGTACTTCATCATCTTCGTAATAATCCGCCACAGTTTCTTTTACAAGATCCTACTTTTTTAACAGATGGAGTTTTTGATCCGGCAAAATATGAACAGGCCATCAATAATCCACAAGGAAATGAATGGGTGGAAATTGAACAGTTTATGAAGAATACATACATCCCAAATTATAAACTTCAGCAATATATTGCTTCAAGCGTTGTTGTAACCAACGATGAAGTTTATAACCAATATATCAAAGATAACGTTGATTACACTATAGAAGGAATTCATGTCATTGGCCGAAAACTCCAGGATGAAGTTGCCCAACCAACTGATGATGAATTAAATACATATTATATTGAACATCTTGATGAATATAATAAAGATGAAACACGCAATATTCGTTATGCCAGTTGGAAAAAATCTCCGGAAAATATTGATACGACCCGAGTATATGAAGAAGCGCTTGAAATAATAAACAAAGCGAATTCCGGTTCAGACTTTGCAAAACTAGCAGACCAGTGGACAGAAGACCCGAGCAACCAAGTTACTCCGGATTCTGGACGTGGTGGAAATTTGGACTGGTTTGGAAAAGGTCAAATGGTACCGACTTTTGATGAAGCAGCTTTTTCCGCACGAGCTGGAGAAATTGTCGGTCCTGTTTTAAGCCGCTTTGGATATCATATAATAAAAGTTCATGAAACGCGACAAACGGATGGAAAAGATGAAATAAATGCATCTCATATTCTTTTAAAAATAAACATGGGTTCACAAACACGTGAATCATTAAGACGTAATGCAACACGGTTTAGTTATGATGCTCAGGATTTTGGATTTGATGCTGCATTAGATACACATCAAATCGCCCCGCAAAAAGCCGATAACTTGGAAGCCCTATCCATTTCGGTTAGAGGAATTGGATTTTTACGTGACATTGTACAATTTGCTTTCAATGATCAAACAGAAATTGGTACAGTATCAGATCGTTTGGAAAATGATAATTTTTACGTTGTAGCCGTCTTGGATTCAATCATCCCAGAAGGGACAAGCCAATTTGAAAATGTTAAGGAAGCAATATCCAGAACATTTACAATAAATATGCAAAAATCAGCCGCACTTGTTTTAGCAGCAGATGTTAAATCTAAAGTTGACAATGGCGCATCTTTAACGGATCTTGTTTCAGATGATAGCAGACTTGAATTGGTTTCCACGGATAAGAAAAAACTATCACGTGGATTTAATTCAATCGGTCGCAGTTATGGAATCATTGGCGCCTTGATGAATAGTGACGTTGGAAAGGTTGTTGGCCCTTTAGAAACAGCTCGTGGTTATGCAGTAATAAGATTGTTGGGAGTTGCACCGGTTGATTCAACTGATTTCCAGAAAAAAGAAGTGAATATTCAAACATCATTAACGAATAATGCTCAGCAGGATGCATTCGATACCTGGCTTACAGAGTTAATAGAAGGTGCTGAAATTATAGATAATCGTAAATATTATTATTGATGTTACCTGGTTAACGTCATTAAAGGGTGCCTATTGCACCCTTTTTTATTTCTTGATAATTTTAATTTAAGAAAGCAAATTATACCTATGGGTTTTTCTATATATACTGTGAGGATCATTTTATGAAATACAAAACGTTACATTTAAATATACAGGACAAGATAGCAACCGTAACATTAAATCGACCGAAAGTTCGCAATGCGATGAATTCAATCATGATGCAGGAAATAACTGACGTTTTCCGTGAATTGGATAAAAATCCTCAAGTACATATCATTGTTCTTTCAGGAAATGGGCAGTCATTTTGTGCAGGTGCAGATCTTCACTACATTAAAAATTCTGGTTTAATGAATAGAGATAAAAATGTGAATGAAGGAAAAAAATTAGAAGAAATGTATTTTGCAGTTGATCGTTGTTCAAAAGCAGTTATAGGAAAAATACACGGTCATGCTTTTGGCGGTGGTTTTGGTCTATGTACTGTGTGTGATATTGTAGTTGCTGATGAAAAGACTATTTTTTCTTTAAGTGAAATTCTTATAGGTATCATCCCAGGGATAATAGGTCCATTCACAGTTAAGAAGATTGGTCATTCTAATTTTAGATCTTTGGGTATTTCCGGAGAACGATTCGATGGAAATTATGCAGTAAAAATTGGTCTCATTCATTATTCCGTTAAAGAAAAGGAATTAGACGAAACAACTAACTCAATTGTTAAACAACTAATTAAAGCCAGTCCACAAGCCATAAGAAAATTCAAAGAATATTGCAGGAATATGGATGAAATAAATTCTGCAGAAGTATTAGCTGATTTACGTGCTTCAGAAGAAGGCCAGGAAGGACTAACTGCTTTTCTTGAAAAACGCTTACCCTCATGGACAGATTGAATTAGTTTAATCAAAACAAAGGGTTTGAAAAATAAAATAATCCCTGTCTATCTTCTTTTTTTATTTATCTATGTTATGTCCTTTTTGTAATTTTCCTTATACATTATATGAAGAAAATAATTTAATGTTTTCCACCAACTCACTCACACTTACACATTAAGAAAAATTTATTATGATCAAATTTAGTAAACGCCAACTAAAAACTCCCAAAATGCAAAGACCTGTTTATCTTGTCACAGGAGGAATGTCAAAATTTGGCCGATCAA
>JGI11785J13272_1000215_pt1 | contig 13999 bp, 8 predicted proteins | sample DeeseametaMP2098_FD_13272 | JGI IMG/M metagenome (IMG submission 13272)
GATGCCGATGCTTGAAATGGTTTCAGCGATGAACGAATACACGTCAAATAATTGGGATCGCCCCAATTTTGAACTATTTTCCCTTCTCCATCCACAACAACGGCATAAGCCACATGCATACTTTCAATAAAATTCCCACGCATAATTTTGCACATGATTCCCATGGATTAATTCACCACTTCAGAAATAAATACGAATTCATAATTGTCAGCTTTGAGTTTGGGGATTTCCCGCTGCAGCACGTTTAGTGTATGTTCTTTTACGTGTCCGATTCCAACTGCAAATCCATTTGCTTTGGCTATTTCAGCGAGTGAATACAATTGCTGGATTATTGAAGTTTCCTCGGGATTATTATCTAAAAATACATGTCGTCGACCTGTAGGAACACCTATCAGACGCATGGTACTTTCAGCTTGAGTTTTCTTGGTCGTGCGGCTGTCCAGGAAATATTTATCGTGATCTTTTAAAATTGTACCCATTACATTCATCACACGCTTATTCGTGGACGCTTTTGATCCCTGGTGGTTATTCATACCCACCGCTTCAGGTAATTGTTGCAGAACTTTTTTCATCCTTGATTCTATCTCCATACTGGTCATTGATGCTTTGATTATAAATTCATCTTCACCGAAACTTGGCGTTGTTGTACCCATGGGCATATGGATGATGACTTCAAAACCCAATCGGTTTGCCTTTTTAGACATAATTTGGCTGAATTCATGCCCGGGAATAACAGCATACGTCAAATCAGTTTCTATGTTTAAAAACCCTTCCGAAACAGCATCATTTCGATAGCCAAAATCGTCAATAATTATGGCGATTTTACCTATGCTTACCGAAACTGTTTTTTCGATTGGTTCTATATCCAGCAGCTCTGTAACAGGAGATTTTTCAAGAAGGTTGATTTTATTAAATGTGCCAACAACGATACTGATAAGAATCAAAACAATGAACAACAGAAAGACGATAAATTTTTGCTGTCGTTCACCCGTATCTTTGTGATTCGTCATTTTATGGTAGTTGAATTATTAGATCAATCATTTGGGGCATGCCCAAATTTTGCGAACCAATTCGTACTCCATAGTTCAATCTGTACATACCGAATTGCAAGCCAAGACCTCCAGAAATTTCAGTGATATTTTCAGCCAGTTTGCTGCTTAAACGAAATGACATATTTTTCCATTTTGATATTGTAGACACATAAAAAATACTTCCGTTTATCAGGTTGGACCATTCGCCAGTTAAAGCAATGTTATTTACTAACTGATCCATCTCAACTTTAAGATTTGCNGTCGATACAATTCTTAATGGCAATTTGGGTTCTTCGTTTCGAAGATCAGACATTTTTCCCAAATTCAAAATTGCTCCTCCTAAATTGATGTTTGGAGAAAGGGTCTTTGTTACTCCAATGTCCCCGGCAAATCCACTGCTGTTTTCCGTATAAAGATCAATCCGTACATAACGTATGGCAGCACCAACGTCTATACCAAGAAATTCTTTACTGAACGAACCGCCCAAAGAAAAACCACTTGCACCAAACGTTGCTAAAGGATCATCTGTGGGTCTTTCAGATCGCAATTCCAAATCATCCAAATCAACATATTTCAAATCCAGTCCATAGGACATTTTTTGCCCCGGAAATAAAACTTTAATTGCTGATAATTTTGTATTCGCTAACCATGAACCATATGAAACACCCATTGTTGGACCGGGACTATGTGTTAAAAGTCCAGCGGGATTAATACTATTTTTCTGGATAGCATTGGTGCCAATTGCTAGTTCCAATCCATTTGAAGGGATGGATAAGAATTGAGTGCCTGTGCCATATAATACACAAGAAATGATCAGTAATAAAAATTTAAAAATGGAACGCATAGGTAATTATATGAGCAACTCCAGCAGGTAATTCTGCAATCATAGCATAATCCAGAAAGGCATCATTCTTTTTTATAAATGAAAAATTCATCCCGCCGCCAACTCCAATTCGACCATTTCCATACCCTCCGCGGAAAAAATAATTTTTCCTATATGTATATTCAACTCCGGCACGAATAGATTGTCCCAAATGCCCATAGGAACCATCAGACTTTTCCCCGGCAATGATTCCAGCGTCACCTGTAAAATATAGTTTTCTTTTCTTATATGTTATTCCTGCTCTGAAAATGGAAGGGAATACATCTCTATAAACACGCCCTTCTTCTTCGAATACTGAACTTGTGTTCCATTGGTAATAAGAATTCAAGTCTTGAACCATGAATCCAATAGTCATACGTTTGCCGGGTCGCAGCATTATACCAATATCAAACCCAGTCCCTTTTCCTGCCAAATCACTCTCATTCATGGGTAATTGGTTGTAGAGAATTTTTATATTGATTCCCAGACTAACCCACGGTTGTAGCCGCTGAGCAAAACTAATATAAAAAGCATCTTCAGATGTAGATAATGTTGATGTTGCTTCTCCAGCCAACGTACGTCCGTCAATGCCATCCACTCCTGCACTGACCCAAGCGACTCCAAGTCCAGCTGTGGGAGGTAAGTGAAGAGCAAAACTACTGGCAATAAATTTCCGATCTAGAGTCAGTGAATGATACGTAAAGGATGCTTGACGTTTTTCTAAAAATGCAATACTGGCAGGATTATGATATGCTGTAAAACCACGATCAAGTTCTGCCGTAAACCCACTGCCCATTGCCATGGCTCTTGCAGATGTTCCCATTCGCAGAAATGAACCTGAATATCCTGCATAATCTGCAGCATTTAATGAAAAGGTGCATATGATTAAAATGGAGAATAATCGCTTCATTTCACAACAATTAATTTAAGCCAATGGTTACTAGCAGAGGCATTCAAGCTCTGAGAATATTTCAGTTTAATAAAGTATACACCATTATCCACTAAGCGCCCATTTGCATCTTTACCATTCCATTTTATTGATCCTGTTTCTGGCTTTTGTCTGTTTAATGTTACACTATACACATTTTCCATGGCAAAATTGTAAACATCCATTTCTACTTCATAAGACGCAATATCGCCCAAGTGAAAGCGAACAAATCCATCCCCATCCAGTACGTTGTGAGAATTAGGGGAAAATGGATTTGGATAAGCATAAATTATTTCCGGATCATAATCTGCTCGGTAAATTTCCCAATTACTGCCATCAAGATTCGATGATCGAGCAACACCATCTCCTGTACCAATCCAAAGTACCGGTTCGTTATAATATTCCCGTTCATCCAGCATGACAGCAAACACTTCACTGGATAATGTTTCATCACCTTGTAAGGGGGTCACATTTCTTGCAGGATTGAACAATGCCCAGTTTTGCCCATCGTTTGTTTTCCAAAGACCATTTGCTGATGCAGCAAACACAAGTGAATCCTGCGCATACACATTGTACACTCGCTCACCGACCAAAGTTGTGTGCCACGTGCCGCCATCATTCAATGTATAGCTTACACCCCGCTGCTCAGTCGGATCATCAGCATTCATCGTTGCCGCCCATATAATTCGCTGTGAATTCCAATTTTGCTTGGCAATACTTACTACAAAATTTCCAGATAAGTTTTCAAATGGATAGGCATAATGCTGCCAATCAATACATCCTTGATTTCCAATAATTCCCCGATTGATGCCATTCGCCGTCCAACCCAAATTGTATCACTATAGGCTAAAACTGAAAATGCTTTATGATTATGATTTCCTCCATCAATTGGATCTCGAGGATTCATGTAAAAGTTCTTTAGAATTTTTTTACCATCCACCATTTCATAAGATGAATCAGCGCAGGTGATAAGAGTAAGTTTGTCATCTTCCGGTGTTGGGACTCGTTCCCAACTGCCATCTGAAATTTTATATCGTCTTAATCCACCGGCCCAACTGGTAATCCACACAAACCCACCATCGATTGATGCGTCATACGTAATATTATATTCCTCAGCTGTTATAGGTAATCCCTGAATAAATCCAATACCACCCCAGGGAAATGTTTCTGCATCAGCAAAATCTATAGGCTGGCTATAATAAGTCCATACCGGAAATTCAGTTGTGGTATTCGCTGTATAAACAACACCCCTACCAATGGGAAAATCATTTTCACTCCCGGCAAAAGCGGCGAAAACAGTATCGCCTTTCACTGCAATAGCAGAAACACCTCCTTCAGGAAAAAATCCGCCCGTATTTAAACCATTCGTCAGTTCTGAACTTGTAAAAAATGTTTCCACATTGAGCGAATCTTTTACCCGGGAAAGGCCTCTCCCGGTTCCTAACCATACCCAACTAGTGTCGCCTTGTAAACGAATTTCTGATATAACGTTGCTCAATAAACCTGGCTGTGAGGTGTCGGATGAGGAGATAGATTTTTGATGCTGTAAATTAAAAGGCAATTGAAATTTTGTTGCAACTTGAGGAAACAGGATTGTTGACAAACAAATAATTACAGCGGTTTTAGATATCCAATTGGCACTGGATATGCGTTTTATAAAACCCATTTGTTTCAGTAATATCATTCCACAACCAGTGTTGTTATAAATGGTTCTGATAAAATTCCTGAATAATCCCGAGCATAAAAATAAGATGTATATGTTCCCAATGGATTATTTGAATCAATAATGATATACCGGGAAAATTTTCCATCATACGCTTCTTCATCCCAAAGATACATGGAAAAATCCTGAACACCATCATCATATAAAGAAATGGGACTTCCGCTGGAATAAGTACCATCCGGTTTCTGAAACATTAGATAACACGTTTGTACATCTTCATGGCCATCCGGATCAGAAACTGTAACGACAAGATTTCCCACTGCAACACTATCCGCTCCGGGTCTGCGCATGGTATCCGGCATACTGACCGATAAAATTTTTGGGCCTTGATTTCCTGTCTCAAAGATGAGCATACGTCCCTTGATAGTGGTACCATATTGAACTAAAAATTTGATATATACATTTCCTGTATCTGTGGGTTCCAAAACATAAGATACATAATTTGAATCATTGCTGACGTTAATAGAATAAATATCATCATCGGAAATAATATCGCCTGAATATCCAATATCATTCAACACAAGTGTATCCGCTTTTTGAGTTGAATCAAATCCAAAATAGAGTGCATTCACCACTTGAAGTTGAGTTCCAAGATACGAGGGCTCAACCTGAACGCTGAAAAAAAGCTTATTCAAGCCTTGATGATAATTGAACTGAAGATCCTGCAAAGAAGCAATTTCTTCATCGGTGGCATCGCCACCGGGACAGCCCAAAATAAATAAAAGCAGCCCGGAAAGTAGCCAAAGGGTTTTACGCATGGAAAAAAAGTAATGCAGTTTCATCATTCGATTCCATAAATATGATGAGTTAATAAAGTTCCCACTTGTTCCAAACTGGCAGGTGAACATTTGTCCGGTGTATCCTCTTGAGTATGCCAATAATTATCAAATTTATGGGGATAATCAAAATCAATAATGTCTATTGCAGGAATTTCTGCAAATTCCCAAAGAGGTACATGATCATCAAAAATTGAATAACCAAGTGATTGGTCAAATGCTGGTAAATTTAATCTATTGGCCAATTTCCATATTTCCCTCGCTAGTCGTGGAGCATGACGATAAGATAATCGTTCGATGGGTAGATGGAGATGTTTATCTCCCACCATATCAAGGACGATTGCATGATCCGGTTTGGGAATTGGTAAATTTTTAGCAAAATATTGGGAACCTAGCGCATAGGATGTATTGTCCCCAGACATACCCAAATCTTCACCATCAAAGAAAACAATAGTAACACCTATTTCAGCTGGATTTGATTTTAATATGTGAGTTATTTCTAATAAAACAGCCACTCCACTTGCGCCATCATTGGCTCCCATAATGGGCATATTTTGATTTTCAATATCTGATTCCTTATCCGACCATGGCCGTGTATCCCAATGTGCTCCGAGTAGAATTTGTTTTTCAGCATTTGGATTAAATCTGGCAATGATATTTTGCAAATCATAACTCCCACCCCGATGTAGATCATCATACGTAAATGGCTGTGTCCAAACTGTGTCTGCAGTTGCTACCAATTCCTGTAATAAAAAAGTGAGACATTCTTTGTATCCGAGAGAACCGGGATTACGTGGACCAAATGAACATTGTTTTTCCAGATACTGAAATGCATTTTTACCAGAGAATTCCGGGACTGTATTCTCACAGCCGGCACTTACCAGCAAAGTAAATATGATTAAGATTATTTTCATTATTATTTTCATTTTTCTACCATTCACCAGCTACCAGATCATTTATCGCCAGTCTTAACCACTAATGGCAATATTTACATCAAACCCGAAATCACGATCAATTTTCTTACCTGTCGTTTTCGAATCTGATTCCCTGTATTCATAAATGATTCCACCACTGATTTGAGAACTGAATGAATATGAAATGCGCAATGATGTTTTCCAGCCGGAATTAAATGCAGTCTGTCCAAATTCTGCACCTCCATCCTTACTTCCAAGTGATTCACTTTCATTCATATCAAAATTGAGGGTGAAGTTTACGGTATTCTGGATATTCCAATCGTCCATATATGGCAGCGGAATTGTGAATCCTCCGCGGTGGCTGTAATTACTGCTTGCTGTCCATGATTTTTCATTGCGCACGCTTAATCCATTGGATTCATCCTGCACTGATTTGGACATATTGTGGCGAATATTCATGGAAATTCCTTTTTTCAAGTTCATATTCAACCCAATGAGAGGTGAAAAACTGATGTTTTTTCTTGCCGATCGCTGATTTTCAGTGTAATCATCAATAAATTGAGTTAAGTCAAATAACGGCATGTCCGGACCATCAAAATTCTCAAATTGCCACGAGCGGGATTCCTTTCCGTTTATGGCGTGTTCCATACTTGCAGAACGGGCTATTTTATTTATGAACGGCCATTTTTCCACTCCTGTCCAACGCAGACTCCAGCCAAAAAATGGAAGACCTTCTTCCAGTTTTTCGCCCCAAAATAAATAATCCCGGGACATGGATCGCTGCTCAATATTCGATGCACCGATGGTTGTAACAATATTCTGTGCGTAATTCACTGACGTGGATATATTCCGTGTAAAATTCACACCTGTCCGAACAGAAAAATCTCGTTTGTGATCCCATGCTCCCTGATCAGATCCAACATCAGTAGCATGATCTAAACCATGTTCCGGCAGCCAACCAAATTTGTATCCTGTTGGTACTGTACCTTGCACTCCCCGGCCAGTTCGGTTGAGATTCTCTGTATACGAAAAAGTGATTGGATTCACTTTTTTTACCATTCCGTGCATTGCAGTTAAAAAGGCATTTTCTTTTTGTTCAGGTTTAGCTTCTTCAACCTCTTCATCTTTATCTTTAGTTCGCCCCCTGCGCCTCGTACTACCTGCACTTTTCTTCGCTTTTGAAGGTGGTTTATAAATCATTTCAAAAAATTGTGATGGAAGGATATTAAAGCTCGATGAAAATCGTAATTGAGTTCCTATTGTTGCTCCATCGATGGAACTGGCTCGTGGCTTATTCCAGCGGAAAGCAGCGGTATGGTTAAAATTAGGCTTGAGCCAGGTAAACAATTGTGGATTAAATGACGTTGTCAGATTTTCAGTGATGTTTTCCACAACACCCGGATCCAAATCCCTAATAGCCATCCAGGCATATCCACGAAAATCTCTAAGGTCGCTGCTGATAGATCGCTTATATTTTGTTTTCAGCTTATCCGTCAAATTGTAATCCAATGAAAATGATCGGCTTAAACCAAACGAATATGTATCTGTACGGCTGCCAATCCGCTTTGTTGTTTGCGACAAAGCTTCACTAATGTTCAAACTGGTATTGAATGCAGAAGGGGAATAATACATATTCATTTCTCCCAATTTTTCACCCAGCCAAGGGACATCTTTAAGCCACTTAAATGGTGTTATGTAGTTATCCCTGCTGAATGGATAGGAATAGCTAACCTTTCCTGAATATTTTTCATTCAAAACTTCTTTATTAAGCGAATTAGAAGATGTTGACTGGGAAGCTGAAAAACTGGGTTTAATCTTATCGAGCGTTGCTTTAATAAACTTATTATCTGATTTACTGGATTTTGTTAGGGACGTGCTGAAAGAGATTTCCTGTTTCTTGCTCATAATAGAATCGGGGACATTTTCCTGATCTACCAATATATCTGAATCGGGGAAGTATTTTGGACGATTCTCTGATTGTGCAAAAGTCGTGTTTAATGGAATACTCAATCCCCATTTTTTAGGTAGTAATTTGTGTAGCTGAATATTTGTACTGACTCTGAAATTTTCTGTATTTGTATTACTACCCAACCGTTGCTGTAATACATGAAAATCAGCATCCTTTCTACTGTAAGAAAAAGTAGATGAAGCGATATCCGCTAAATTAAATTTGGATTGTATGCGCATTGCCACACCACGTTCTTTTTTTACACCACTTAAGCGTAATTCATCCAACCACACTTCCCCGGTAATTGACTCATCAGCTTGATTATTAATTCCTACAATAAAAAACTGAATACTGGAAAGCGATGGTTTGCCCCGAATATGAATCTGTTTGCCGGTTTCAATTCCATTATCATCCGTAAAGGTATAGTACCTGTCATTTTCTTCTATTTCATACAAATCTGTTTCATTGAATTTTTTAACATTTGTCGAGTCCTGCAGCTTCAATTTTGTGAGCCAGTCTAAATCTATTTCAATTGAATTTCTATCGCGTGTTTCATCCCAACCACTGTAAACAGGTTGGATAAATTCGTAATAATTATTGCCTTGACCGAACCGTAGAAACAGTTCTACACTTGTTTCTTCTTTGCCTATCCATTGGTTGGTTGTTTCTCCATATACATACATTTTTAATTTATCATAGGTCAAATAATTCACACCGGATATCTTCATCAAACTTTTCATGGCTGCACCACTGTAATTCATAGGAAGATCCGTGAATTTCATCACCAAGGATTGTTCTTTGGAACGAATATCGTTCAATCTGTCATATTCCCCTTTTACTCCTTCTGGTGGAGTATAATTATCATTGTCTTCTGTATTAATAACAGCAATTGAAAAAACACTGTCTGCATTTTCCTTGGTAAATGTATTGGATGAGTCTAGAGCTATACCCAGTTCCTGCCATTCATTCCCCACCAATTCTATTTTTGCTACACTGATGTTAACATTTCCAGTATCAGAAACAACCAAGCGCATATGACGAATATCCGTCCATTCCGGGTTCATGCTAGAATCTATCCGGCTGAAATGGTTTAATGGAATACGGAATAATTTCCAACCGGTATAATCACCATCGGATTTTTTTGTACGACCTGCCAAATAAGTTGTATCCGTTAAGAAAAAGGATTTTGTGAAATATTTATTTACAGTTAATAATTCAAATGAACGATCTAAACTTTCAGAATCAGGATATTTCCCTGCATCAAGGCCATTGCCTTCTGTCCCATTAATTTTTGAAAAATCTGAACTCCCTTCTTTATAGGTCCAATTGTCATTATTAGGATCATCCAAGTTTCGATCCTGTCCTGTATATACTTGATCCTCCCAGAGTGGATTATCCACAACGTCTTCATACAACGTATCTAGACAGCCTCCCCAGCCATCTTCGTATTCATCCGAACAGCCATCCAAACCAATATCTTCATGATCTTGAAGTATACCATCACCGCTCATACCGGCTACTTTTTCATCTTCAGTATCCAATAGCCCATCCCCATCACGATCCTCACTAATGCGACCCAAGTCAATGGTCAATTCTCCATTTTCTCCATATAACCAGATTTCAAAAAATTTAGTTTGGGTCTGATCATAATCCCCTGAATATAATGGTGATGTTACCCCAGCCCATAATGAATCTTGCACCATTCCGCTATGTAAATCCCGGGGTCTGTAATTTAATCTTAATATATCTGTTGTTTCATTTTGGGCGCGAATGGATGTGGATTGGTTTGGCCAAATATCTTTCGTTCGAACTTGAACGTAGGGATTATACCAAACAAGTTTGGCTCGATTATTCAGATTCAGCACTTCTTCATTTTCTGAAACCACTGGAGCAGATGATTCTTTCCAGTAGCGCCGTTGGATCGGGATAGAAGTAGTACGTTTTGATCCTTCAAAATCATCTATAAACGCTACACCATTTGGATCGCCGGTGGCGGCATTATTGATGGGGTTTGGATTGGGTAAAACCTGTGCAATTTCTCCCTCAATGGAGAATGCAGATATCTTTTCTGTTTCAATGATTGGTAAACGATCCAAAGCCCGGGTTAAACCATCAAACTCAAGTTGATACCGACCATTCATATCCCAGATAAAATTGCGCATAGGTTCATATCCAACTTCAATTTTTTCATTCATGATCGTCTGGTTATAATATAATGCTGTAGCACCAACAAATGATTTTTCACCCAAGTCCATTTGAGCGCGTGTTCCTACAATTGTTTTCTTATCGAAAGAAACCAATTCATGTTTATCGTATAAAATTTTAAGGTTTGCTTCCGGGCCGGCTTCAACGTTCATAATCAGCGTTCCGCTGAAATAATCAATTTGATAATCTTGACTGCGTTTTAGTTCTACATTATCCAAAAATACCTGTTCACTACCTTCAACTATCATAAATCCAAGATTGATTGTGGAACTTGGGTTTGTGTATTTAACTTCAATTTCCCAATGCTTATCCCGGGTAATTTCACTGGTAATAGTAGATGTATACATACTTCCTTCTCCCAGTAATCCTTTCAGAGCTGGATTTGTATTACCTCCTTCCAATGAATCATTGGCAAACGGATGAAACGCAGGAAAAAACAATTCACCTGTTTGCAGGCTAACAATGTTGGGGTTGTACATATCAATGATTTCATCACTTACCGGTTCATTCGATGTGTCTACACTATCCAAACCAAATTGAGTTAAATACTCAACTCCCGTTGGATCATAATTTTTAACAGGCTGTAAGTATGTATTCCAGATTGTTACACCAAACCCCTCTTCGTTAATCTTTGTGGCGCCCATGTAATACACATTTTTAAACATGAGATCCCATAAATCATGAGAGGGTGTCAGGCTTCTCGGTTTGATCATTTGTAATGTTAGCATGGTGTCACTTTCTGTAATACCGTGGCCCACAGCCAAAACAGTATCAAGAATAGTTTGGCGATCGTTAGGATCTAATTCTACGATATAGTAGTGACAGGCAATAACATTATCCGCAGAACGATTATTTAATCGGATAAATCCCAGATCCCGGCTGATAGAATAATCCGGTCCTTCCTCCAGCCGTTTGAAATTGACATTATTGTGATCATCATCTGAAGGATTGTTTAAATCCACCATTGCAGAACCCGGTTCTGTTGTTGGATCTGAAGCACTATCCATACGGTATAATTCGAAATTACGTACCGCGTAGCGCCCAATGCGGTGGAGGCCACCTACCAGTGGATAAAACGGTGGGATATATTGGATATTCTTGGATTGACCCATATACTCCGTTGGCTGATCTTGGACGCCGTTACGGTACATTGTATTAATAAAGAAATATTGATTTTCGATATAATTATAATCATTTATACGCATTGTTTGTGCTTCATTTGTTCCTTTGTATTCCTGTTGTTCTTTCCTGGTTTTTTCTATTGAAGCAATCGTCGTTATATCTATTGGACCCAGTTTTGAAACTGCTTTCATACCAAACAGGCCTTTATTCTGTCCTGAAAATGTTACATATTGTGTTGCCGGTAGAGAAAGTGAAATATTCCCTGCATCAATCTTTTGAATAATATCATCCTCTTCTCCTTCATAAGAAATACGGATATTATTTTCCCAGTCAAAATCCCGTTCAGAGTCATTATCCATGAGTACTGTAATACGATCGCCGATTTTTCCTTCCACATTCAAATTCTGTTTTTGATCAAATTCTAGATGGGTATTCTGGGATTCGGCCAAACTTGAGCGTATTAATTCCTGATCCTGGAACACCATTTTACCCGAAATATTTATATTCCCTCTCACGCGCAATGAAGCAGTTCCCAATGCACCCATATCAACTATGTCAAACGTAATGCCTTTTCCTCCTCGTCGGGTTTCTTCAATCACATCTTCACCACCCAACGATACCTTTTCAGAAAATAACAACCGGCGTTTGACATTCATCATGTGCTCAAAATACCATTCTACCGGTGCAGTGAATGGTACCCGAAATATTTCATCATCGATATATTCTGTAAATGTGATGTGTGTCCAATCACGATCTATATGAATTTCAATATCTCGTTCTCCAAAATCAGCTTTAATCCAGCCTAAGGGTACCAATAACGTATCTGACAAAAGGCTTAATGGTTTAGGTAAATTAGGAAATGCCGGTGCGATATAATCGGAAGAAGGAACAAAGTTTTTCTTGAAATTTTGGGCGGACGAATCCTGCTGACCATCCTGGGCAAAGATTGCCGAGAAAGCCATAAAAAGTACTAATATGACCGCATGCCCTTTATGCAAAGGGAACTCCTATGATAGATATTTTCGGTGTTTTAAAGCCCCGGTTTATGGGGGTCAATCCGATAGCGGTAGGTCTATAGGTTAGTCTCCTGTTGGTTTATTCTCGCTCCAATGAGCGGATAAAAGTTTACATAGTTTTTGCAAAGCAAGTCCACGATGGCTTATTCTATTCTTTTCTTCTGTAGAAAGTTCCGCGAATGTACGTTCCAATTCTGGAATATAAAATACCGGATCATATCCAAAACCATAGGCGCCTTTCGGTTCTTTTGTAATCAATCCATCTATTTTACCCTCGGCAATTATTTCATCTTTACCGTTTACAAAGGCTGTGACAGTTCGAAATTGAGCAGATCTGTCAATTTTACTTTTCATTTCAGAGAGTAATTTATTTACGTTGTCCTCAAATGATGCAGTTTCTCCTGCATAACGAGCTGAATACACACCTGGTGCTCCATTCAATGTGTTGACCTCTAAACCAGTGTCGTCACCGATAGCTGGAATCCCAGTTAATTGGTTCACAGTTCGTGCTTTGATCAATGCATTTTCTTTCAATGTTTCTCCTGTTTCAGGAATATCTTCGATATTTGAAAATTGTTCTAAAGTTAAAATATCGATAGCAAAATCTTTCAATAAATCGGCCATTTCTTCCATTTTATGGAGATTGTGTGTTGCTAATATAATTTTCTTCATAAAAAGTCGGGGAAAATAGAATGATGACTCCAATACAACAAGAACTTTAAAAACATTAGTTTGAGTTTGCAAAACGAGATCAACTCCGCTAATTTCAGCGGCTTTTTTACACGTAATTTAATGTGGCTTGGTAGCTCAGTCGGTAGAGCAGAGGACTGAAAATCCTTGTGTCGCTGGTTCGATTCCGGCCCGAGCCACTATGATTAGTCCTTTTTAATTCATAAATACTATTTCACTGAAATCATTGTATAATTGGACTTGCAAATAGTTTTTTTCCCTTTTGAAATATTTAAATCAATTTTGTTTAATTTAAACTTGAATAGTTTGTAGGTTTAACCAAAGACAAAACAGCAAAAAAATGCCTAAATCAATACTTATCATTTTTTCATTTTTATTTATTATGTGTTGTCAAGATGATCTTTTAGATCCATCGGTGACCAAATCCGCCAGCAATGACAAATTCAAATTATCCTTATCACTTTCTGATGATATTGTCCGTGAAGACGGTAATATTAAAATTGATGTAGCACTTGAACGCACTGATGATGCACCGTATTTCCTGCCCAGTAAAATGCTTGGTGAATGGTATGTCAGGGAATTAAATAATCTTGTTTTAACTGAAGACTCTCTCCAAATCATTTACGAGTTTTTTGCTGACAGTACTTTTACGATCAGTAAAACATTTTCATTTACTAATAAAGCTTTGGGTTCACAAGTATTGGGAAACTGGAATGTTTACAGTGATACAGAATACTATTTAGACCACGGCTACGACACAACAACTACAACTGAATCTACTATT
>JGI11785J13272_1000223_pt1 | contig 13720 bp, 6 predicted proteins | sample DeeseametaMP2098_FD_13272 | JGI IMG/M metagenome (IMG submission 13272)
ATTGAACCCGCTTTATATGTTTTAGTGTCTCGGCTACTTCAGAGGTTAATCCATATTGCTTAAGCCAAACTTCATCGCTAATTTGCTCGTCATTGTCGAGTACTTCAGTTATTTCAGAAATTAAAGACAAGGATTGATTTGAGAATACGTCTCCATCTTTGGCTTCATATACGATAAACAGACCATCATCACTGCCAAACTGCTCTCGAAATTCGTTTAAGGATTCTACTGCCGAGTCATCTTCACTGAACCAAGACTCAAAAGAGGTATCTAAGACAAAACGAGTAGTCCCATAACCCATGAAAACGGTCGAGAGTAGGGCTAGTATAAGTACTATCTTGCGGTAAGGCCTTAATTGCTCTGGGACTAGAGCAAAATAATCATTGAGTGATAAAAGTAGACTCTTCATAGCTATATAAACCAGATTATGAAGATATTATATCTCTTCAAATATCGTTCATATTGATTTATACCAACTAGATGATTAGTTTAAATTAAACAAAAAAAATACCCCGCCTTGAAAAGGTCGGGGTATTTCGAATAAAAGCCTAGCAATGTCCTACTCTCACATGGGGAGACCCCACACTACCATCGGCGCTAAGTGGTTTCACTTCTGAGTTCGGAATGGGATCAGGTGGGTCACACTTGCTATTGTTGCTAAGCAAACTGTCTGCTTGATATAAGATAAATCTTAACTCAAACAAATTAAAAAGTTTTTATACCAAAGCGGTATAACAAAATGGAATAAAGTAAAGCTTATATGGCATATTGCCTTTTGACACAACAACATCTCCAAATATTTTGGGTGTTATATGGTCAAGCCTCACGATCAATTAGTACTAGTTAGCTTCATGCATTGCTGCACTTCCACACCTAGCCTATCAACCTCGTAGTCTTCGAGGGATCTTTAGGATTATTAAATAATCAGGGAGACCTAATCTTGGGTGGGGCTTCCCGCTTAGATGCTTTCAGCGGTTATCCTTTCCACACATAGCTACTCGGCAATGCGACTGGCGTCACAACCGAAACACCAGAGGTGTGTCCGTTCCGGTCCTCTCGTACTAAGAACAGCTNCCCTCAAGTCTCCAACGCCCACGGTAGATAGGGACCGAACTGTCTCACGACGTTCTAAACCCAGCTCGCGTACCACTTTAAATGGCGAACAGCCATACCCTTGGGACCTGCTTCAGCCCCAGGATGTGATGAGCCGACATCGAGGTGTCAAACACCCCCGTCGATGTGAACTCTTGGGGGGTATTAACCTGTTATCCCCGGCGTACCTTTTATCCGTTGAGCGATGGTCCTTCCACTCAGAACCACCGGATCACTAAGACCTAGTTTCCTACCTGCTCGACGTGTATGTCTCGCAGTCAAGCATCCTTTTACCTTTGCGCTCATTGCACGATGTCCGACCGTGCTGAGGATACCTTTGCGCTCCTCCGTTACTCTTTAGGAGGAGACCGCCCCAGTCAAACTACCCACCATACATTGTCCCCGATCCGGATTACGGACCTAGGTTAGAACCCCAACCATACCAGGGTGGTATTTCAAGGGCGGCTCCACTCTAACTAGCGTTAGAACTTCAAAGCCTCCCACCTATCCTACACAAGTAGGATCAGAGTTCAATGTAAAGCTGTAGTAAAGGTGCACGGGGTCTTTCCGTCTGGCCGCGGGTATACTGCATCTTAACAGCAATTTCAATTTCACTGAGTCTCGGGTGGAGACAGTGTGGCCGTCGTTACGCCATTCGTGCAGGTCGGAACTTACCCGACAAGGAATTTCGCTACCTTAGGACCGTTATAGTTACGGCCGCCGTTTACTTGGGCTTCGATCAAAAGCTTCGCGCAAGCGCTAACCTCATCAATTAACCTTCAAGCACCGGGCAGGCGTCACACCCTATACGTCCACTTACGTGTTTGCAGAGTGCTGTGTTTTTAATAAACAGTCGCAGCCACCTAGTATTTTCAACTCTCTTCCGCTCCATCAGCGAGTGATTTCACATACAAAGAGCACACCTTCTCCCGAAGTTACGGTGTCATTTTGCCTAGTTCCTTCACCCGAGTTCTCTCAAGCGCCTTAGAATTCTCATCTCGTCCACCTGTGTCGGTTTGGGGTACGGTTTCATATAACCTGAAGCTTAGAGGATTTTCCTGGAAGCATGGTATTACTCACTTCTCCCAAAAGAGGGATCGTTATCACGCCTTGAAATAGAGGTTCCCGGATTTTCCTAAGAACCATTTCTACACGCTTGAACAAGGACAACCATCGCCTTGCTGAGCTAACCTACTCCGTCTTCCCATCGCAGTTATATGAAGTACGGGAATATTAACCCGTTTCCCATCGACTACGCATTTCTGCCTCGCCTTAGGGGCCGACTAACCCTACGCCGATTAACGTTGCGTAGGAAACCTTGGACTTCTGGCGAGGGGGTTTTTCACCCCCTTTATCGTTACTCATGTCAGCATTCGCACTTCTGATACCTCCAGCAAACCTCTCAGTTCACCTTCAACGGCTTACAGAACGCTCTCCTACCATCGCAATAAATTGCGATCCGCAGCTTCGGTATATAGTTTAGCCCCGTTAAATCTTCCGCGCAAACCGACTCGACCAGTGAGCTATTACGCACTCTTTAAAGGAATGGCTGCTTCTAAGCCAACCTCCTGGCTGTCTGGGCCTTTTCACATCGTTTCCCACTTAACTATAATTTTGGGACCTTAGCTGACGGTCTGGGTTGTTTCCCTTTCCACTACGGACGTTAGCACCCGCAGTGTGTCTGCCATGCTCATACTTTCTGGTATTCGGAGTTTGCAATGGTTTACTAAGTCTTGACGACCCGCTAGCCATAACAGTGCTCTACCCCCAGAAGTAATACATGACGCTCTACCTAAATAGATTTCGGAGAGAACCAGCTATCTCCGGGTTTGTTTGGCCTTTCACCCCTATCCACAGCTCATCCCCTCATTTTTCAACATAAGTGGGTTCGGGCCTCCAGTTAGTTTTACCTAACCTTCACCCTGGCCATGGATAGATCACCCGGTTTCGGGTCTACTCCCAGCAACTAATCGCCCATTTAAGACTCGGTTTCCCTACGGCTCCCCTAATGGTTAACCTTGCTACTGAGAAGTAAGTCGCTGACCCATTATACAAAAGGTACGCAGTCACAGAACAAGTCTGCTCCTACTGCTTGTATGCATGCGATTTCAGGTTCTATTTCACTCCCCTCCCGGGGTTCTTTTCGCCTTTCCCTCACGGTACTTGTTCACTATCGGTCAGTAGAGAGTATTTAGCCTTGGAGGGTGGTCCCCCCATTTTCAAACAGCGTTTCACGTGCGCCGCCTTACTCGATTTCACAATTAAAAGATTTTCGTATACGGGACTATCACCCTGTATCGTTGAACTTTCCAGAACATTCTACTAATCTCAAAATTGCTTAAGGGCTGGTCCCCGTTCGCTCGCCGCTACTAAGGGAATCTCGGTTGATTTCTTTTCCACTAGGTACTTAGATGTTTCAGTTCCCTAGGTTTGCCTCCTTAACCTATGTATTCAGTTAAAGATAATGATCTTATGATCACTGGGTTTTCCCATTCGGAGATCTCCGGGTTAAAGCTTATTTATCAGCTAACCGAAGCTTATCGCAGATTATCACGTCCTTCATCGCCTTCTACTGCCAAGGCATCCATCGTATGCACTTATTCACTTGACCATATAACCCCAAAATATCTAGGTTATGTGGTTTCGTATTTCACCTTGTGAAGTCACTAACTAAATCTTTCGATCTAATCGGTGATTTCTATTTTCAATGATAGAGATTAATCTATCATCGAGAATCCATATTTTTTGAAATTGTTGTGTCAATGCAATACACCTTCGATAACATTTTCATATATCTACTTATACGTTGTATTGTATTTAACAAACTTTACTTCATATCCAAATTGTTAAAGAGCTCCTAACCGAAGTTAGGTATAAAAACTTAAATAAAACTTATCAATAAATCTTATTTAAGTTTTCATCAGAGAAAATGGTGGAGCTAAGCAGGATCGAACTGCTGACCTCCTGAATGCAAATCAGGCGCTCTCCCAGCTGAGCTATAGCCCCCAAAAAAAACTAATAACCCAGTAAAATGGTGGGTCTGGGTGGATTTGAACCACCGACCTCACCCTTATCAGGGGTGCGCTCTAACCAACTGAGCTACAGACCCTTAATATCAACAACATTTATTTTGGGTTATTGGTCTATTCTCTCTTTACTTTATTTTTATCAAACAACTTGTGTGAACACTCATACATTTCTTAAGGAGGTGATCCAGCCCCACCTTCCGGTAGGGCTACCTTGTTACGACTTTACCCCAGTCATGAATCACACCGTGGTGACTGTCCTCACTAAGTTAGACTAGCCACTTCTGGTGCAACCCACTCCCATGGTATGACGGGCGGTGTGTACAAGACCCGGGAACGTATTCACCGTAGCATTCTGATCTACGATTACTAGCGATTCCGACTTCATGGAGTCGAGTTGCAGACTCCAATCCGGACTACGAAAAGATTTGTGAGATTAGCTACACCTCGCGGCTTCGCGGCTCTTTGTCCTTCCCATTGTAGCACGTGTGTAGCCCTGGTCGTAAGGGCCATGATGACTTGACGTCATCCCCGCCTTCCTCCGGTTTATCACCGGCAGTCTCCTTATAGTTCCCACCATAATGTGCTGGCAAATAAGGATAGGGGTTGCGCTCGTTACGGGACTTAACCCAACATCTCACGACACGAGCTGACGACAGCCATGCAGCACCTGTCACTGCGTTCCCGAAGGCACCAATCTATTTCTAGAAAGTTCGCAGGATGTCAAGACCAGGTAAGGTTCTTCGCGTTGCATCGAATTAAACCACATGCTCCACCGCTTGTGCGGGTCCCCGTCAATTCCTTTGAGTTTTAGCCTTGCGGCCGTACTCCCCAGGCGGATAACTTAACGCGTTAGCTTCGCCACTAAAGGGTAAATCCCCCCAACGGCTAGTTATCATCGTTTACGGCGTGGACTACCAGGGTATCTAATCCTGTTTGCTACCCACGCTTTCGTACCTCAGCGTCAGTATTGGGCCAGAAAGCTGCCTTCGCCATTGATGTTCCTTCTGATATCTACGCATTTCACCGCTACACCAGAAATTCCACTTTCCTCTACCATACTCTAGTTGACCAGTTTCAAATGCAGTTCCCAGGTTAAGCCCGGGGATTTCACATCTGACTTGATAAACCGCCTACGCACGCTTTACGCCCAGTAATTCCGATTAACGCTTGCACCCTCCGTATTACCGCGGCTGCTGGCACGGAGTTAGCCGGTGCTTCTTCTAAAGTTAACGTCAAGGTTAACGGTTATTAACCGTTAACTTTTCTTCACAATTGAAAGTGCTTTACAACCCTCGGGCCTTCTTCACACACGCGGTATTGCTGGATCAGGGTTGCCCCCATTGTCCAATATTCCCCACTGCTGCCTCCCGTAGGAGTTCGGGCCGTGTCTCAGTCCCGATGTGGCTGATCATCCTCTCAGACCAGCTAAAGATCGTAGCCTTGGTAGGCCTTTACCCCACCAACAAGCTAATCTTACGCAGGCTCATCTGATAGCGTGAGGCTCGAAAGTCCCCCACTTTACTACGAATAGATTATGCGGTATTAATCCGAATTTCTCCGGGCTATCCCCCACTATCAGGCAGATTCCTACGCGTTACTCACCCGTCCGCCACTCGACGACTACTAGCAAGCTAGTATCGTTTCCGTTCGACTTGCATGTGTTAAGCATACCGCCAGCGTTCAATCTGAGCCAGGATCAAACTCTTCAGTTCAATCTTTGACTTTTTAGAACACATGGCATTTTGTAACCATTAGTTCAATTTTTTTAAAAGCTTATCTGCTTTTGTTTTTTATGTGCACTGCACAATTTCTTGTACGAGTGCCCACACAAGTTGCTTGATAAATTGTTAAAGAACTACCGCCTCAAAATTCATCGTTTTGTTGCGGTGAAAGCGGGAAATTATACCGGCCAAATCTAGCGCGTCAAGTATTATTTTGATTATTTGCTAAATAAAAATTGGNGTATTAAACNTGCCCTAGACTCGCCAAAAAAAATTGCGAGTAAAAACAATATTATAGACCTAATTATATTGAGNGGCAAATTGTCTCAACCATGTCATTGATTGGNCTGTTAATTTGTTATTTGCCGATACAAAAAGATGAAAAAATTTCACCCAATAAATCATCAGATGAAAACTCACCAGTAATCGCTCCCAATGACATGCTTGCTTGACGTAAATCTTCGGCTACAAGTTCGCTTGCGCCTGATTCGAGTTGCCTGAGAGCAATTTTTATATATTTTAGAGCTGAAGCGATTGCCAATAGATGTCTTTTACGAGCTAAAAAAACCCCTTCACCGACAGGATTGTAACCTGCAATTTTTATCAATAGTTCTCTAAGGAGATCAATTCCGTTTCCGGTTTTAGCAGACAGGCTTATGGAGAATTGCTTGTCTTGCTCTATTATCTCGACCTCCTCACCTAGCAAATCTATCTTATTTCTAATCGTAACAATAGGCTTATTGGTCATTGAATCTGACAATATAGAATAGTCGGCAGATTGTTCTTGTGCTTCATACACCAACAATACAACGTCAGCACTGTCTATTTCCGCATGCGCTCTTCTAATTCCTTCCTTTTCAACAATATCATCACTATTATGAAGGCCGGCTGTATCTATGATATGCAACGGCAGGCCATCAATTTGAATAGTTTCTTTTAGAACATCTCTTGTGGTGCCTGCTATTTCGGTAACAATGGCACTTGGCTGTTTGGTGAGTGAATTAAGTAAACTTGATTTCCCTGCATTAGGTTTACCTGCAATTGCAACATGCAATCCTTCTCTAAGGATAGCGCCCTGGCTAGCACTATCTAAAATGTCTTGTAGCTCCAGCTTTAAAGATTCAATTTTTGATAAAACTTCATCAGACTCTAGGAAATCAATCTCTTCGTCAGAAAAATCAATAGTCGCCTCAACAAAAACCCTGAGACTGATAATGGAACTGAGTACATTATTTATTTTTGCGGAAAATTCACCAGAAAGAGATCTGACAGCACATCGAGCAGACTGATCAGAGCTCGCTTGAATCAAATCCTGCACCGCTTCAGCCTGTACCAAATCCATTTTGCCGTTGAGAAATGCACGCTTTGAAAACTCGCCTGGCTCTGCAAGTCGAGCTCCAAAATGACTAGCAGTTTCCAATAAACATCGCAAAATACTCATGCCACCATGGCCTTGCAGCTCTATGATATCCTCACCAGTATAGGAATTAGGACTAGGGAAAAAAATGGCCACACCTTTATCAACTATGTCTCCCTCTTGGCCATAAAATTCACCATAATAAGCAACTCTAGGCTCAAGCTCTACACCAAGGACTTGTTTAGCTATAGATTGTGACAATGGCCCGGAGATACGAACTATGCCTATACCACTCTGTCCTACTGCAGTAGCTAGAGCACAAATAGTTTCAATCTTCTTCATTAGTAAGTAAAGTATTGGGCAATGTAATCATCAAAGCTCAACACATCTTGGGCCTCAATTTCTAGCTGCTTCTGTTGGGAAGATAATGCCAATCTATCTAGTTCAGAAAAATAATCTTTGTCAACTATCTTGCTTTGATATAAGTCTCTATATTGATGACTAAGCTGGTCAATATATCTAAAGAAACCTATCCCTTCTCGTTTCATCTCTTCAAGTATTACTGCTGAAGGTGTCAAATCAGGGTTATCTATACGGACTGATATTTCTTCTACTGATTTTTGATGCTCATTACTAAGTAGTTTTGCGCATTCCTTTATCTGCTGCATAATCTCTTGACCCCAATCCTGCAACAATATCTGCCTTCCATTAGAGAGAAGCATTAATTCTGGCTGTCGTCCTTTGTGGGCAACCAACGTATCGTTATTATCAATTTCGAATTGCTCTTTTGAAGAAATAACTGCAGAATCCTGAAGCAAGCAAAACAACAAAAATGCCTCCAAAAAATGTATCTGGGGTTTGTCAATGCCAAGTGGGGTTAACGGATTAACATCAAGAGATCTAATTTCAATATATCCAACACCATTATTTTGCAGCGCCTTCAATGGTCTATCCATCCCGTGCAACAAAGGCTTAGGGCGGACTGATGAATAATACTCGTTAGCGATTTGCAATATGTTGGTATTGAGTTGGCGGTATTCTCCATCTTGCTTAACGCCTATCCGTTCACAATCCTCGCAACTTGTCTGCATTGCAGCTCGCAAACTATGAATGTAGTAATATAAGCTATTGTAATTTGCCTTTACGCCTTTTTTATCCTCTTGATTATTCTGGTAGCCAATATCACCCATCCTTAGAGAGGTTGCATATGGGAGGTAAAGTGTATTGTAATCAAACTCTTGTAAATCATGTTCATGGTAATCCTTCATAAATGATTTACAGACTGATGATGAGGCGCCAAACAAATACGGAAGTAGCCAGCCATATCTCAATACATTTCTTGTAAGCCCCATATAGTGATTATCAATAAAGCATCTCAGAGAAAGATCTGGTGATATTAGGTCATGATAAGTTTGCCAAAAATCATCTGAAAATGAGTAATTAAAATGAATGCCAGCTATTGCCTGCATAACACTGCCATAACGCCAAGCAAGGCCGCGACGATAAACATTCTTCATTCTACCTAGGTTGGAAGTGCCATACTGGGCAATAGGAATGTTAGTATGTCCGCGTAATATACAGGGCATACTTGTAGGCCAAAGACGCTCACTTGTAGACAGGTGATGGTTTACATAGTGTAGAATTTTTTCCAACTCAGACAATACCTTCTCAGCGCCATTGACGGGTTTTGTAACCAACTCAATCAATGATTCACTAAAGTCCGTTGTGATGACAGGATTAGTCAATGGAGAGCCATAAACTTGAGGATGCAATTCCTGGGAGATATTGCCCTCTTGATCGACACGCAGACTCTCCCTTTCAATACCCATAAGATTATGACTAAGCACATCCTTAACCGGCATCAGTAATTGAATTTTATTGAGAAGTTCCAATCAACAAACTAAAAAAGTAAAATACATATTTTACCTCGCACATCTCAAATAGGTGTCAATAGAAATAACACGTGTCTTATATTATTGAAAATATATATGCCGACAATTAAAACTATAAAAGCAGTTGTCGGTATTCTTTATGCTGAGAATGACACCCAAATACTTATCACCAAAAGACGTAAAGATAAATTTATGCCGGATTACTGGGAACTTCCGGGTGGAAAAATTGAAACAGGAGAGGACGAGGAAAATGCTCTTGCAAGAGAATTACAGGAAGAACTTGGCATAAATACTATAAGAATTAGCCTCAAACACGTAATGACTCATCATTACAAAGATAATACCGTTAATTTGTCTATCTATAGTGTAGAAAGCTATAGAGGCAATGTGACTGGTAAAGAGGGGCAAGATTTCCGTTGGTGCAATCTGCGAAATTTAAGTAACTATAAATTGTTACCAACAATGAGAATTATCATCAATAGGATCTGCTTGCCAGAATACTACTGGATTACTCCAGATGCAAGCGACCCAGAATTATTATTGGAAAAATGCCAAAATCATTTAAATACTGGGACCAAAATTCTACAGCTTCGCAGTAAAGATTTCATCAAACAATCTTATATTAAAACAATACATCGCCTTTGCCAATCCTATGAAGCAAGGTTAATCCTTAATGTGCCAAACAAAACCTTTAAAGAGCTATGTGATGGGTGGCATTTGACAAGCAAAGAACTATTGAAATATAAAAAAAGGCCTTGTGCTAATAATAAACTTTTAGGCGCCTCTGCTCATAACTTGAAAGAGGTTAAATATGCTGAAGCACTCTCAGTTGACTATATCAGTTTAGCTCCCATAGAAGAAACTTTGAGTCATCCTAATGCAGCCCCTCTTGGCTGGGTGGTAGCTAAAGATATTGTCAGTAAAAGCAACTTGCCGGTTTATTTACTTGGAGGAATGGGCAGTGACTCACTTGTTAGGGCGCTCAATATTGGCGCACAGGGGGTTGCAGGTATTAGCAAAATCTGAATTAGGTTTTTGATAACTCTAATATTTTGTTTTGTATTTCTTCTTTTGTCATTCTAACAAGCCCATCAGAGCCGTCTTCACATAATAGCTTATCATTGACAAACATTTGGGGGACTGTTCGATAGCCTCCCTGAAGAAAGAAATCTCTAGCCTTGGAATCTTGTTGAATGTTAACTAACTCGTACTCTATGCCTAATAAATCTAAATAGTTCTTAGCTCTAGTGCAATAAGGGCAATAATTCGATATATAAACTTTAATCATTTATTTGGCAAGTTTAATTTTGTTTATTAGTCTCGTATGTAAACCCATGAAGAATCACTGGATAGCGCTTCATCATAATGGTAATTCTCATCTGAAAAGTTTTTCAACGACTTTGGGTCTGTTATACGGTTTCTTATTATGTAATTAACCATTAATCCTCTAGCACGCTTAGCATAAATACCAATGACTTTGTAAGTGTCATTTTTCTTTTCTTTAAAAACGATGTCAAGTATCTGTGCTTTGAGTATTTTTTTATCAATCGATTTGAAATATTCATTAGAGGCGAGATTGATGATTAAATCTTGCTCATCATTATTGAGTACTTTGCTGATTTTATTTCCCCAATAATCATACAGGTTGCTACCATTTTTATTGCTAAGCTTCGTACTCATTTCTAATCTATAAGGCTGAATCAGGTCTAGCGGTCTAAGAACTCCATATAAGCCTGAGATCATCCGTACATTATTTTGTGCGAAATCAAGGTCTTCAAGTGATAGCGATAGCGCATCGATACCATTATATACATCACCCTTAAAAGCAAGTAAAGCTTGCTTTGCATTATCTAAAGAAAAGGGTGTCTTGAATGTTTGAAATCGATCAAAATTTAACTTCGACAAGTTATCACTGAGCTTCATAAGTTTCGAAATTTGAGCCTGTGTTTTATCTTTTAATATGTCAACCAATTCCTGCGTTTGGGTTAACTGCCTAACTTTAGAAAAATTATTGACATGACAAGAAGAAAAGTCTTGGGTTTTTGAGGGTGAAATTATTGCCAACATAGTATGAAAAAAATATAAATATTCTACCCGAGTGCACCTTATACAACAACATAATTGGGTTTATTTGTTAATGAAGTGCAGCATGGTTTACGTTATAATTAGCAACCTTGTTTTGAATACTACCAGCATTCGCATCTATGAAAGAGAAGCAATTACATTTGCCTAAACCGCACGGCCTTTATCATCCAAATAATGAAAAAGAGAACTGTGGTGTTGGTTTTATCGCACACTTCAAAAAACAGTCTTCTCACCAAATAACTAAAGACGCATTAGAGATGCTTAAGCGTATGGATCATCGTGGAGCTTGCGGTTGTGAAGAAAATACTGGAGATGGAGCAGGAATATTAACTAATATCCCACACAGTTTTTTCATTAAACATATAAAGACTCTTTTTGGTGTTGATGTTGAGGCCGGCAGCTACGGTATTGGTAATGTTTTTCTCCCTCAAGATAGAGCCCAAAGAGAGTTCTGTATTAAGGTATTTGAAAAGGCTATTAATGATGAAGGGCAAAAACTGATCGGCTGGCGAGATGTGCCAGTTGATGCAGATAAAGCTGACGTTGGAAACACTGCAAGAGCTTCTCAACCTATCATCAAGCAACTTGTTGTAGGTTCTGAAGCAGGGTTAGAAGTTGATGCTTTTGAGCGTACACTCTTTATTATAAGAAAATCTGTTTCAAAAATTATTCGTACAGACGAGTCTCTTTCTGAAGCGCTTAGTTTTTATGTATGCAGTCTATCGACAAGAGTCATTATCTATAAAGGTATGTTGATGGGTTCACAAATCTTGGACTTTTATCCTGACCTTGATGATCCCGATTACGAGTCCTATTTGGCCATGGTCCATTCACGCTTTTCAACAAACACGTTTCCATCTTGGGATAGAGCGCAGCCTTGCCGTTTTATGTCGCATAATGGAGAAATCAACACACGCCAAGGAAACTATAACTGGATGAGGGCGCGTGAAGGAACTCTAGAGAGTGAATATTTGGGTGACAGGCTCGAAAAAGCTCTGCCCGTTATTGAAACAGAAGTGTCTGACTCAGGCAGCTTTGACAATGTTCTCGAATTCTTATTAATGAATGGAAGGTCATTGCAAGAGGCAATCTTGATGATGATTCCAGAAGCCTGGCAAAACGACAATGAAATGAGTGACGAAAAAAAAGCATTCTATGAATATTTCTCGAATGTAATGGAACCGTGGGATGGACCCGCCTCGATTGCATTTACTGATGGCCGCTATATTGGTGCAGTGCTTGATAGAAATGGACTAAGGCCATCACGATACTATATAACCCATGATGAGCGTGTCATTATGGCTTCAGAGGTTGGCGTTGTCGATGTCGAGGCGGACAATATCAAATCCAAGGGTAGATTAAGACCAGGAAAAATGTTTTTAGTTGATTTCGACAAAGGCGGAATGATTGATGACGAAGCAATCAAGAGAAATTTCTCTTCCATTAATCCCTACCAGGAATGGCTTAATGACCAGCGAATACATTTATCAGAGCTAAACAGTAATGAAGAAGCCCACGGATTCTACCCAGAAACACTCTTGCGAAGACTGAAATCATTCGGCTATAGCACAGAAACACTTCAATTTATGCTCATACCTTTAGTTAAAGAACTAAGAGACCCGGTTGGTTCTATGGGTAACGACTCTGCATTGGCCTGCCTTTCAAATCAGTCTCGTATCATTTATGACTACTTCAAACAATTATTTGCCCAAGTAACAAACCCTGCAATTGATTCAATTCGTGAAGAAGTCGTCATGTCATTAAAATGTTCGATTGGCCCCGAGGGTAACTTATTGAAAAATAAAGCCGAAAATGCCCACCGCTTAATCATTGATCATCCTATTCTTACCAATGAAGAAGCAACAGCCTTAAAAAATTGCAATTACCGTGGATGGACTGCTGAAACGATAGACATCACCTATGATATTAATTCCAACAAAAGCCTCAAAGAGATGCTTGATGATATTTGTCTTCAAGGTTCAAAAGCTATTAAAGATGGCCACAGCTTAGTGATACTCTCCGACAGAAATACCAATGAAAAACGTATTGCAATTAGTGCTCTGTTGGCATCTTCTGCACTTCACAGGCACTTAATCAAGAAGCATGAAAGAACCCAGGTTGGGATTATTCTTGAAACAGGTGAGGCAAGAGAAGTCCACCACTTTTGTCTGTTGACTGGTTATGGCGCTGACGCCGTAAACCCTTACCTTGCATTCGAGTCACTTTGGCAAGCTAGAAGAGACAATCTAATTGACTTTGAAGATGACGAAGCTGTTGTATCTGCATACCGAAAAGGCGTTTCCAAAGGCATGTTAAAAGTGATGGCAAAGATGGGTATTTCCACACTTGCCTCTTACAAAGGCGCACAAATTTTTGAGGCTGTCGGTCTGGCTCCAGAAGTTATGGAGAAGTGCTTCTTTGAAACCGCAAGCAGAATATGTGGCGTTAGTTTCGGCGTGCTGCAACAAGAAATAGAAACTAGGCACAATGAAGCATACAACAACGATTCACTAGAAAACTTTGGCCAATATCACTGGAGAAGTG
>JGI11785J13272_1000225_pt1 | contig 13675 bp, 14 predicted proteins | sample DeeseametaMP2098_FD_13272 | JGI IMG/M metagenome (IMG submission 13272)
TGCAAAGGAGTAGTAGTGGAACAGGTCATTCGTCCCACTGGATTGCTGGATCCCATTGTGGATGTGCGGGGAACAGTAGGACAAATTGATGATCTCATTGGTGAAATTCGCTATCGTGCCAAAAAGAATGAACGTGTTTTGGTGACAACCATTACCAAACGAATGGCGGAAGATTTGACTGAATATTTGCGTGGATTGAATCTACGAGTTCGTTATTTACACAGCGATGTTGCCACATTGGAACGTGTTCAGATTTTGCGTGATTTACGTTTAGGAGAATTCGATGTATTGGTGGGCATCAATTTATTACGGGAAGGGTTGGATTTACCGGAAGTATCGTTGGTAGCAGTGCTTGATGCAGATAAACAGGGATTCTTGCGCTCTAGGAGTTCATTGATGCAAGTGGCCGGTCGAGCGGCGCGTCATAAAGGTGGAGAGGTGATCCTTTACGGTGATAAAATGACCGATGCTATGAACTATTTAATCACAGAAACCAAGCGCCGCCGGAAAGTACAGGAAACATTTAACAAAAAACACGGTATTACACCCAAAACCATATACAAGTCGGTGGACAATATTATGCAGACCACGGCAGTGGCAGATAATTATTCTGAACAAAGATATGATACAAAATTTAAGCGTAAAGGGTCTGATTTTGACGAATTGGATAAGCAGATGGCTGTAGAGATTATGCGCCAGGAAATGCTGGAAGCAGCGGAGAATTTGGAATTCGAAAAAGCAGCTCATTTACGGGATGAAATAGATAAAATGGAAAAAGAATTGGAGAAAAGTTTTTGATGAAAGTATTAGTAACAGGCGGAGCAGGGTATATTGGTTCTCACGTAGTGTTGGATCTGGTAGAAGCAGGACATAACATTGTTATTTTTGACGATATGTCTTTAGGCTGTGTGGAAAATATCCACAAAGAAGTTGAATTCATTGAAGGCAGTACACTGAATGAAAGAATGTTAGATGAAGTGCTAGCTAAAAATATTGATGCTGTGGTGCACTTGGCCGCGTTCAAAGCTGCCGGGGAATCTATGGTCGATCCCGGAAAATATTCGAGAAATAATCTCAATGGAACCACCAACCTTTTGAATGCCATGATAAAGCACGATGTTAAAACATTTGTTTTTTCTTCCACGGCTGCTGTTTATGGTTATCCTGAATATTTAACCGTTGATGAAGCGCATCCATTAAAACCTATCAATTATTACGGGTTTACGAAATTGGTAATCGAGCAGAAACTGGAATGGTATCGCCAACTGAAAGGGTTGAAATATGCTGCACTCCGTTATTTCAACGCTGCTGGTTATGACGTAGAAGGTCGAATTCATGGATTGGAAAAAAGTCCACAAAACTTATTACCTATCGTCATGGAAGTAGCTAAAGGGGAACGAAGTTCTATGGATGTATTTGGTGATGATTACGATACAAAGGACGGTACGGGAGTCCGGGATTATATCCACGTGAACGATCTGGCATCTGCTCATATAAAGGCATTGGGTTATTTGCAGGAAAATGATTCTCTTACTGTCAATTTAGCCACTGGAGAAGGCTATTCCGTCATGGATGTGATTAAGGAAGCTGAAAACGTCACTGGCAAACAGATTTCCCATAATATCGTTGAGCGACGCCCCGGTGATCCGGCAGAACTCATTGCCACATCCAAGGCAGCAGGGGAACTTTTGGACTGGGAAGCACAATATTCAGATTTGAATACAATTTTAAAAAGCATGTGGAACGTATACAATCCGGAGGTAAAACATGATTGATCTGGATCGATTACAAAAAACATCCGGCATTATCGGGAATTCCGATGCCATAAAACAAGCATTGGAAATGATGGGCCAGGTTGCACCGGTGGATATTTCCGTATTGGTCACGGGTGAGTCCGGCACGGGTAAAGAGATGGTGGCAAAAGGCCTTCATAAATTTAGCAAACGGACTCAACAGGAGTTGGTGACCGTTAATTGTGGAGCCATCCCCGCCGGCATTATAGAAAGCGAATTATTTGGTCATAAAAAAGGCGCATATACTGGAGCCGGTGATGACCGCAAAGGCTATTTCGAAACGGCCAATAAGGGAACTATTTTCCTCGATGAGATCGGTGAAACTCCCTTGGAAACACAAGTAAAACTACTACGTGTACTGGAATCCGGAGAATTTATGCGTGTAGGGGATTCACAGACACGACGGACAGATGTTCGGATTTTGGCAGCGACGAATAAAGATCTGGGAGAATTAGTTCAGCAAGGTAAGTTTCGGCAGGATCTATATTTTCGATTAAAAACCGTCACAGTGAATTTGCCGCCTTTACGTCAGCGGATAGAAGACTTATCATTATTGGTTGAACGTTTTGCCTTGGAATTTACACGCAGTAATGATATTCCCTATCGGGGATTTATGCCGGAAGCGATTCGCAGGATGAAACAGTATGACTGGCCGGGAAATGTTCGGGAATTGAAGAATTTTGTAGAAAGCATTTTGGTTATGGAAAAAGGCGAACGTATAACCGTAGAAATGGTAGANNATAAATTGGGTATGTCTCAANCCATGGGGCAAAACCAGAATTTNCCCATGCTCATNCAGCAGTCACCGGAACANGCCGAGCGTGAATTGATTTTGCGTCAACTTTTATTATTACGTCAGGATGTAGAAACAATCAAAGCAATGATGGGGCAGGGCGGAGNAACTGTTCAACCGGTGCCNTTTTATCAAGGCAGCGATGTAAGCGANTTACCCAAAGAAATGCAGATTGATGAAAATAGTCACCACAGCATTCGAAATACTGCCATTGGAGATATGAATTTGGAAGAACTGGAGAAAGAAGCCATTTCCCGGACATTACAGCATTTTAATAATAATCGACGAGCTGCAGCCAAATCATTGGGTATGAGCGAACGAACACTCTATCGAAAAATTGATCAATATGATCTAGGACGTAAGATTAAACGATCCAATGGGAAGGGCGATTAATATGAAAAAATATCCACAATCCCGCTACTTTTTACTTCTGGCTTCATCCTTCTTCCTTCTTTCGGGATGTATGTTCTATTCTATGGCCGGATCAATACCGCCTCACATTAAAAGTATTGCTATTCCTCTCGTTGAGAATCAAACAGCGGAATTTGCCATGGCAGAGACAGTGACGGACAATTTGGTCTCCAAATTTACGGAAGAAAATATTTTACGTGTCACCAATGAGAAAGGTGCTGATTCTATAATGAAAGGTGTAATTTTGAAGGTGGATGACGGGCCTTATACATTCAGTAAGGAAGAGGCGGTGACGGAATATAGGTTCACAGTAAGTATTAAAATGGAATGGCTGGATGCGGTCAACGACAAAGTGCTACTAACCAAGCAATATTCCGGTTGGGGCGCTTACGGATTGAGCGGGGATATAAGTGCTGACGGTATTGATAATGATGGTGATGGCGCTATAGATGGCGATGATATTGATGAGATAGGCGATCCACGGGAATTTGCTACAAAAGTGGCCGTAGAAAAAATTGCAGAAGATGTATTGAATGATATTTTAACATCATGGTAATAATTAAACCTAATGTTTGCAAATTCAAAAATAAGTGAAAAAGGAAAAGATGAGTAAAACAATAATTAAAGATCTGAAAAACCACGTCGGTGAAGAAGTAACACTCAACGGTTGGGTATATAACAAACGCTCTATTGGAAAGGTATGGTTTCTTATCCTTCGTGATGGCAGCGGTATGACCCAATGTGTGGTTGTCAAAGGCGAGGCGGATGATGCCGTGTTCGACTTAGAGCAAACACTGACCCAGGAATCATCCGTGTCTGTGACGGGGCTGGTCAAAGAAGAACCCCGTTCCGTAGGAGGTTACGAAATCGGTGTAACAAATGTGCAGGTGCATCAGGTCGCTGAAGAATATCCAATTTCACCCAAAGAACACGGAACATCGTTTCTCATGGACCATCGCCACCTTTGGTTACGATCCAAGCGGCAATCTGCTATTTTGAAGGTGCGACACCAAATTATTAAAGCAACACGTGATTTCTTTGATAATAATGGTTTTACGCTGGTAGATACACCTATTTTCACCGCCAACGCTTGTGAAGGAACGTCAAACCTTTTTGCCGTGGATTATTTTGAGCGGTCGGCCTATTTAACTCAGAGTGGTCAGCTTTATTCCGAAGCCACGGCAGCAGCATTGGGGAAGGTGTATTGTTTCGGCCCTACATTTCGTGCAGAGAAGTCCAAGACCCGCAGACATTTGACTGAATTTTGGATGGTGGAGCCGGAAATGGCTTATTGGAATCTCGATGAGAATATGGATCTTGCCGAGCAATTTGTGGAATACGTAGTGCAGTGGTGTTTGGAGAATTGCAAGGATGAATTGAAAATACTTGAACGGGATACGTCCAAGCTAGAAAATGTGAAAGCGCCTTTTCCTCGAGTTACCTACGATGAAGCATCAAAAATTTTAACGGATAACGGTGCGGATTTTACCTACGGAACGGATTTTGGCGGAACAGATGAAACCATCATTTCCGAGCAGTTTGATCGACCGGTAATGGTTCATCGCTGGCCGGCGGAGATAAAAGCATTTTACATGAAACGTGATACCGATAATGACAACCTTGCTCTCGGTGTAGATATGCTGGCACCGGAAGGTTATGGTGAAATTATTGGCGGCGGACAGCGAGAAGATGATCTGGCGATTTTAGAAAGCAGGATCAAGGAACATGATTTGGACATGAAAGATTTTGGTTGGTATTTGGATCTTCGGAAATACGGTTCCGTACCTCATTCCGGTTTTGGATTGGGCATCGAACGCACCGTGGCCTGGATCACCGGATGTAAACATATTCGTGAAACTATCCCATTCCCACGGACTTTGGCAAGGCTGGAGCCTTAATGTTTAAACAAACACGCATTTCCATTTTTGGCGGCCGGGATATCACCGATGGTATTTATAACGATGCTTATGAATTGGGGAAACTCTTGGCAAAAGAAGGTTATCTCGTCTATTGCGGTGGGGGGAATGGTGTTATGGAAGCGGTGTCCAAAGGAGTCAGTGAAGGCGGTGGAACGTGTGTAGGTATACTGAAAGGGCAGACTTTAGATGAAATGAATAAATATGTCCATATTCCCCTGGCAACCAATATGGGCATCACCAGGAATGCACTACTGGCCTATAACTGCGATGCGGCGGTAGCTGTGAGCGGTCATTATGGTACATTGTCCGAAATCGCCTACGCCAAACAACTGGAAAAACCCATCGTCGGCCTGCACAGCTGGGACATCGACGGATTGGATAATGTTGAAAGTCCATATGAAGTTATACAGTTTCTTAAAGAACATACTTAAAGTAACACATTATATAATGTCAGCGTTAAAAGCCATCGTATCGGGCAAGGTTCAGGGTGTGTGGTTCAGGGATTCAACCTGTAAGGAAGCATCGAAGCTCAATATAGTGGGTTGGGTAAAAAATTTAGCTGATGGAACAGTGGAGGTCAGAGCAGAAGGAAATGAAAATGATCTTCGCGCTTTGGTAAAGTGGCTTCATATTGGGTCTACCGGATCCAGCGTAAATAAGGTAGACGTAGAATGGATGGATCCAACCGTCGAATTATCACAATTCGAAATGAGATTCTGATGAAGATAGTCCTGTGTCAAATAAATCCTACTGTGGGTGCATTAGACGACAATAAAGCGCTCATTTTTTCAAAATATAAAGAAGCAGTAGAGAATGGTGCTGATCTAGTGGTTTTTCCTGAAATGATTATTACCGGCTATCCCATTGCAGATCTCTTATACGAGGATGGGTTTGTGGATGAAAACATGAAAGTTCTTGGTGAGATTGCTGAAAAAACAACAGTTCCATTGATATTAGGTTATATTCACAAAGATAATAGTCATTTATTCAATTCTGCTGCTGTTTGTGTGAATGGAAAACAAGTGTACCGTTACGACAAAATATTGTTGCCAACCTACGATGTCTTTGATGAAGATCGTTATTTCACTGCCGGGAAAGACTTCGGTTTGTGCAAAGTTGAAATTGGCGGTGAAACAGTCAAGCTGGGGTTGGAGATATGTGAAGATTTATGGGATGATGAATACGAGTGTAAAGTTTCATCAGAATTGAAAAAAGCAGGAGCGGACTGTATCATCAATATTTCTGCTTCACCTTACCATGAATTGCGCTTGAATGAGCGGTTGGACCTTGTCCGAAGTAAAGTGCAGGAGACCAATATTCCATTTTATTACTGCAACCTGGTGGGCGCTCAAGATGAACTGATCTTTGATGGCCAATCCATCGCCATGAACGGTGAGGGGGCACTCGTGGGATTGGGTACCATCTTCCTGGAAGAGATCATTTATATCGATACTGAAGATGATTCAACTGTAGAAATTCCCCAGAAAAGTCGGGAAGCTGAATTGTATGATGCCCTTGTGTTGGGCGTCAAAGACTACTTCAGAAAAACCGGTCACAATGAAGCGGTCATTGGGTTGAGTGGCGGTATTGATTCGTCCTTGGTGGCCTGTATTGCTGTTGATGCTCTGGGGGCAGAAAACGTTCATGGTGTATCCATGCCATCGGTCTATTCCAGCGAGCACAGCAAGGATGACGCCCAAACTTTAGCAGAAAACCTGGGGATCGATTACCGTTCCATCGCTATTCACGACGTCGTTGATTATTTTGAATCCACATTGGAACCTCATTTTGAAGGTCAGGATAGAAATGTGGCGGAAGAGAATATCCAGGCCCGGGTCCGGGGGGATTTGCTCATGGCCTTGTCTAATAAGCATCATTGGCTCGTGCTGTCCACTGGTAATAAGACAGAATTGGCATTGGGATACTGCACACTGTATGGCGATATGAGCGGAGGCCTGGCTGTGATTTCGGATCTGTCCAAAACGGATGTGTATGGTTTATCCAAATGGGTGAATAAAAACGCCGGATATGAACGTATTCCTGAAAATTGCATTACCAAACCACCATCTGCGGAATTGGCTCCGGATCAAGTGGATCCTTTTGATTATGATGTGGTGAGTCCATTGGTGGATTACATTGTAGAAGATCGCAAATCACCGGCTGAATTAAGTGCAGAAGGTTATGATAAAGATTTAGTGTATAGCTTGTACCAAAAAATCCGCATCAACGAGTACAAACGCCGTCAAGCTGCCCCGGGAATTCGCGTAACCAAAAAAGCATTTGGCACTGGCCGACGCATGCCTATTGTGAATCACTATCGAGGAAAAAATTTATGAAGCGAATTATTCTTATATTGTTAATTGGAATTATTTCTGGACAGGAACGCACACCTTCACATTTTTGGCAAAGTTTAACTGATGCTGAAAAGGTATCCTTTGTGAATGGCGCATATTCTGCCACGTCAGCTATGAAAATGCATCATCAGCGTCAAGTAAAAGAGCAATATCTTGGGAATGATAATTGGGTACGACCTTATTATATCGACCGCTTTTACGAAATTGTTGATGAGCATATTTCAACAAATGTTGAGGGACATATCGATATTATTGCCAAGGCAATGGATGCATTTTACTCCAATTCGGATAATGCCAATATTTCCGTTATGGAAGCCATTCGCATCGTGTCCATGGTTCAGGATGAGAAAGATAAAAAAGCTAATCTTTATCTCATCAAGGCACAAAAGAAATATTAATTGGATCAGGAAGTTGATTCAAAGTGAATATGGGATACAATTTTCCATTTCGAAAATAATTTGCCAAATCTTAATCTAAACTTCTAATTCAATACTCCGTAATTTCCACCTTATGTCCACAGACCATATACGCAATTTTTGTATCATCGCCCACATTGATCACGGCAAGTCTACGCTTGCCGATCGCCTTTTAGAAGAAACGCATACCCTTTCCAAAAAACAGATGAAAGCCCAAGTTTTAGACAGCATGGACCTTGAACGTGAGCGGGGGATTACCATCAAAAGCCATCCTATCCAGATGCACTACAAACATACAGATGGTCAAGAATACATTTTCAATTTAATCGACACTCCCGGGCATGTGGATTTTTCCTATGAAGTCAGCCGTTCGCTGGCTGCGTGCGAAGGTGCATTGCTTTTGGTGGATGCCGCCCAGGGCGTGGAAGCGCAAACGGTTAGTAATACCTATCTAGCAATTGATAATGACCTCGCCTTAATTCCTGTGATTAACAAGATTGATCTTCCCAGTGCTCGCGTCGATGAAGTGACCGATCAATTGGTGGAACTCATCGGTTGTGATCCGAATGAAGTGATCAAGGTAAGCGCGAAAGACGGCAGCGGTATTGAAGATATTTTTCAGGTAATTATTGATCAAATTCCAGCACCAAAGAACAATGATGGTGCTCCACTCCGAGCGTTGATCTTTGATTCGGTATATGACAATTATAAAGGCGCAATTCCCTATGTTCGCGTGATGGATGGCGTGTTGAAGCCGGGTTCTCATGCAAAGTTTTTTGCCCACAATAATGAGTATGATGTTTCAGAAGTGGGTCATTTTGTTTTGAGCCAGATTAAAGCCAATGAATTACGTTCCGGTGATGTGGGGTATGTTCTGGCCAGCATTCGCGATGTGGATCATGTTCGTCCGGGAGATACGCTGACCACCAAGCAAAATCCCGCAACAGAAGCGTTGCACGGCTACAAACAAATGCAGCCCATGGTTTTTTCCGGACTTTACCCATCAGACAGCGATGATTATGAACAACTTCGAACAGCACTAGATAAACTCAAATTGAATGATGCATCCCTCATGTATGAACCGGAAACGAGCGAAGCACTTGGCTTTGGATTCCGTTGCGGATTTTTAGGACTGTTACACATGGAAATTATCCAGGAACGATTAGAAAGAGAATTTGACTTGGCATTGGTAACCACTTCACCCAATGTAGGCTATAAAGTCACCATAAAGGACGGAACTGAATTGGAAGTTCATACTCCTGCAGATATGCCTTTGACTGGAAGAATTATGGAAATCAAGGAACCATTTGTTTCAGCAGAAATCATTACTCCCAAGGATTACATCGGCAGTTTAATGAAGCTGTGTCAGAAGAAGCGGGGTATTTATATTAATACAGATTATTTAACCAAAGATAAGGCACAGCTCCATTATGAACTCCCTTTAGCAGAAATCATTTTCGATTTTTACGACAAGCTTAAATCTGTATCCCGAGGTTACGCTTCTCTGGATTATTCATTCATCGATTACCGCTCTGGAAATTTGAAAAAATTGGACATACTTCTTTCCGGTGAACCCGTGGATGCGTTGTCGATCATTACCCATGCGGACGATGCATTTCATCGGGGACAGGCATTATGCTCAAAGCTGAAAGAACTGATTCCACAGCAATTGTTTGAAGTGGCAATTCAAGCATCATTGGGAACAAAGATTATTTCTCGATCAACTGTAAAAGCTTTGAGGAAAAATGTAACGGCAAAATGTTATGGCGGGGATATCACCCGAAAACGCAAACTGTGGGAAAAGCAGAAAGAAGGGAAAAAGCGGATGAAAAAAGTGGGTAAAGTTGAAATTCCTCAAGAAGCACTTTTGGCTGTGTTGCAAATTGATAATGATTAATAAAGTGTTGGAGAAAATAACAATCATTCACCCATTCAATCTTTCAATCATCTTTACATTCATTTTAAATGTCTAAAAACGAAATAACATATTGGACAGAAACTCATTCTCCGTTATACAGTTTTGTATTTACGCTACCCTTATTTATTTTGTATGAATTGGGTATGTTGTTGATGTCTTCAGAAGATATTTTCATGTTGAGAAACGGAGCAGATGTCCTCATGCGCCAGGTTTTAGGATTATTTGGTGTTTATGGTGCTTATGGATTCAGCGCTACATTTATGGTCGGATTTTCCATTGCCTTTTTGCGTCAAAAGAAACACTTAAAATCCATGGCGATTCGTGGTGAATATCTCTTAACCATGTTTTTCGAAAGTATTGTGTATAGCGCATTACTTTTTGTTTTACTCGGATTTTTTCAAACGCTGATGATGTCACCGGCGTCGAAACAGTTATTCCAACAGATTGTCTTGTCTTTGGGGGCGGGGATTTATGAAGAATTTGTGTTCAGGGTTGTGATGATTACAGGCGTGGCTACTTTACTGGGGTTCGTTTTTCAGTGGGAAAAAACAGCGAGATATTCTGGGGGAGTCCTTATTGCAGCGGGTATTTTTTCCATGTTTCATTTTGTGGGAGAATTTGGCGATATTTTCTCACTGAATTTATTTATGATTCGCTTTTTTGCAGGTGTATTATTGGGCATAGTATACGCCTTACGAGGATTTGGTGTGGCTGCATATACCCACGCAATTTATAATTTGAGTGTATTAACAATATTAACAACTAACGAAACTTCAGTATAAAATAATGAAAATAAAATTATCATATCTTATCATATTCATTTTCACGTTTATACATGCTGAACAATATTTAGATGCTATAAACATTAGAGTCTATCCGGAATATTATTACAAAGGTGTCATGGCCGAAATGGAAGCTATTGTTATTGCTGATTCAGAATCAGAGACTATTGCAATTACTATACCAGCCAAAGCTGATTCCGTCTTCTTTATCGGTGGCATTCCCAGTCCGGATAGTGAAGTCATTCCATTGACGATATTGGAAGATGGACCAAATAGTAAAGTTGAATTCAGTGCTAAAAATGCTCAATTTAGATTGTTCGTATTTTATAATCCATTTGACAGTGGTCATGAAAAAAATCTGATTTGGCTTACGGGTTCAAATTTTGCCATGAAAAATGTTCATTTATCTGTGCAGGTTCCTGTTATGGCTGAACAGTTTGAGTTATCAAGAAAAGTCTCTTCAGAAGATACAGACCAGCATGGAATTTTGTTTAAGAGTATTCATTTAGGCGATATTCCGGCGAATGAAGTGGAAATGATTGAAGCATCTTATTTTAATGCAAGCGGTCAAACGACGATGGAAGCTCTGCGCGCACAGTTAAGTCAGCCAAAAGCACAAAGCTCTCAACCAATTGTAGATCACGATAAACCGAAAAGACATACGTTACTCTTATGGGAACCCTTAGCAATCCTCGGTGTTCTATCCATCATCATTGGGATTATGTATTATTCATCAAACAAAGAAGTGAGCCGCGAAAAAGGGAATAAAAACTTCTGTAGTGGTTGTGGGATCAAACTGAAAGACAACGATAAATTCTGTTCGAACTGTGGAGAAAAAGTTTCATGATTCCTGTTTTATTTGAAATTGGACCTATCAAGATTTATTCTTTTGGCTTTATGCTGGTGATAGCTTTTTATAGCTGTTTCTATCTGTTGCAAAAAGATATGAAACGTCTTGAGTACGATGATAAGCTTGCATCTGATATGGTTTTTGCGGCAGCGGTTGGCGGAATTCTCGGATCCAAGATTTATTATTTGATTGAGAATCTTGGTCGTGTAATTGATGACCCGTTTGGCATGATATTCAGTGGATCCGGATTGGTTTTTCTTGGTGGATTAATGGGCGGAACTCTGGGTGTTACACTTGTGCTGCGGAAAAATAATTTACCATGGTTAACATTTGCAGATATTGTTGCCCCCTTGTTGATTTTAGGTTATGCAATAGGCAGGGTAGGGTGTTTTCTTGTTGGAGATGATTATGGTATTCCAACACGCGTATCATGGGGAATCGCGTTTGAAAATGGACTTCCGCCCTCGACGTATCGTGTATTTGATCTTTATTATCCATGGGTAGACTTAACCGGTTTTGAGCCTGGTTTGCTTACTGTTCATCCGACTCAATTGTACGAAGTTGCTATGGGATTTGCTATTTTCGCATATTTATGGAACAAGCGGACCCATGTTAAGGTTGTGGGCAGTTTATTCTTTACATACCTCATTTTGGCAGGGATGGAGCGTTTTGTCATCGAATTCATTCGCACTAATGATCGCTATCTTTTAGGCTTTACCGGTTCTCAGTTGATTTCAATTGTGATGATCATTATTGGCGTAGCCGCATTGGTTCGGCCATTTTCACCACCCGTTTCAAAAACGTAAACTTTTGAGTAAACGTCTGCTTGCCTGTCTTGGGCTGATGGCGGCGTGTCTGGCCCAAGAGCCTTTAAACTTTTTAAAGGAATACAGTCTTTCCCAATTATTAGAAGAAGATTTCGCGCCCATGCGCATTGCTGTGCTGGACGATGATCAATTTGTCCTACTTGATCAAAATTCAAGTGAATTAATGATCTTATCGGAAAAAGGAATAATTTACCGCACGGGTGGTTTTGGGCAGGATGACGAATCATTTACAGAGCCGGTGGATCTCATGGTGCATAATTTGCAAATATGGGTATGTGATCGATATGAAAATGCAGTGAAGCGGTTTGACTATAAGTTCAATATTTTGGGTATTGATAACGTGATTTCAAACGAATACGATCCATTTTATCCGGATCTGATAACAGCTGATCCATTTGGGAAAGCGCATATTCTTTCTCGGCAATACGGGCAGTTATTGTCCATGGATAATTCTATTCGAGCGCTCATTGATTTAAATCAATATGGTATTGATGGACGCTGTATTGTTGATATTGAAACTGATCATGCAGGAAATATTGCACTAATATCCTGTGAAAATGAAATTATTTTATTCAATCGATTTGGCAGAAAATCGAAAACATCTCTCGTCAAGCTTATTGATCCGATTCATATTTTCCGTTGGTCTGATGATTGGTTTGTTATTAATAGTCAGGGTGAAATCGAATCATTCTCAGGAAATGTAAATATTTTATCCCTTCGTGAGGATGAAACTGTACTGGATGCGGATGTTTATTTTCAACACCTTATCATTTTGACAGACCAGCGTATTATGGTGTTAAAAAAGTGATAAGTTTGCTCCGAAAAAGTCTAATTGGACTATCTGTCCACCGAAGCTTTAGCGTAGGCGGGAAGTCCTATTTATTGCGTATTTCAAACCCCAACCTAAAGGTTGGGGTAATTGTAAAACAGTTTCCCCGTATTTTAGAGAAGGGACTATGGGAAAAATCTGTAATAGAGGGGTTCTAACTCCTTTCGGAGCGAACATAGTAATGAAATATTATTTTGGTATTATTCTTTTGACTTCATGCATTCTTCTCGGTCAAAACGAAGCAAAAAGAGATTCATTGATTAGCAAAAAAGATACAACTCAAAACATATTTCCAAATGTATATGGTCCGCTGTATTTGCAATTTCCGAAAATGAATTCACTTATTATTGCAGATAAAGAAAATGATTCAACTCTAATGAAGAAGCGACCTTCTCAAAACTATACGAATGATCAAGCGCTTTCCACTGGGTCTGTTTATCGATCATTTTCTGTCTCACCACTGGGAGGATCTGAATTTACCGGAGGATTGCGTATGCAAATCCAAGGACAGTTGAGCGAATCGATGCAAGTGAGTGGAATTCTTTCTGACGAATCATCGCCCATACAACCTGAGGGAAATACACAATCTTTGGATGAAATTGACCAAGTGTATCTTCAAATTTCTCATCCCAAATTTCAAATGAATGTTGGAGATATAGAATTGAATTACCAACATGGTAAATATATGAATATCAGCAAAAGACTGATTGGATTAAAGAATAACTTTAATATAGATAAATGGAGAGGATCCGCAGTTTATGCAAATTCAAAAGGACATTATAG
>JGI11785J13272_1000228_pt1 | contig 13566 bp, 14 predicted proteins | sample DeeseametaMP2098_FD_13272 | JGI IMG/M metagenome (IMG submission 13272)
TTTATTTAGTATCCCCACCGAGCAAGTGGGGACACGTTTAAATCATAACGGAAACTCTAAGCCTGGTGGATTAGATAAATAATAGTGATGTTATGAATACTGTAAAAATACAAAAGATAGTAATGTGTATAACGTCTTCGAAGACTTCTATGTTCATTCTCACNTTTTGTTGTTTTAATTCTATGTTCATAAATACGCTCGTATTATTTTATTTCCGTTTTATGAATTTTATGAATTTTTTGAAGAGAGTTTGCTCTGAGAATTCAATATCTACTTCCTCTCGATAACAACCATTATATCAAAAAAATGATTCCTTGTCTATGACTTTGAAAAAGTTAAATTAAGACTCGTATTGCTGACTTAAAATGAGTCAACAATACTGTCTCTATGATTTTGTAGGATTAACTTCCTAACTTTTTTGCCAAATGTTCAGCGGATAAATGAGTATATCTTTTTAATACTCTTAAATCTCTCCAACCACCTTGTGCTGAAATCTCTTGTATAGTCCAACCCTTCTCAACACATCTTGTTGCAAATGTATGTCTTGTGCAGTGAAAAGATTTTTTAACCCCCGTCCATTTTTGCAACTGATTATAAAAATGAAAGAAATTATCAGGACCAGGACAATTAATTATTCTTCCATCAATATTAACAGGTAGTTTTCTAATTTCTTCAATCACTCTAGGGCTAAGACCAACAAATCTTTTGAACCCGTTTTTAGTTTCTGTTAGCTTTAAAGTACAAGCAACAACGTCCAAGTTCTGACGACGAGCTGCAAGAATCTCCCCTCTTCTTAAACCACAATCAATCCCAAGCATAATTGCTAACTTCAACCAATTAGCTTTTGAATGTTCAGCTTGTGTTAACAGTAGCTCTTCTTCATTTCTTTCGATTATCTGACCTTCAAACTCAGGCTCCTTTAATCGCTTAACAAAATCACAGGGATTATTTGGAAGATAAATTCCTAACATTTGTCTTGCATATTTAATCGAAACTGAAATTAAAGTTATGTATTTATTCACTGTACTAGGATTATGAGACAAACACCAAGAGTCTTGAAATTTTCTTAATTTAAGTGGCGTTATCTTTGCCAACTTAAAACTAGCAATTTGATCTTTGCATAACTTATTTATTTTGTATTTTTCTTCTGCATAACCTCGTTTGGTAGAACTCACCTCACTACAATATTGTAGAAGTAGCTCTCTAAGAGAAACTGTGTTTGCGTGAGTTAAATCTTCAAACAAACCTTTCTCTAGTTTTGCTTCGTATTCCCGCGCCCACTTACGAGCATCCTCTTTATCCACAAAAGTTTTAGAAATACCTTTTTGATTGAGACGTCTTATTCTGACTTCCCACTTGCCTTCACGTTTTCTGTAACCAGCCATTTTTTCCTTTCTGTTGACGCATGAGAGACGCAGAAAAGGAATTTTTTTTAGCGACATTAAATTAGTCGCTGTTTCTGGTAGCGGGAAGTGGAATTGAACCACTGACCTCGGGCTTATGAGTCCCGCGCTCTAACCAACTGAGCTACCCCGCCATTGTTAGCAGATGTTTTATAATAAATTTTATATATGTGCAAAGAAGAATTTTTTAAGTTTTATAACAGTTTCTTTGGGATCTTCCTCCGGTATAAAATGACCCGATTTCATCGATGAACCTGTAATTTTTTTTCGTATACTTTTGCCAATCTATTAAAGGTTTAAATTGTTTTCCTATAACACCATTTTTGCCCCACAAAACTTGTATTGGAATATTTAGTAATTTTTTACGGTCTTTTTTATCATGTTCTAAATCTATGGTTGCCGAAGCTCTATAATCTTCACATGAAGCATGAATTCTTTCTATTTTTTTAAAAGATTTGAGATACTCTTGTTCGACTTTACCAAATTTGTGATTGCCAGACCATTTATCTAAACAACTTTTCATCCATTTTCTTGGATCATTTTTAATTATTTTTTCAGGAAGCCACTTGGGTTGTATTAGAAAAAACCAATGAAAATAAGCTTTAGCAAATTCCTTAGTGGTTTGCTCATACATATCTAAAGTGGGACAAATATCTAACACGCTCATTGCAATAACTTTTTTTTCATGATCTCTAGCTAACCTATGAGCTACTCTTCCACCTCTATCATGACCTGCAATAAAAAATTTTTTGAAACCCAATTTGTTCATCATTTGCACCATATCTTTTGACATTTCTCTTTTAGAATAATTTAAATGTTTTTTGTCACCAGGTAGTACAAAACTAGCACCATAACCTCTCAAATCTGCAGCTATAACTGTAAAATTTTCTGCAAGTTTAGGAGCTGTTTTATGCCACATTAAATGTGTTTGGGGATAACCATGTAGTAATAGTAATGGAGGACCTTTTCCTCCTATTCTACAAAATATTTTTCCTTTTATTACTTTTACAAATTTTTTTATAAAATCTTTAAACATTTTTCATAATAATATTAATATTTTTAGTATATTAATAGTTGCAAATAATGAGCTTTTTGATGTTAATATTCATGATATTTAATTTGAATTTCCAAAGAGTGTCTGTATAAGTTCGGATTTGTGAGAATTGAAGAAAATCTTAAATTAGATTATTCAGATGTGCTTTTTAGACCTAAAAGAAGCACTTTATCCAGCCGTAAAGATGTAAATTTAAAAAGAACTTACCGTTTTAAATATAGTGGTAATGAATGGTCTGGAATACCTATTATGGCCGCTAATATGGATGGTGTTGGTGAATTAGGTGTAGCTGACAAACTATCTGAGTATGGAATGATTACATGTTTAACAAAACAACATGATGTAAAAAAAATTAAACAATTTAAAAAAATTAAATCTATTTATTCAAATATTGCTTTGAGTATTGGTATAAAAAATGGAAGACTTTGCAAACTTAGATAAAGTATTAAAAGAATATGGTTTTATTAAATTTATTTGTATTGATGTTGCAAATGGATATTCAGAGCATTTTAGCAAGTTTATTAAATCAGTAAGAGATAAATATCCTACAAAAACAATTATTGCGGGTAATGTGGTAACTGCGGATATGACACAAGAGTTAATATTATCTGGAGCTGATATTGTAAAAGTAGGTATAGGACCAGGTAGTGTATGTACGACTAGAATTCAAACTGGTGTTGGTTATCCTCAACTCAGTGCTGTTATAGAATGTGCTGATGCTGCTCATGGTTTGGGGTCTCATATAATTGCTGATGGCGGCTGCACCTGTCCTGGTGATGTTGCAAAAGGTTTTGGTGCTGGAGCTGACTTTGTTATGCTTGGAGGAATGTTAGCAGGACATGCTGAAGGTAAAGGAAAAATAGTTAAGTTAAATGGTGAAAAATACATTGAGTTTTACGGTTCAAGTTCAAATATCGCAAATAATAAGCACTATGGAGGACTTTCAAATTACAGAAGTAGCGAAGGAAGAACGGTAAGAGTTAAGTATCGTGGCAAAGTTAAAGATACTATTCTAAATATTCTTGGTGGTTTAAGAAGTAGCTGTACTTACGTTGGAGCCCCTTCTTTAAAGCAACTTAGTAAATGTACCACTTTTGTAAGAGTTGCTAGACAATTTAACGACACTTTTGCCAAATAATTAATAAATATTAGTTTTTATAATTTTTTTGATTTATTGGTTTTTCTATTATTATTACAGGATATTTTTTCTTTTCGACTTCTATAAAAATTTTTTTATCTTTAAGTGTTTCATAAGAATTTTCAGAATTCACATAACCAAAAGATAAATTTTTGTCATAACAAAAAGAATAATTGCCCGATGTTGTTCGACCTATAATTTTATCATCCAAATAAATAGGTTCTTCGTGTAAAAGCAAAGGTTCTCCTGGCTTACTATTTTGTAAAGTAAACATCATTAATTGCTTGTCTGGTTTTTTATCTTTAATCTTTATAAGAGCTTCTTTACCAATAAAATTTACATTTTTCTTATAACTTATTGCAAAATTCAATCCTGCCTCATATTGATTTTCCTCTGGTGAAATATCATGGCCCCAGTGCACAAATCCACTCTCCATTCTCATTATATCCATTGCATGCATGCCACAATGGGAAAGTTCAAAATTTTTACCTTCTTCAATTAAAATCTTGTAAAGATTTTTTGCATCCCTGCTATCTATATAAAGTTCATAACCCAATTCTCCGACATAAGATAGCCTTTGTGCCCAAACAGAAATTTCATTTATTTTAATAGATTTTCCAAAACCAAAAGGAAAGTTTTCAGATGAAAAATCATCTTTACTTATTTTTGAAATCATCTCTTTGCTTTTTGGACCAAATACTCCAAGACAGCAAATTTCTTCAGTAACATCTTTTAAGGATACTTCATTAGATAAATATTTTAATATATGAAATTTATCATGTTCTCTGTTTGCTGCTGAACTTACTATTCTAAAATGATCTTTATTCATACATGTCACTGTTAAATCTGTTTCTATTCCTCCATCTTCATTGAGCATATGAGTGTATGTTGTTTTTCCATATCATTTTTAATATTGGCAGTACAAATTTTTTGTAATTCTTGATGTGTTTTTTCGCCTCTTAAATCAAATTTAGAAAATGAAGAAAAATCAAATAACCCTACATTTTTTCTTGCATTTTTTGTTTCAAATTCAGCTGATGGATACCAATTTTGATAGCCAAAATTATATTCATATTTAGGATTCTTTATCGTTTAAAGAATACCACATTGGTCTTTCAAATCCTCCAGCAACTCCAAAACATGCTCCAGCTTTTTTGAGTTCTTCGTGATATGGTAATAATTTTTGATTTCTGGATGTTTTATGTTGCTTATATGGCCAGTGCATTCCATATAAATCTCCTAAGGTCTCGGTTACTCTTTCCATGATAAATTTTTTAGAAGAATGAAATTTTTGAAATCTTTTTATGTCTAGAGAGAACAAGTCTTCATTAATATGGCCGTTTATCATCCATTCTGCGGTAACTCTACCTGCTCCACCTGAGCTTGCTATTCCGATACTATTAAATCCACAACATGTAAAAAGATTTTTTACCTCGCTTGTTTCACCTAAAAGATATTGTGTATCAGGTGTAAAAGATTCAGGACCTGAAAAAAATTTTCTAATGCCTGCTTTTTCTAACATAGGCAATCTATGAAAGGACTTTTCCAAATAAGGTTCAAAATGATCAAAATCATCAGGAAATTCACCAAAAGAAAAATCTTCTGGGACAGTTCCGGTATTTTTAAAAGCAGGTTTTGCATTAGGTTCAAAAATTCCCACTAACATTTTTCCAGCATCTTCTTTTAAGTATAAACATGCATTGTAATCTCTCAGCACTGGTAGATCTTTAGGCAGATCTTTTATTGGTTCAGTAATAATATAAAAATGCTCATTTGGATAAAGTGGAATGCTTACATTAACATCTTCACCTATTTGTCTTGACCACATACCTGATGCTAAAACAACATACTCACAATCTATTTTTCCTTGGTTTGTTTCAACACCTGATATTCTTTTGTTTTTAACTAATATTTTTTTAACAGGAGTTTTTTCAAATATTTGAACACCTTCCATTTTAGCAGCTTTTGCCAATACATTGGTAACACCAACTGGATCAGCCTGACCATCATTTGGCATATAAACACTACCAACCAAATCATCATTATGAATTATTGGGTATAAATCTTTAGTTTGTTTATTGTCTAAAACTTGCACTTCAACATCAGATAGTTGAGCAGTAGTTGCTTGTCTTAATAATTCATGCATTCTATCTTTTGTTGAAGCTACAGTAATAGCCCCATTTTGTTTGAGGCCAGTAGACAATCCGGTTGCTTTTTCTAATTCTTTATAAAGATCTAATGAATATTTTCTTAATTTAGTTATGGTTAATGTTGCTCCAAGTTGTCCTACTAATCCTGCCGCATGCCATGTGGTACCTGAAGTAAGCTGATCTCTTTCAAGTAAAACAACATCTTTCCAACCAAATTTTGCTAGATGATAAGCGCATGATGTACCAGCAACACCCCCGCCTATTACGACAACCTTTGTGCTTTTTGGTATCTCTTTACTCATTTAATTAAAAATATTTTATCAAAGATATATATTTATACTTAAAAACATACAATATGGTCAATGCTGATTGGTCTTTTAATACCAAATCTTTCATCCACTTGATGTTGATGTCTGTGATGTGAGTGAACAAATACTGGTATCAAAAGGTTGTTATTTGTTTTTAATGTATAAATAAAATTTGTACCTCTAAATTTTCTATCAACAACTTCCAATTTTAGATTGCTTCTATCATCATGTTCTAAATCTTCAGGTTGTAACAATAGCTGAACTTCAGATCCTTTTGGATAATGTTTGATAAAATTACCTTTAATTGTTCCAAGATCTTGATTTTCCAAACTATTTTCTCCAGTTACTTTTGCTGGTATCAAAATTCCACGATTTAGAAAATTTACAACTTCTATTGAATTTGGAAAGTGATAAACATTATAAGGATCATCATATTGTCTTAGCTGTCCATTTAATATGATGCCACACTTGCTGCCAAGATAAAAAGCTTCATATGAATCGTGTGTTACAATAATTGTGGTTATTTTCGAATTGCTTAATATTTGTTTTAGTTCAATTTGTATTTCTTCTTTAAAACTTTGATCAACGTTAGACAAAGGTTCATCAAGCAATAATAAATCTGGTTGAGAAATAAGAGATCTGGCCAATGATACACGTTGCGCCTCACCTGCGCTTATTTCATGAGGAAATTTATTAAGTATTTTGTGTAAATTTAAAAAATTAATTATATCTTTTGAGTTAATTCTTCTCTTTTTTCCTAACTTTCTTTCAGATCCCAAATTAATATTTTTTTCAACTGTATAATGTGGAAAAAGACAGTTTTCTTGAAATGATAATGCAATATTTCTATTTTCAGGTTCGATGTGTATTTTTTTAGAAGATAAAGTTTTATCTTTTAAGATTATTTTTCCGTTTGTAATTTTTTCTAAACCAGCAATTGTTCTCAAGATTGTTGTTTTGCCAATACCAGATGGTCCTAATAAGCAAATAATATCTCCTTCATTTTCTATTGATAAATTAACATTATTAACTTTATTTTTTCCACCAGCAGCAAATGATACGTTTTCTAATTGAAAAAAATTTTTGCTCATTGATCCTTTAATATATATCTAGATGTAATTAAAATAAAAGAACTTGCAATTAAAATTAAAAATAGTGAAGGAACGGCAGCTGCCTCAAGCAAATCCTGTGATGCATAAACATAAGCTGTAGTTGCAAATGTTTCAAAATTAAAAGGTCTTAGTATAAGTGTAATAGGTAATTCTTTTATAACTTCAATAGAAATTAAGATGCCTATAAGAAATACTGAATTTCTTAAATAAGGAACATGAATACCTATAAAAGTTTTTAATTTAGAATACCCAAGCAAATATGAACTTTCGTCTATAGATCTATTAATTCTTTCATATCCAGTTTTTATTCCATTGTATGCAAGAGAATAAAATCTAACAAAGTAAACAATGACCAACCCTATAGTTGATCCAATAAAAATTCTTTTAATTGATTTTAATTCAAAGAAATTAATTATTGTATTATCGAACCAAGCAATAAAAGTTATAAAAGCAACTGCCAAAATAACTCCTGGAATAGCATAACCTGTAATGGAAAAAGTTGCTAAAAAATTTAAAAATTTGCTTTTCGTTACTCTATTGCCATAATTTGATAAAAATGAAAAAATTAATAATACAATGCTTGAGAAAAAAACTAAATAAATTGTATTCAATAACAGTTGCAAAATATTTAAATCAATAATATTTTTTGGAAATATTATTGTCCAATAAAACATTTGTAATACTGGAAATAGAAAACTTAAAAAGAATACAACAAAACAAATCGCAAAAGCACCAGAAGCTCTCATTCCAGTTAAGTTATATTTTTTTTTCACTTTGATTCCTCCGCGAGTTGGCGAATGGTACTGAGCTCTTTTTCTAGAAATATTTTCAATAACAAATAAACCTAAAATAAAAATTAATAGAAAAAATGACAATTGATTTGCAAAAGCTAAATCATCAAATGCTAACCATGCATTATAAATTCCTGTTGTTAATGTTGATATTCCAAAAAAAGATACTGCTCCAAAATCTGAAAGTGTTTCCATTGCGACCAAAGCCAACCCTGCTACAATAGCTGGCCTTGCTGATGGTAATATAATAGAAAATAAAGATTTTCTTTTAGAAAACCTAAATTTTGACCTAATTCAATTAAATTATGAGATTGATAATGAAACGAAGCTCTTGTTAGAACATAAACATATCCAAACAAAGAAAAAGAGATAGAAAGAACAGCCCCAAACATTCCATCAAATTTTGGAATAGATTTATTATATTCACCATCTCCAAACAATGACTTTAAAATAGAAAAAAGTGTTCCATAATTTTCAAAAAAAGCTGTTAAAGAGTATGCGTAAATGTAAGCTGGAACTGCAAAAGATAAGATTAATGCCCATTTAAAAAATTTAACTCCAGGAAAATCATAAAATGAAACAAGGTATGCACATCCAACGCCAATTATAAAGGTTAAAATCAGTACCCCAAACAGTAAAGTAAAGGAGTTAAAAATATATTCATATAAAAAAGTATTTTTTAATATTTCGAAATAGTTACTTGTATCCTCAAAAAAACTTGCAAAAACCGTTAAAATAGGAATAGCAACTAACAAAGAAATAAAAAAAGAACTTATATACCAGGCATTAATATTTTTCATACTATAATCGAACACTTGTTTGACAAGTGACTTGTTATCGTGTTTCAATTATTTCCAACCAGATTCTAGCATTACTTCTAATGCATCAGCTTGTTTATCACCATATGATTTAACTGAAGTTTTCAAATCTTGTTTAAAACTTAAATCAGCACCAGGTACTAATGTATTTTGTGAAACACCAGCTATCATTGGATACTCAAATGTATTATTAACTATATGTTCTTGTGCTTCTTTAGTTAATAAAAACTCTACAAGTTTAACTGCATTAGCTTTGTTAGGAGCATGTTTTAACATTCCAGCTCCGCTAATGTTCATGTGAGTTCCTCTGCCTTGTTGGTTAGGAAAAAAAGGCATAACTTTTTTTGCAGCTGCTTGTTGCTCTGCACCTTTTTTTCCAGAAAGCATAAGTGCATGATAGTATGTATTCGCTACAGCAATATCTGCTTCTCCAGCAGCTACAGCTAAAATCTGAGCTCTATCATTACCTTTTGAATCTCTAGCCATGTTAGCAACAACACCTTTGGCCCATGTTGCAGTTGCATTTTTTCCATTATTCTTAATTAATGAAGCTACAAGAGATTGATTATAAACGTTATTAGATTTTCTTATTACAACTCTGCCTTTCCATTTAGGATCAGACAAACCTTCATAAGTCATGCCATTTAAATCATTAGCACTAACTCTTTCAGGTGAGTAATACATAATTCTAGCTCTCTTAGCTATTCCAACCCATTGTGCTGATCTAAAATTATTAGAAACAGAATCTTTTATAGCTTTTGACCAGCCAGCTCTTTGTAACATTCCTTTAGCTTGGAAAGCTCCCAGTCTTCCAGCATCAGCCGTTATATATAAATCACCAACGCAATCTGCGCCTTCTTCTGCTATTCTTTTTTGTAACGCTTTATCTTTTCCTGATACCACATTGACTTTTATTCCAGTAGAGACAGTAAATTTTTCATAAAGTTGTATGTCTGAATCATAGTGCCTAGCACTAAAAATATTAACTTCCACTGCTAAAGCAAAACTAGAAACGAAAGCAAAAATTATACTAATTATGCTTATTTTTTTCATTTATTTCCTTATTATTTGTTGTTAAATATATGTTATTTATAATAGTATTGATAACTATTCTCAATGATAATGATTATCAATTGCATTATTGACGCAGTTTAAACTGTTTTAAAAAGTTTAGAATTTAAAATTTCCACTCGGAAATCTTACTATATAAGAAATTTCTAAAAGCTTGGACCCTAGCTACATTTCTCATGGATTGAGGATAAACAAAGTGTGCTTCTGTGATTGGTCCTTTTACTTTAGGCAATACCTTAACTATATTTGGCTGATTTATGGTAATATAATCTGGAAGAGCTGCTAATCCAACTCCACTTTGAACAGCTAATAAAAGTCCATATACACTGTTTACCTTCATTGCTGATTTTCTTTTTTTATTATCTTTCATACCAAGTTTTAAAGCCCAGTCAGGGTTATAAACTGGAGATGGATTACCCTCTACCGTAAGAAATAAAATTATGTCTATTTAAATCATTAATGTTTTTTGGATATCCATGTTTTTCAAGATATTTTGGAGATCCATAAATATGATAATTAATATCAATTAGTTTTTTTTGAATATAATTTAATTGTTTTGGTCTACGCATAAATATACCTATATCTGCTTGTCTAGTACTTAAATCCAATTCTTTATCATCAAAAATTAGTTCAATCTCTATTTCTGGATTTAATTGCATAAACTCTTGAATTCTAGGAGTAAGCCAAGTTGTACCAAAACTAACTACTGTTGCTACGGTTAATTTTCCTGATGGTTTGTTTTTTTTATCTCCCAAAGTAGTTTCTACTTCTTTCAGTTTTGAAATCACTTCATGAGCTGTTTTATAAACATACTCTCCATTTTCAGTAAGGGTTAATCCTCTGGCATGTCTTTCAAACAACTTAACTTTTAAATCCTCTTCTAAAGATTGTATCTGTCTACTGATTGCGGATTGGCTTAAATTTAAAATAACAGTAGCACTAGTAAAACTTCCGGCTTCAGCTACAACATGAAATATTTTTAGTTTATCCCAATCCATTTTATTTATTTACATCAACAACAATTCTTCCAGATGTTTCTCCTTTTAACATTTTTGGAAAAATATTAAGTAGTTCTTCCATACTAATAGTTTTAACTATCTCTTCAAGAATTTTAAAATCTATTAATCTTTCCACTTGAGACCAAACAAATTTTCTTCTTTTCATGCTTACTTGAATAGAGTCTATCCCCCAAAGTTTAACTCCTCTTAGTATAAATGGCATAACGTTAGTGTTTAATTTTATTCCTCCTGCATTTCCACAAGCTGCAACAATTCCAGAATTTCTAGTTTGAGATATGGCATGTGCAAGAATATTTCCTCCTACAGTATCAACTACTCCATCCCAAAGTCCTTTACCTAATAACTTTGGATCACCATCAAATTCTGCTCTCGAAATAACATTTTTAGCACCTAGTTTTTTTAAAACTGCTTCTTGATTTGGCTTGCCTGTAACAGCAGTTACATTATATCCAATTTTAGATAAAGCCATCACGGCAACAGTTCCTACACCTCCAGTTGCGCCAGTAACTAAAACATCATTAACCTTTTCTCCAAGTAAAATTTCTTCTCTAGCATTAACAGCTAACGCACAAAGTAAAGCCGTAAACCCTGCTGTTCCTAAAATCATTGATTGTTTTAAAGTTAAATTCTTAGGTTTCTTTACTAAAAAATCTTTATTGACTTTAGCTACTTGAGAGTAGCCGCCATGATATATTTCACCTACTCTACAGCCAGTAACTATGACTTCATCATCTTTTTTGAATTCTTCTGAGGTACTTTCTATAACTTTTCCAGATAAATCAATACCTGGTATTCTTGGAAAGTCTTTAACTAATTTTCCTCCATCATTTAATATTAAAGCGTCTTTAAAATTTAAATCTGAAAAATCTACTTTTATTAAAACTTCGCCTTGATCTAAAAAGTCTAAGTCTAGTTCTTTGATCTCTCTTTTAAAACTTTCACCTTCTTGATTAATAACAATAGCTTTAAATTTATCCGCCATGAATTAAATATATATAAGATTTACTTACTAATAAATCTTAAATACCTATTTTGATAACTTAAATCTTCTTTGAATTTTCCTAGATAGTAATTAGTAACTGTTGTTGCCTGTTCTTTTTTAATTCCTCTCATAGTCATACATTGATGGGTGGCGTCTATGGAGACAGCAACTCCTTTTGCTTCTAAAGCTTCCATTAACGTATTTGCTATTTGCATTGTTAATCTTTCTTGAGTTTGTAGTCGTTTAGAAAACACTTCTACAAGTCTAGCGAGTTTACTTAAACCAACAACTTTTTTATTAGGTATATACGATACATGGGCAACTCCTATAATTGGTGCCATATGATGTTCACAGTGACTTTGTAATGAAATATTTTTTTGGATAACCATATCGTCATAATCTTCAACATCTCCAAAAGTTTTCTCTAAAACTAATTTTGGATCTTCCTTATATCCATTAAAATACTCTTTAAATGCTTTTACAACTCTTGTTGGTGTGTCTATAAGACCTTCTCTAGTAGGATCTTCACCAATCCATTGCAAAATTTTAATAAAAGCTTCTTCTGCCTCTTTGTCTGATATTTTTTTATTTAAATTATTCTCGTTTTCGTTTTTTTCTAATTTCATGAAGTGCTTTTATACATATAAATCCTTATTTTTAAAATATTTAATATATCCCCTAATATGTTAGATAATTCAAATTATATGTTTAAAAAAAGAGAAAATGTCGCCGAAATAGAAGAGGGAAATTTATTATCTCCAAAGTTCGATAATGACGGTTTAATTCCAGTCATTACTACCTGCTCAAAAACTAAAGAAATACTTATGCATGGCTACATGAATGTAGAAGCATTAAAATTAACTATTGAAACTGCTGAAGCTCATTATTGGAGTAGATCAAGAAAACAAATCTGGCATAAGGGAAAAACAAGTGGATTCGTTCAAAAAGTAAAAGAAATTAGAATTGATGATGACCAAGACTCTGTTTGGCTCAGTGTTGATATAGGTGATGGGGCTAGTTGTCATGTTGGTTATAGATCTTGTTTCTATAGATCTGTACCCATAGGCAAAATTGAAAATGGTAGAAAAATTGAAATGAAATTTGAGGAAAAAGAAAAAAAATTTGATCCAGAAAAAGTTTATAAGGGACAGCCAAATCCAACAAAAATATAAATTAAATGCAAGACATTAAATTTCATATAACATGAAAATGCTCTTAAAATTGTTTCCATCGAAACTTTAAAAAAATTAGCAATAGATCTTTCTTAACTACATATTTCCATATTTGGGACCACCCCCGCCTTCTGGGGTTACCCAATTAATGTTTTGAGATGGTTCTTTAATATCACAAGTTTTACAATGAATACAATTTTGAGAATTTATTACTAACTTTTCTACATTATTTTCAGTTTGAATTTCATAAACTCCAACAGGACAGTATCTCTGTGCGGGTTCATCAAATTTTTTTAATGTATAATTAATTGGCAAATCTTTGTCTAATAATTGTAAATGAACTGGTTGATTATCAGTATGATTTGTACCTGTGAGATATACAGAGCTAGTTTTATCAAAAGTAATTACATTGTCTGGTTTTGGATAATCAATTTTTGGCATTTCATTTGCAGGTCTTAATGTTTCATGATCTTTGTGTTTATGTTTTAAAGTAAAAGGCAACTTTCCTCTGAATAAAATTTGATCAATACCTGTAAAAATTATTCCTA
>JGI11785J13272_1000229_pt1 | contig 13566 bp, 16 predicted proteins | sample DeeseametaMP2098_FD_13272 | JGI IMG/M metagenome (IMG submission 13272)
TGGAAAATTAATTCAAAAAAATGCAGCTGACACAATAAAAAAAGTTACCCTTGAATTAGGTGGAAAAGGTGGAAACATAGTTTTTGCAGACTCATATCCAAACGCTGTTAGAGACGGAGTTAGAAATATAATGAGTAACTCAGGACAATCTTGTGATGCTCCAACTAGAATGCTAGTTCAAAAACCGATTTATGAAAGAGCTGTTAAAGAAGCTGTGGATGAAGCTAATCTAATTAAAGTAGATGTAGCATCAAAAAAAGGTGATCATATAGGACCTGTCATATCAAAAATTCAGTATGACAAAATTATAAATTTAATTGAAAGTGGAATTAAAGAAGGTGCAACTTTAGCAGCTGGAGGACCTGAGCTGCCAAATGGATTAAATAAAGGATATTTTATTAAACCTACAATTTTTACCGATGTAACAAATGATATGCGAATTGCAAAAGAAGAAATATTTGGTCCTGTTTTATCAATAATTCCTTTTGAAACAGAAGAAGAAGCTATCAATATAGTTAATGATACTTCGTATGGGCTTGGAAATTATTTACAAACAGAAGACAAAGAAAAAGCACATAGAGTTGCAAAAAAATTGAGATCCGGGACTGTTTATATTAATGGAAATGGAACTGACTCAGGAACTCCTTTTGGCGGATATAAACAATCAGGCAATGGTCGAGAAGGTGGATTTTGGGGATTGCAAGAATTTTTAGAAGTAAAAACAATAACTGGTTGGAACAAATAATTTAGATTATTCTTTAAAATATTAATAACTTTACAATTAAAAATTGTAACATGCATTTAATTCATAGAGGTCTAGTTAATAATAATTACAAAGAAAATATTTTAATATCTTTTAGAGAGTCTTTTAAAAGAGGTTATGGTATTGAAACGGATATTCATGTCACAAAAGATGAGCAATTTGTTTGCTTTCATGATCGAACATTAAAAAGATCTTTTGGTATCAATAGAAGTATTAGAAATACAAATTATGAAGAATTAAGAAAAATTAGTAAAAAAGGTAAAGCAGAAATCCCTCTTTTAAAAAATTTACTTAAATTATCCAAAAAAAAGTTTTTTTTATTTATTGAAATAAAACCAATTTTCTCAATTAAATTGATAAAAAAGTTATTGTTAGAAACAAAAGGATATAAAAAATGTGTCTTCATATCTTTTGAAGAAAAAAATATTTACAACATAATTAAGTTAAATAAGAAAATTAAGGTTGGCCTATCATTTTCATATGATACGAAATCAAAAACTATTTATAGAAAATCTAATAATAAGTTCGTTAATTGTTTAATTTTAGATAAATACTTTTTGACCAATAAAATAATAAAAAAAATAAAAAAAGATAAATACTTTTATACAATAAAGCAAAAAAAAGATTTTCTAAAATTTAAAGAAGATAACAATTTAATTTTCGAAAATTTATAATTTTATTTTTTTAAAAACTTTAATCTTCCTATTATTTCATCTCTATCCATGTAATAGCCTTGTAAATGCCTATGTCCTGAATTTGGATCAAACTCAGTTCTTCCATGTAAAAGTCTTCTATTATTAAAACAAAATATATCGCCTGGCTCTAATCTGAATTTAACAACAAATTTATCATCATGTAAAAGATTTCCAAATCTATGATGGGCTTTGTAAACTTTTTCCATAACATCGGGATGACAATCTAATGCATCCATAGTGGCAACGCTAAATCTTATATCGTTGAAATCATCGTCTTTGGTTAAAGAAATTGCTGGAGCATAAAAACTTCTATGTGATTCTTGTGTGTAATCTTTGTCTCTAAATTTAAGAGGCACGTTCACTAAAGTTTCAAAAATTTCTTTTTCATTTTTTCTTAAATAATCAGCAACCGCAAAACCATCAACAGCTGAAGAATCTCCCCCTTTTGAAGCATTAATTAAACAATGAAGAAATTGATATCCTGGCGGATTTTCAAACCAAGGTAAATCAATATGATTTCTCAAACCGTGCGCTGTGTATGCAGAATTATTAGGTTTTGGAATATTTATAACTTCAAAAGGTGTTTTAAAAAAAGTTTCTCTTGTATGACTTATTCTGTTTAAAACTGGAAATGCGGATTCTTTTTCTGTAGGAGTATTTTTAACTATAGCAATTCCTTTTTGATGTAAAAGCTCTAACCATTTTATTAATCCTTCATCTGAATTCATTATTTCATCATGTTCAATGTTTATTGAACCAAGATTTTTCTGAAATGAACTATCCCATAAATAATATGGAGAAACATATTTTTGTTTATTTTTTAATGTATAACAATTTTCCCTTAGCCATTTAGGATCATAATAACTTGTATGATTTCCCTCGCTCCATTCAATTTCTAATTTTCCATCAGAATTAATTGAATATTTTTTTGGATTTAATTTTTCTGAAACATCAAGGATATTAAACATTCTATGTCTCGAGTCCTTATCGTGAGCTGTAGGACAGTTATCTCTCAGCCACATAAAGTTAAAGTTGCTTTTTTCTCCATCGCTCCATTCAACATTTAATGCTGAACCAATTTTCGAAACTTTAGAAATTACTTTCGTCACAAAACAATTGTTATTTTATTTAGATTTATTTTCAATTCAATTTCTAATTGAATCTATATAATTTATATTGTTTTTTTTCTTAATTTATTGACGGACATCAATTTATTGAACTACATCAATCTTATTAAAGGTTGTGTTTTTGTTCGTATCAAGTTTTAATGTGACTAGTTTAAACTAAATAATGGAGGGAAATTTAATGAAATTTCTTAGAAACTTAATTCTTTCATTTGTATTTGCTGGAGCCTTGTCTTTAACTACTAGTGCCAATGCTGATTGCAAAGTACATTTGGGAGATTTTGACTGGGATAGTGCTAATATTCATACTGCTATTGCAGGTTATATTATTGAAAAAGGATATGGCTGCGAAGTAGAATCAACAAAAGGAAGTACTACTCCGATAATGGCAGCTCTTTTCGATCAACAAATAGATATTATTACTGAAGTTTGGAGAGACAACCTCGTTCAGTTGATTGAGGATAACCTAGCTAAAGGAACTATTGTTGAGCTTGGAGTTAACACTCCTTCATCTACTCAAGGATTCTATGTAGATAAACCAACTGCTGACAAGTATAATTTAAAGAGCGTTGATGACATGAAGAGTGCCGAAATAGCAAAACTATTTGCCGATCCTGAAGCACCTGGAAAAGGTAGAATGACAAGCTGTATTTCTGGATGGACTTGTTACACTATTAACTTAGTGAAACACAAAGTTTATGGTCTAGATAAATACTATACTAACTTTGACCCAGGTTCGGGTGGAGCACTAGATGCAGCAATCGCTGGTGGATTTAAAAAAGGAAAACCAGTATTTTCGTACTATTGGACGCCAACAGGTTTGATGGGTAAAGTAGATTTGGTTAAATTGGAAGAGCCCGCTTATGACCAAGCTTGCTGGGATGAAATGACTACAGTTGTTGAGGATATAAAGAAAAATGGACCAGACGTGTATAAACCTACATGTGCTTGTGAATATGTTAATATGTCTTTAACTAAAGCTGCTTCAACTAAATTTGCAAACAATGCTGCAAACAAACCAATTATAGATTTCATCAAAAACTATTCTATACCGACAGCAGATGTGAACAAATCACTTGCTTTCTATATGGATGAATCAGGTGGAGACATGGAAGAAACAGCTAAAAACTTCTTATCTAGCAATAGTATGTGGGAGAGCTGGGTACCAAGTGATGTTGCGAGTAAAGTTAAAGCTTCGCTTTAATTTATAATAGTAAATTAATTACTAGGAGCCCTCAAAAGGGCTCTTAGTTTTTTTGTCAAATAAAAATGAAAAAGTATAAAAAATTTATTAAACCATTCGTTTTATCAATATTATTTATATTTTTTATTATTATTAGTTATCGTTCAGCCAAACCTAGATACAAACCTGAAAATTTTACAGATATATTTAATGATTTTTCATGGCTAGGAAACTGGCCTAAGTGGCTTGATTTTCCTTTAATGCAACCTCTTAATAGTGGTTTTGATTGGTTAATTGTAAAATACGGATTATTTTTTGAAGGAATAAATAATTTTTTACTTGGGCTATATACTTCAATGAAAAATTCTTTAGTTGGTTTGCCTTGGCCAATTGTTATAGCAATAGTTATTTTTATTACTTATTTTGCAAGTGGAAGAAAAACTAACACCACTGTAATGGTTGCTTTCTGTACTTTTTTTCTAGGTTTTTTAAGTCCAAGATATTGGGACAAGTGTATTATGACAACTTGCATCGTGCTTATTGGTATGTTGCTTTGTATAGTTGTAGGTATCCCAATTGGAATTGCCATGGCCAGAAATAAAAAAGTAAGAAATGCATTATTGCCCATACTTGATTTGATGCAAACAATTCCAAGTTTTTGTTATTTGATTCCGGGCATTCTATTGTTTGGCTTAGGTGCTGTGCCAGCAATTATTGCAATTTTTGTTTATGCTGTTCCTCCTCTTATTAGATTGACTGATCTTGGTATAAGACTAGTTGATAAAGAAGTAATAGAAGCTTCAGAAGCATTTGGGGCAAATAAAAGACAAACACTTTTAGGTGTTCAAATTCCTTTAGCCTTACCCAATATAATGCAAGGAATTAACCAGTGCACCATGATGTCATTGGCCATGGTTGTTATTGCTTCGATGATTGGAACTAGAGGTATAGGAGATGAGGTTTTACTAGGACTACAACAGCTTAATGTAGGAATGGCTACAGAAGCTGGTATTGCAATTGTATTGTTGGCGATAATATTTGATCGAATTACACAATCTTATGGTGAAAAAATTCAAGAAAGAACTCAACCAAAAAAGGAAATAAAGTTTTAAAATTATGAGCAAAATAGAAGTAAAAAACGTTTATAAAATATTTGGAGATAGTCCAACTAAAGTACTTCCAATGGTTCAAGATGGAGCTACCAAAGAAGAAATTTTAGAAAAAACAGGACATACGGTTGGTCTTGACAATGTTTCAATATCTATTGAAGAAGGAGAAACTTTTGTATGTATGGGGTTATCAGGTTCAGGAAAGTCTACTCTTATTCGTCATATCAATCGATTGATTGACCCAACCTCAGGAGAAGTATTAGTCGAAGGTACAAATGTTATGAGTTTAGATCAAAAAAAACTAATTGAATTTAGAAGACACAAAATGAGTATGGTATTTCAAAGATTTGGACTATTTCCGCATAAAACTGTTATAGAAAATGTTGGTTACGGTCTTGAAGTACAAGGAAAAAAACCAGAGGAACGAAACAAAATTGCAATGGAAAAAATTGAAGCTGTGGGTTTATCTGGATTTGAACACCAGTATCCAAATCAATTATCTGGAGGAATGCAACAAAGAGTTGGTTTGGCNAGAGCCCTTGCCACCAATACAAATATAATGCTGATGGACGAAGCTTTTTCTGCTCTAGATCCTTTAATTAGAAGCGATATGCAAAAACAACTTATAGATTTACAATCTGAATTAAAAAAAACTATTTTTTTTATAACACATGATTTAGATGAGTCTTTAAGATTAGGAGACCATATAGGAATTTTAAATCATGGAAAATTAGTTCAAGTAGGAACTCCAATAGATATTATTATGAAACCAGCTGATGATTATGTGAAGGCATTTGTTAAAGATGTAAACAGAGCTAGAGTAATTAAAGCTAAGATTATTATGACGCCCGCTAACGAGACTAATGGTATAGACAAATCTAATATAATAAAGGTTCACGAAGATCAATTTATTGAGGAATTTTTACCACAAGTTGTATGTTGCAATGCTAATTGTGAAGTAGTTGATAAACAAGGAAATACAAAGGGATATTTAACAAATAAAGAATTGCAAGAATCTTTGTCAAAATCATAATTATATCCAATAATTATGAAAAATAATTTACACGATATTGTAAAAAATGGTCTATGTATCGGTTGTGGGCTTTGCCAAAGTATTACTGGAAAAGATTATATTGAAATTTTAATGTCTTCAAAAGGTAGATTGGAACCCAAAGAATTAAAAAAAATACCATCTGAAACATTTAATAAAATATTAAATGTTTGTCCCGGTGTTATTGTGGAAGGCCTTCCTAAAGAACAAGTTGATACAAAAGCAAAACATGATTTGGTTTGGGGTTATTATTTATCTTTATACTACGCGTGGTCTACTGATGACAAAATTAGATTTGAAAGTTCAACGGGTGGATTATTAAATGGATTATCACTTTATTTATTAGAATCAAAAAAAGTAAAATTTATTTTACATACTGTTGCTGACTCAGATAAACCAATGAGAAGTGTATCTAAACTTAGTTACAACAAAGAAGAATTATTAAATTCTGAAAGTTGTTCAAGATATGGACCTGCTTCACCGTTAGATAAATTTCATGAGGCGTTAAATTTAAACCAAACTTTTGCATTTGTTGGTAAACCTTGTGATATTGGCGCTATAAGACAATTATCTAAAACAGATGAAAGAGTTAATAGGTTATGTAAATATTTATTAACCTTAGTTTGTGGAGGTTCAACAGAATTTACAAAATCACAAGATTTTATTGAAAGTTTTAAAGTAAAAGAAGAAGAATTATCAATTTTTAGATACAGAGGATTTGGAAATCCAGGAAGAATGTATATTAAAACAAAAGATGGAAAAGAATTTGATCGGTTATACAATTCTTTTTGGGGAGAGGAATCTACTTGGAGAGTTCATTTTAGATGTAAAATTTGTCCAGATGCTATAGGAGAAAGTTCTGACATTGCAGCATTAGACACTTGGAGAGGAGGCTCTCCTAAAGGTGAAGATGAAGGATTTAATGCAGCAATTGTAAGAACTAATAAAGGATACGATCTATTAAATGAAGCTGTAAATGCCGATTATATAGAAATGGGCAACCAATTAGAAATTGAAGATATTGATGATTTTCAACCTCATCAGGTAAATAAGAAAAAAGCTGTATATGCTCGTCATCTCGGTATGAAAAAAAGCGATGTTCCAACATTAATCACCAAGGGTTTACGAATTAAAGAATTATATGAAATTAATGACAATAAGTTTAATTTAAAAGAAGAGGAAGGTATAAGCGGTAGAATTAAAAAAATTTAGATGTCTAACATTTTAAAAAATAAAAAAATAATTATTTCCGCAGCAGCGTCTGGTATCGGTTGGGCTACAGCTAAAATATGTATTTCTAAAGGTGCTACGGTTTTTATAAGCGATATAGATAAAAAAAATCTAAATAAGGTAAAAAAGCATCCGCTTAATAAAAAAAAATTATTTGCTTACGAATGCGATGCTTCAAATGAAAATGATGTAAAAAATTTATTTAAACAAATATTAAGGAAAACAAAAAAAATAGACGCATTAATTAATAATGTTGGTATTGCAGGTCCAACAGGTACAATTGAAAAACTAAAATCAAAAGATTGGGAACAAACATTAAAGGTAAATGTAATTAGTCATTTTTATTTCTCAAAACTTGCTATTCCTATGCTTAAAAAAAATAAAGGTGGTACGATAATAAATTTATCATCTACTGCTGGAATATTTGGATTTCCACTAAGATCTCCATATGCAGCAAGCAAATGGGCTGTTGTTGGAATGACTAAAACTATGGCAATGGAATTAGGTAAGTTTAAAATTCGAGTTAATGCAATATGCCCTGGAACAATCAAAGGGGATAGGATGGGAAGAGTTATTAGAGATAAAGCAAAATTCTTAAAAGTTTCAAAAAAAGAAGTAGAAAAAGAATTTATATCAATGACTTCTATGAATAATTGGATTTACGAAGAAGATATTGGAAAAATGTGTAGTTTTTTAATTTCAGATGACGCTGCAAAAATATCTGGTCAAATTGTTAGTGTTGATGGAAATACAATCAGAATGCACTGATTTAAAATAATCTCATTTATTTAGGAAATTTTTTATATTTGAGTAATTTATCAAGAATTTTATTACGACTCACCCCTTTATGTTAAAAAATTACTAATTTATGTTTATATCTGTGATTTTAATTTTTCTATTTTCATTAATTACATCAGATATATGTTCTGTAGCAGATTTGCCGGTCTCTTTTTTTACTACATGGTCAGTGGTTACAGATAAACCAGTTTGAAAAATATTTCCACCTGTTGAAACAAGAGTGAATGTGGGCCCTACCAATGCTGAGGTATGAAAACAGCCTGTTAAAAGAAACATTGTTCCAAAGTAAAAAATTATTTTTTTTATCTCCACATTGCAGTATTTACAAATAAATTGATTCAACTCAAGGAAGTAATTTTGATTACTACCCAATATGAGTTTTTTGAGTGTTTATTTTAGAATTATCTTAATTTATTTTCGTATTTTCTTCTAAGTTTCAAAAGATCAACTAAGTATTGATCTCTAATATTTGAAATCATTGCAACAGATTTTCCTTTAGCTTGTTGCAAGGTTCCGGTTATAACTCTAGATGATAATTTTTTTGAAAGTTTAGGAGCTTTAAGCTTTGTCCAAGGCAATTTTAAAGTAGGACCAAATTGTTCTAACATATGTTTCATTCCCACCTTACCTCCTGCAAGATGAAAAGTTAAAAATGTTCCCATTAATGACCATCTAAGTCCAGGTCCATCTTCAATTGCTCTATCTAATTCTTTTGCAGAAGCATAACCTTCGTTCACTATATGTAAGGCTTCTCTCCAAAGAGCTTCTTGCAATCGATCAGCTAAGTAGCCTGGAAGTTCTTTTTTAACCATAATTGGGTTCATAGATATAGATTTGTAAAATTTATTTGCTTTATTTAAAAATTTTTTATGTGTTTTTTTTCCTGGAACAATTTCAACGCCTGGACACAAATAAACAGGATTAAAGGGATGACCAATCATTGCTCTCGACGGGTTTTTACACTTTGAATAAATTCTTGTAGGCAATAAACCTGACGAACTTGAAGAAATTATTGCATTTGGCTTTGCAAATTTTCCAATGATATTCATCAATTTAATTTTGATATTATAATTCTCTGTTGCACATTCTTGAATAAAATCTGCTTCCTTTAAAGCTTCTTCAATTGATGTGAAATATTTGAAATTATTAAGATTTAATTTTTTTTTATTGAATAGTTTTCTGACGTAAGGCCAAGCTCTTTTAATTTCTGTAATTAAATTTTTTTTTAATCTTATGTCTTTGTCAAAAGCATAAACAATTTTATTGTGAGCCAAACATCTTATTATCCACCCTGCCCCTATAACACCGGTGCCTATTACTGCTACTTTTTTTATTTTTGACATTACTTGTGTTTAACAAGTTTAAGCTTTTCTCTTGTTTCTGCAGGAGTCATTGTTGAAACGCCAAGGTCACTAACAATTCTTATTGCTTTTTCAACTAATTGAGCATTAGTTGCTAATTTTCCTTTTGATAAATATAAATTATCTTCAAGCCCTACTCTTGGGTTTCCACCCATAATTACCGTTTGCGCTACGAATGGCATTTCGTCTTTTGAGATTGCAAAACCTGACCAAACACCTTCTTTTGGCATAATATCTTTCATTGCTTGCATCGCTAAAGGAGTTGCGGGTGCACCCCAAGGAATTCCTAAACACATTTGAAACATCGGTGGATCGTCAAGTAAACCTTCTTTATATAATTGTGCTCCAAACCACATATTTCCTAAATCAAATGCTTCTATTTCAGGTTTAACTTTAATTTCTTGTAATCTTTTTGCTGCTTTTCTTAAATCGTTTGGAGTATTTACTGTAATTACAGAACTATCACCAAAGTTTAAAGTTCCACAATCTAGTGTGCAAATTTCAGGCAAAAATTGTTCTGCATTTGCAATTCTTTCCATAACATTTGCCATGTCAGTCATCGAACCAAATTCAAGTGGATTTTTTCCTTGCCCAATGTCTAGGTCTCCGCCCATTCCGGTTGTTAAATTTAAAATAACATCTGTTTCACTTGAACGAACTCTATCTACTACTTCCTTATAAAGTTCCAATCTTCTGCTTGGCCTTCCATCTTCTTCTCTTACATGGATATGAGCTATAGCCGCTCCAGCTTTAGCGCTTCTATAGCCGCTATTGCTATTTGTTCTGGTGTTTTTGGCAAATCTGGATGTTTTCCTGCTGTATCACCAGATCCGGTTACAGCACATGATAAAAATACTTTACTCATTTTTTTTTTAATTAAAGTATATTATCATATTAAGTATGGAAAGATCAGAAATATTAAATGATTTAGCAGCTTCATTTAAGAACGATCCGATCTATTCTGGATTCGGAAGATCCTAATTATAAAAATTAGTAAATTAATGTCTGTTCATGTAATAAATCAAATCATCAAAAAAGAGTGGACAGATTACAATAACCATCTGAACATGACTTACTATGTATTAATCTTCGAAAAAGCTTTGGAAGTTTTGCTTGATAAATTTATGATGGGAATCATTCTGCCAAAACAACAAAGATGAGCACAATGATGGTTGAAACACTCACTACATATAACAATGAAGTTAAGGAAGGTGATGAAGTTGAGGTTGTTTTAACTTTTTTTGATCATGACAAAAAAAGATTATATCTTAAATTGGAAATGATTGAAAAAGTTTCCAAAAAACTATCATCAACAATCGAGATGTTATCTTTATATATTGATTTAAATAAAAGAAAAGTAACTGAATTTGAAAACGAAAAAGTAAAAATTATGGATGAGTTTATTAATACAAATAAATCTAAATTTGTTAATAATGATTTATCTATATTAGGGAAACTTAAAAAATAGTTATGGAAGTTAAATTATTATCTGGTGTTTTAGGTGCTGAGATTAAAGGAATTGATCTAACAGATGTCTCAGATAAAAATTTTAAAAAAATTAATGATTTGTTATTAGAGTATAAAGTTATTTTTTTTAGAGATCATCCACAATAAGTTTATGCATATAATAAATAAAATTATTTCTAATTTTAAAAACAACAAGTCTCTCTATATCGGTGAAAAAATATCAATGTCAGAGCATATGATTCAAGCTGCAATGTTGGCTGAAAAAGCTAAGTGTAATGACAATTTAATTTGTTCATGTTTATTACATGATTACGGTCATTTTATTATTGAAGATCCTGATAAGTTAGTAAAAAATGACGAAGATGGGGAACATGAAAATTTAGGGTATCAATATTTAAAACATTTTTTTAATAAAGAAATTGTTGAACCTATAAAGTACCATGTTTTAGCAAAAAGATATCTTGCAAGAAATAATAAATATTACAGAATTCTATCAGGAGCATCTAAAACAAGTTTAAGACTACAGGGTGGTGTTCTCAATGATAAAGAAAGTAAAGAATTTGAAAAAAAAGATTATTTTAATAATTCTATTTTGCTTAGAAAATTTGATGAAGCTGCAAAAAAAAATACACGTCAAAATGAAATCTATTGATGACTATATATTGTTGTTAAATTCAAAATTAATATGAAATTTGATTATCTGATCATAGGCGCAGGTACTGCTGGCTGTGTGCTTGCAAATAGATTAACTAAAAATGATCAAAACAATGTTGCAATTTTTGAGGCAGGTAAACCAAGTGATATATGGAAAGTAAACATGCCACTTGCAATATTGTATACAATGCATGATCCAAAATATAATTATAAATATTATTCAGAACCAGAACCTTATTTAAACAACAGAAAACTTTTTTGCCCGAGAGGTAAGATGATTGGAGGTTGTTCGGCACACAACGGAATGGTTTTTATTCGAGGTAATCCTAATGATTATGAAAGATGGGCTTCTTTTGGATTAAAAGATTGGTCTTACGAAAAAGTTTTACCTTACTTTAAAAAAATTGAAACTTGGTCTGGAGGTGAAAACGAATATAGAGGTGGCAAAGGCACACTTCCAGTAAATCAATCTAAAAACAACAATCCTTTATTCAAAGCATTTATAAATTCAGCTGCTGAAGCTGGTTACAAAATAAACAGTGACATGAATGGTAAAGAACAAGAAGGATTTGGCATGTATGATATAACTATTCATAAAGGCGAAAGATCAAGTGCTTCTAGACATTATCTAAATCCAGCTAAAAGAAGAAAAAATTTAAAAATATTTAGTGAGTCTTTTGTCGAAAAAATAATTTTTGATGGAAAAAAAGCTATTGGCATTGAAGTTAAAATTAAAAATAATGTAGAAAAAATATATGCAAATAAAGAGGTGATATTAAGTGGTGGTTCAATTAATTCACCGCAGTTACTTATGGTTTCTGGAGTTGGCCCTGCCGAACATTTAAAAGATAACGGTATTGAGATTGTACATGCACTTGAAGGTGTTGGAAAGAATTTACAAGATCATCTAGAAACTTACATTCAACAAGAATGCAATACACCAGATACTTTATATTCATATGTAAATAAATTGAATATGTTGAGAATAGGAATCCAATGGTTCTTAACAAAAAGTGGTCCCTGTTCTGCTTCTTTTTTAGAGGCTGGTGGTTTTTGCAAATCTTCACCTGAGAGAGAATATCCTAATATTCAGTTCCATTTCTTCCCAGCTTTTGTGATTGATCATGGTCTAGTTGAACCTGATAGACATGGATACCAACTACATGCAAGTCCAAATCATCCTAAAAGTAGAGGCCATGTTACTTTAAATAGTTCAAATCCCTATGATTATCCCAAGATACAATTTAATTATTTAGAAAATGAAGATGATATGAAGCAAACAATTGAATGCATTCATGTAGCAAGAAAAATACTTGGTCAAAATTCTTTAAAACCATACGCTGGTAAAGAAATTGGTCCTGGTGAAAATATTCAAACAAATGAATTATTTGAAGAGTATATAAGATCAAAATCTGAAACTGCATATCATCCATCTTGCACTTTGAAAATGGGCATTGATGAAATGGCAGTTGTTGATGAAAAATTAAAAATTCATGGATTGCAAAATATTAGAGCAGTAGACGCTTCTGTTATGCCTGAAATTATCAGTGGAAATTTGAATGCTCCTACTTTAATGATTGCAGAAAAAGCTTCTGATCTTATATTAAATAATACTTAAAACTTACCAATAACAACTCTAATTAACTTCAAATAAATAACTGAGACTGTTTATGGAGTCATTTTTTTAGTTGATTAATTTTATCTTTTAAATTTAATTTTTCTTTTTTTAGTGCTCTTAAATCTATCCAAGAACTTGATGTTCTATCATTTAGTCTAAGTTTGGTAATTTTATTAATTTGAATTTCTAATTTTTTATGTTTTTTTACTAAATCTTTAAGTTCTGACATTTATATTGAAACGCTCAATTAACGTATTAATCATTTTATCAATGTTTTTGTGAAGCATCTACATATTAATAATTATTCGTGAAAAAAATTCGACTCCACGTTGTATAATCTACCGTTAAATAAAAAAATAATTTTAAACTATTAGTTGTATTTATTTTGCAACTTTTTTTGATTTACTATTAGCGAGTTACTAAATTAATTTATCAATTAAGATTAGAACGAATAATAAAAATAGGTAATATATTGAAAATGAAAAAACCTTTCTTGCTTTAATAATTTCAAAT
>JGI11785J13272_1000231_pt1 | contig 13482 bp, 12 predicted proteins | sample DeeseametaMP2098_FD_13272 | JGI IMG/M metagenome (IMG submission 13272)
CCAGAGACGGTTTGAGACTTTATGGAGAGAAAGCAAGGGAGTTCCGGGTTATGTTTTTGGTTTGCGGGTGTTGAGATCACCCAGGTCTGTTCAAGAATTGTGGTCGTTTTGCAGTTCCCACATTTGTTGATAATATCCTGGTCGTTTAATCAAATCCGTATGCCGTCCCTCATCCACTATTTGTCCTTCATCGAGCACCAAAATCCAATCTGCCTGTCCCATCGATGTAACACGATGAGAGACGATCAGGATGCTTTTTGCCTGGGCCGGTCTGTTGGTTTCTGGTTTCAGCAGTTTGTAAATTTCACGCAGCAGATGACGTTCTGTTTCATAGTCAACAGCAGAAAGCACATTATCTAGAATTAACAAATCACAAGGTTTCAGCATGGCTCTTGCGAGACTGATTCTCTGTTTCTGACCTCCGGAAAGCATGATCCCTTTTTCACCAACCATCGTTTTTTCTTTTTTAGGAAATCGTTCTACTTCCGCCTCGAGGGCTGCAGCATTGATGATTTCACGAAAATGTTCCAGATCATTGGAATCATATTCTGTATCGGCAAAAGTAACGTTGTTTTCAACTGTGTCAGAAAATAAAAAAGGTTCCTGAGTAACAGTTCTGATGGAATTGCGGAGGTCATTATCACTGAGTGACGTAAGGTCCTGCTCACCTAAAAAAATTGAACCAGGGCTGATGTCCAGGTAACGGTTCAAGGCATTAACCAGAGTTGATTTTCCGGAACCGATCCGCCCTAAAATTCCAATAATTTGACCGGGACGGATCGTGAAATTAATTTTCCGGAGAACATCTTTTTTGCCGTCAGGATAGCGGTAATTCAGGTTTTTGACGCTCAAGCCGTTTTCCGCAAAAAGTTTTTCGCGTTTTGGTTCGGTAAGTGGAAGTAATTTTGCGCGTGGTAAATCCTGCTGCAGAACCGTTTGAATACTCGTCAGACCAACCAAACCCTGCTGAAACATGGTCGTTACCCAACCCAAACTCATCAGTGGAAAAGTCAATAATGCGGAATACGCGATAAAAGCAGTCAATTGACCGATAGTGAAGTCTTCCTGAATGACCATCATTCCACCGATGAGTAAAACCAGGATTTTTAGAAAATGCTCCAAGTTACTCAACATCGGCATCACAAAGGAACGTGTCCAGGCGATTTTCATGGATCGGCGCAGCATGTCCTGATTTTCTTTTTCGAAACGGCGGGTACTCCATTCACGCATAGTTTTGCTTTTAATCAGGTCAATTGCTGAAAGTGAGGAAACGGTAAACCCTGAAAGGCGCTGCAGACTTTCCATACGTGCGCGCATATTTTGCACAAGCACACGCATTCCCAAACGTACCACTGTAAATACTAAAATGATCGGAATAATGCAGTAAAGCGTGAGGTTAGGCGAAAGCAGCCACATTTTATAAGGCGTCATTGAAAGCGCTGTTGTGATATTGAACGCCTGCATGAGACCAAATCCGCAAATCATCCGCACACCGGTGATGTCATTATTGATGCGTGAGATGATGTTTCCGGAAGGATTTTTTTCGTAATAATTCTTTTGCAGTGCCATTAGTTTTTTGAACATGTCATTTTTGATCTGACACTCAATGGCACGACCAGGATTAAAAAAGAACATTCGTGAGGAGGTCCTTACAATGATCATGATTAACGCGAGCCCAAGCATGATCAGCAGATATTCCCACAACAAATCCTGACTGGCCTGCAAACCATCATTTAACAGATCGATGCTCAAACGCACATATTCCGGTATATTGACTGCAATCCAGTTTGTTGTCAGAACGGTAATGATTCCAATTGAATATGAAAGCCAGTGCTGCTTGATATAATAACCGAGCAGGACAAATTTATTATCTGTCTTCGGCGGCATTTTCACCAACGGAATGAAGGCCGAATCACTAAGTGGAATTGACTGAGCTGAAGACATGGGGCTACAATTTTGCCGAGGATGCTTGTTTACGTTTACGGCTCATTGCCTTTCTGTTTTTGCGGACTTTCTGAAAGTACCAGACCGCCTTGTTGTGTTCACGCAGTGTTTTTGAAAACTTACTGCTGCCGTCTCCACGCGCAACGAAATAGAGGAATTTGTTTTCAGCAGGATAAAGCACACTCTGCAGGGAGGCTTTACCGGGACTGGAGATTGGAGTAGGCGGCAAACCGTAGCGTTTATATGTGTTGTAAGGTGTGCGTGCGCGTAAATGTTTGCGTGTCAGATTTCCGTTGAAGTCTTTCAAACCGTAAATTACTGTAGGATCACTATCGAGACGCATTCTGAGTTTAAGTCGATTATGAAAAACAGAGGCAATCTTCGGCCGGTCTGAATCTGCTCCGGTTTCTTTTTCAACAATGGAAGCCAGGGTGAGTACCTCATATTCGCCCAACCCTATTTCCTCCGCACGCTGTTGAAAATCCGTATTAAAAACCTTACGGTATTGTGCTATCATCGCTGAGAGAATCTGTTTTTCATTTTCTGCACGCGAGAAAAAATAAGTTTCCGGAAATAAAAACCCTTCCAGAGAAGTTGCTTCCGTAACCCCTGTTTTGCGCAGCAATTCCGGATCATGCTTCAAAGATAAAATAGTTTTTTTGTCTGCTAATTCGGCACGAAACAGACGTTCGGCGATTTCCGCAAAATTATTACCTTCCGGAATAGTTACACGGTGGCGGATGCTTTTCCCGGAAATTAGAAATTGTAAAAGTTCAAAAGTGTTCCAGCGATGTTGTAGCTCAAACTCACCTGCTTGCACACGCGAATAAATCTTTAACTGCTTAGCCAAATAGCGATAGAGTCGGGGGTAAGGTATCAGTCCTTTTTCTCTGACACTTGCTGTAACACTGTCGAAAGTGGAACCACGCGGAATCAGGATGATGGAACTGCTTTCCACATCACTGCTCATGATGGGATCGTAATATATTTTGTAAATATATCCGCCCAGAACGAACACTCCCGCAAGTGTGATAATGAGCAGGCTGGCCAGCAGGCGTTTCCAGTTGTTTAGGAGAAACAACTTCATAGAGTTTATTTTAAAATGATTGTTTGTTTTCTTTGTAACTTATTATTATATCGGCTGACTTTAAAGAACGCAATATCTGGAATCTCAATACATAATATTATGTTCGGCTCAAAGTTGATGCTTCCTTAGGAGGCTAGAAATGATACGTTTTTATGACTCTTTACTTGACCAGCAAAGTTAACTGGAATTTAAACAGGATGGCATTATTTGCACATTTTGGACGGATTTCAGCGACAAGACAGGCATTATTAAAATTAAACTTGTAATCCTGCAATAATTAATATAAAATTCACAGTTTACTAAACATATTGATCTACGTTCCAAAAACCAGCGGAGCGTTTAAATAAACCAAGAAATTACTGATTAAGGATTCCATGTTAAATGGACTATTGGCCCGCAAGATTGGCATGACCCAGATTTTTGAGGAAGACGGAACAGCGCTTCCTGTGACAGTGTTACAGTCCGGACCAATGACGGTTGTACAAAAAAAGACTTTGGATAAAGACGGCTGCAACCATGTACAAGTCGGGTTTGAAGCGATTGCTGAACGCAAAGTTAACAAACCGATCAAGGGTCATTTTAAAGCACAAACACCAACTCGTTTCTTACGTGAATTTGAAGTTGAGAACATTGATGAAGTAGAAGTTGGCCAAGTATTTGATGTCAACTTGTTTGCAGAAGGTGAAAGCATCGCTGTTTCCGGAAACTCAAAAGGAAAGGGTTTCACCGGAGTTATGAAGCGTCACGGATTTGGCGGACAGCCTGCAAGTCATGGTCACCGAGGACATCGTGGAACCGGAAGTATTGGACAGTGTGCAACACCTTCCAGAGTTTTCAAAGGCAAGAAAATGCACGGCCGTCACGGTAACAGCAAAGTAACTCAACTTGGCTTAAAGATTGTCAAAATTTTAGAGGACGAAGCAATAGTATTAGTCAAAGGCGCAGTTCCTGGTCCTAACGGCGGACTTGTAACTATCCTCAAGAGCAACCGCTAATAACAGCAGTTCAACAGGCGGCGCTTTCTGTGCCGCCTTCCAATTTTATCCCCCACTTTCATTTTTAGCACTAAAGTTTCCGGCAGAATTGTCGATAACGAACTATGAGATTTGGATTGCTTTCTCTTGCAGACAGCAGGGAGAGTTATGTCTTGAATTCCCTCTACTTTATTCTCCAAGGGCGTGGTGTGTCCACAGAGTAATCCTGATCGTTGTTCTTGTAAAATTTAGACGAATAGTAGTCAACACAATAACGGCCGATTGTTACGCTTTTGTGAACAATCGTCTATGGGGAACTGCGTATCTTAACGTAGGTTTTCGTGGTTTGTGACGGCTTCGTTTGTCCAAAAATCTGATTTACGTATGGCGTATCTTTTTCAGTAATTAAGGATTAGCTACAAGGCCAAAATCCGTAAATCGTAATCTGTATAAAAAAGGGTAAAAATGGCATTCAAAACCAAGGTGGCTCTGGTGGTTTTGCTGGCGGTCCTGCTGATTGGAGTTCCTCCCGGGCTCGGTCAGCAGCCTCCGGCAGACAAACGGGATAATCTGTATTCCATCTGGCTGAAGCTCTCAATGATGGGACACAATCAGTCAGAGATTGAGGGGTTGCTTGCGGGAATAACGGGCGAGCAATTGCTGCGGCTAAAAAACCGACTGCGGCGCGATGTGCTGGCGACCTTAATGCAGCTTAATTTGAACAGTGAAATTGAGTTAAGCCGGACAGAACAGGATCTGGTGATGATTCGTGACAAAATCAGAACTGAAATCCGATTTGCCGGTTTAGAAAACGACCAGTTACTACAGCGCATGATTCGTCACAAATTTGGAATCTCACTGCAAAATATTTAAAGCTGATTCAACGTAGCACTGGCAACGCAAACTTAATCCAATGTGCGTAGTTCTTTAGCTGCCGAGCTGAGCCTGCGGAAGATGAGTCGTCTCAATCCAGATTCATTAAATGGAAAGGATTTAATGATTAATTATGAATAAATTTTCTCTAAGGAGTTCTTAATATGGATTCGACCAACGGTTTTCAGTAAGTAACTGATAAGTTAAATGATCAAAGGCTTCAACTTTAGCAGAAAGTCTACTTCGAAGTATTTTATCGGGTTTATCATTTAATGGTTTAAATTTGATAATTTGTTCTAGAGAATGTTGCATAAAACCATCACGGGTAAATATATTAATCAATGCCCCTTCTTTTGTTACCGCATACCCATTTTTCGAATCAAATATATTTTTCCCGATACTGCTGTAATTTCCTTTCAGATTCAATAAGTTGATCAGGCTTGGCATCAAATCAATCTGAGAAGCAAAAAGTTCTGATTTGCCTGGTTTTATATTACCGGGACTATAAACTATCAAAGGAATACGAAACTTATTGTAAGGGTCTCCGTCCTGAAAATGTACCATAGCATGATCTGCTGTAATGATAAAAACTGTTTCATGAAAATCTTTTCGTTTACTGAATTTAGTTATGAATTCTCCCAAGGCCCAATCAGTATAATGAAGCATATTAAGAAAACCTCCTTCAGAATTTGTTCCATGCTCATATCGCGTAAAAGGTTCATGCATCCGAGCAAAAGGACTATGATCTGAACTCGGATTAACAAATGCAAGAAAAGGTTTATTTTCGCCATCTAGTTTTTCAAGTAAATGCATGAAAGCCTCGTAATCCCAACCTAAATAACGTTCAGCATCATCAATATAATTCAGTAATAGAGGATAATCTTCCTGCCCATAATATTCTTCAATCCCTGCAGCATAAACCATCAAATCCAAGGAAAACGCTTCTCTTAATGTGGTCGTAACAAAAATTGTTCTATATCCGTTTGCTTTTGCAATTTCCCCAATGCGGGAATAATTAACAGACAAAACGGTTAAATCTGGGATTCCCGGTAGGGGAGGAATTCCAGTTAATATTGCTTGAACACCTTCAATACTTCTTTGGCCATTTGCAAAAAAATTATTATAGATCAGTCCTTTTTTTACTAACATATCTATATTTGGGGTGACTCCATAATTATTACCCGATAAAGAATCTATATATTTTGGTGTCAAACTTTCAACAAAGATTACCACTGCATTTTTGAATGTTTTATTTCTTGATTCGATATGCTTCTTTGCAAGAGGAAATTCGGAATTGCTTGAGGATAAAAGTTCTAATGTTTCAATATATGATGTTTCTTCTTTCAAGTCCCTTTCGATTAAATTGGTTGATATACTATAATGGGATGCTGTAAAAAAACCGTTAAGGATCAAATGTCCTTGATTGGCAGAACCATGCTGATAGGCATCTATTACAGAAATTGGTTTCCGTTGAAATCCTCCTCTACCTATTATGATCATCAACAGAACAATCAAAATAAAACCTGTAATTGAACGTTGCCTATTTTTTTTTTCTGAAACTAAGTATTTAATAAAGAAAGGATATGAAAATATAATAATAAATAAAATAATGATGAAAATAAATAAATTAGATGAAATTTCACTAATCAAATAATCCCAATCTTTTAGTATAAATAATAATTCATTCGTGATATGCCTTTTTACGTAATTGAAATACAAATAATCTGAATTTAGAAAAACGATTAAAACTGCCAATTCTATGTAGATTATACTTGCGATAAATCTACGATAGAGCCAATGTCCAGTTATAGGAATTGGGGTGATCAACAGTATAATTGGAATAATAAGCAACACAGAAGTGGAAGAAAAATCAAACCTGCATCCTAAAATGATAATTTTGAGTAATGAAAGAAAATCTATATCATTAAATAAATTCGAGTATGAGTGATATAAAGCAATTCTATAGATTTGAAAAACGAAAATAAAAATAACATAATATATCAGTACTTCCTGAAAGATAATTTTTATTCTGTTAATGTAATGCATATTTGCTTAAGGGAATTATCTTTTTATAAGAAGATTAATAAAATTATAAATGTTTTGTGAAGATTCCTTTTCCTATAGAGAAAGAATGATTTATGAAAAAATAAATATAGGTTGTGGTTTAGATAAACAGGATGATGAATTTGGTATTGATATTAATCCTAGAAGTAATGCTGATATGATATTTGATTTAAATGTCATTCCTTGGGATATAGAAGATTCTAAGTTTGAAAGTGTAAGGTGTGATGCCATTTTGGAACATTTACATCATTTTTATGGCGTGATGGAAGAAATATGGAGGATTTCAAAAAACGGAACAAAAACATATATTAATGTACCACATTTTTCAGATTTCGCAATGTATACTGATCCAACACATGTCAAATTCTTTTCATCTAATTCATTTAGCACTTTAACCGGGGATAGCAAGTGGTCCTACTATACAGACGCTAGGTATGAAATAGTATCTTTGAAAATCAGATTAAAATCATTATTTAAATTAATACGATTAGAGTTTATAATTAATGCCTCAAAAAAATCAAAAAAATTCCGGTCAATAAGTAAGTTTTGGGAGTCATACTTGCCTTTTATTGTCACAGGGAAAATTATTGAAGTTATTTTGGAAGTAAAAAATTAAATTTTTGTTTTTTGTTTTATTTTTTCTGGTTCTCTGTTTATATCTTCTTCAATAATTTTATCTTTTGTTAAGTTATAATTTAAATCCTCAGCTTACCCCGTCCTGTTCATGGTGGTTATGTTTTTGAGCAAAGATGGTGGAACAGGAGAGAATTTGTAAAAGCATTAAATATGGCAGGGCTTGGAGAATTTACTTTTCATGACCTCAGGCATAGCGCAATAAATAATCTCAGGCTTGCCGGTAATGATCACTTTGTTATTAAGCAGGCTTCCGGTCATAAAACTGACAGTGCTTTTCAGCGTTACAATCTTGTAACAGAGGAAGAGATGAAGGGGATGAAATGGTTGTCTCAAAAGGAGGAAAAAAACCGTAAAGATGGACACCTATATGGACACTTGTGAGCAATCAAATAATGACAATCCCTGTAGGTCACTGAAATCATGATAGTCCAAGCTGGACCTGAACCAGCGACCGGACGATTATGAGTCGAAAGAGAGTCGAAGGAAACTCAAGTCTGCTCAATGCCAACGGTAAAATTTCAGTCCCAGCGAGAAACAAAAAGCTCCGATTGCGAATAAGCCTATTGAAGGTTGGATGACCTGCGCCAGGCCGATTCCTTCCGTAATGATGCCGCGTAAAGAATTGGTCAGCATTGTTAATGGTAGCACCTCTACATAGGGAATCAGCCAGTCCGGAAAATTGTGATAACTGAAAAAAACTCCGGAAAGAATAAACATCGGCATTGTAACAACATTTATCATTCCATTGCCGCTTTGCGTGTTTTGCACACGAGATGAAATCAGTACGGCAATTCCCGAAAAAGCACAGTAGCCACTGAAAAAAACTAATGCCAGTGCCGACAGGCTGCCCTGTATGCTGATGTCAAAATAAAAGTAAGCAAAAATGTAAAGTAAAAGCATTTCCGCTGCACTGAGAATCATGCGATTCAAACCGTGTGAGATAAGAAAAATGGATTTTTTCAGTGGAGTTGCGACCATGCGGCGCAGTAACTTTTTGATCCGTAACTCGATCAAATTCCAACCGATGCCCCACAAACAGGCATTCATGATTGACATTGCCATCAAACCCGGAACCAAGAAATCTACGTAACGAATTCCGACCATAGTCAAAGGGTGGACTTCCGCTTTCAACTCACTTGTTTTTTGCTGCCTAAAAGCTCCTTCTAGAAGCAAGTATGTCAAACGAGCCTCTGCATTGTCCGGATCAAAACGGTAACTTAAATTTGACTCAGAATCAGTTTCAATCCATAACGCAATTTTTCCACGCTTGAGTGCCAGCACCGCCTCTTCTTCTGTCATGGCCCGGAAACGAAAACGTGCCTGCTCTCCCGAGTTCTGTCCAACTTCCCATTCAAGTTCCGCTTCAGTGGAAAGTTCAGTATTTACTGTGCCGGTTTTTTTATGCAGCCATTGTGGTAAAGCGGAAAGAGCTTGCGGNGATTCACTGACAATTGCGACATTGTGTAGAATTTCACCTTTGTTCGCAAAGGCAATTCCTAAAATCCAGGCCATCACAATCGGAAATCCAAAAGACCAGAACACAACTCCTGGTTCGCGGAAGAAGATTTTGAATTGAGAAATGACGAGTCGTAAAAGTATGTTATTCATCTAAATGCCTCCCGCTCATGGCAAGAAATAAATCATCCAGAGTGCGTCTCCGGCACTCGAGTGAGCTCAGGGTGAGTGCCGAACTTTTTATCAAGTCCAGAAATGCCGGTAAAGTTTCTGAAATACTGTTTACCGTCAAAAGTCCATGTCCTGTTTCGTTGTTCCAGTTGGAGCTAATTACGCCGCAAAGCGCCCTTGCTTCTACTGAGGGGTTTGCTTCGGTGATCACATATTCGATCAAATCACCTTCGCCAAATTTATCCAGCAGTTGATTTAAAGTACCGTCCGCGAGTATTTTACCTTGATCCAGCATCACAATCCGTTCACAAAGAAATTCTGCTTCCTCCATGTAATGCGTGGTCAGGAGCAGGGTGGTACCTGTGGCTTTAAAATCTTCAAGAATTTTCCAGAGGTCTCGTCTGGCGTTTGGGTCAAGCCCAGTTGTAGGTTCATCGAGGATGAGTATTCTGGGTCTTGGCAGAATGGCGATTCCGAGAGCAAGACGCTGCCGCTGTCCTCCTGAAAGCTCAACAACCCATGTTCTGCGTTTGCTTTCGAGTTGAATGATCTCGAGGACTTCGTTTGTTCTCTCCTTTTTTAACTGATAAAAACTGGCAAACAGCCGGAGAGTTTCTTCAACAGTTAAGCGCTCCTGAAATCTCGTTTCCTGCAGGGCAAGTCCAATTTCCTGACGCAGGAAATGTTCATCATTTTTCCAGCTCTTTCCGAGGATTTGTATTTCACCTGAATCCGGAATTTGAACGCCTTCGATCATTTCCACCAAGGTTGTTTTACCAGCACCGTTTGGTCCAAGCAAAGCCAGCGCTTCTCCGGATTCAACCCGTAGATTTGCGTTCCTAACCGCGTCAACGTCTTTGAATGATTTGCAGACATTCCGGACTTCAATCGCCATAGAATAAAATTCCTTCAGCCGCCGTAAAAGGTCTTTTCACCAAGATCCTTCAGTAGTAGAGTAGCGTCATCGGCACGACCTTCCGGTTCCTGATTTACACCTGCGTCTAAGACTTCGCCGATAAAAATAGAGTGATCTCCTTCTTCCACAGTTGTCACCAGTCTGCATTCAACAAATGCAGGAGTATTGTCCAGAACAGGCGCGCCTGTGCTACCGGAATGAAAAGCTTCTCCGCTGATTGTTTGACCGTCACGTTCCGCCGGTTTGAAAAAAGTATAGGCCGCACCCTGCTGTCCTTTACCTAAAACATTGAGCGCAAAGCATCCTGCTGTTTTTGTAATGTCATGAAGCTGTGAATCTGCTTTGACTCCTACCGCCACAAGTGGTGGTTTGAAAGAAGCCTGCGTGACCCAGTTTACCGTTCCAGCGGAAATACGGCCGTCTTTATCTTCTGCCGTCATTACGTACAGTCCGTAAGGGATCATCCGTAGTGCGGTTTTTTTTGTGTTGTCATCCATAAAACCTCAATTGATAAATTTTGAAAATTACTGAATTAGCAGTCTTTCAGAAATGAGTTGCTTTTTCAAGTTTAGTTGGTATGTGATTTAGAAATTTTGCGGATTAATGCAGACAGTTTAGCAGTGCACAAGCCGCAATAAATGAGTAGTTTTAAAGGGAGTCAGTTCGAGGCAGCTTTGAGTAATATTTTTCCAATGTGAGTGCTGCTTTCCATCAGACTATGGGCTTCTGCGGCTTGCTCGAGTGGAAATGTCTGGTGAATGATCGGACGTACAACTCCTGAGTCCAACAGCGGCCACACATGTTTACGCAGGGCTTGCGCAATTTCGGTTTTTTGTTCCACACTGCGGGGACGCAGGGTGGAGCCGGTCAAGGTTACACGCTTAATCAGCAAAGGGAGAAAATCAACTTCTGCTTTGCTGCCCTGCATCAGGGCGATTTGCACCAGACGTCCTTCAACAGTGAGCAGTTGGATATTTTTTGAAAAGTAAGGTCCGCCGACCATGTCTAGGATCACATCGACTCCGCTTCCCGCACCGAACGTTTCGGCTTCAGCCAATTTTTTTATTTCTTCAGAGAAATCCTGTTCACGGTAATTGATTGCCACATCTGCACCAAGCTGTTCACAAAAATTACATTTTTCCGGAGTTCCGGCGGTGGTATAAACAGTTGCTCCAAAAGCTTTACCGAGTTGAATGGCGGTGGTGCCGATACCGCTGCTGCCACCGTGAACCAGCATACTTTCGCCGGATTTGAGATGTCCTCGTTCAAAGACATTAGTCCAGACAGTGAAAAAAGTTTCAGGAATTCCTGCTGCATCCTCAAGTGAGATTTCTTCCGGAATCGGCAAACAGATGGAAGCCGCTGCCAGACAATATTCTGCATAACCTCCACAAGCCACGAGCGCGCAAATTTCGTCACCAACTGCTGGCTCGCTAACGTTTTCACCTGTGCCCACAACTGTTCCGGACACTTCCAGCCCGGGAACTGCAGTCGCTCCGGGAGGCGGAGGATAAAGTCCTTTTCGCTGCATGACGTCCGGACGGTTGACTCCTGCAGCCGTGACGCGAATCAAAACTTCACCAGGGCCGGGTTCCGGAACCGACATCGTATCCAGTTTTAAAACTTCCGGACCTCCGTGTTCTTCAATTTTGATGTATTTCATTGTCGTTGGTGTAGAACTCATAAAAAACTCCTAAGATATGATGATTTCATAAAATACTCGAAATCCGCCAAACATCCAAATCTCCAATCCGAAAGGAAAAAACCAGAGCTGTTCTGTTGCGCGGGCATTATATAGGCAGCGGAATTTGTGTATATAATTCCTGCTTTTGCTCCAGCGTTAATAAGCGTTTCTTTGTCGGCAATCCTCCGGCATACCCTACCAGTTCACCACTACTGCCAATTATACGGTGGCAGGGGATTATGATCGCGATTGCATTTGCGCCGTTAGCACCAGCGACTGCACGGACTGCTTTTTCATTGTTTATGTCTTTTGCCAGTTGAAGGTAGGTTNAGGTAGTGCCATAAGCAACTTTTAATAATGCTTTCCAGACACTTTTTTGAAAATCTGTTCCTACCATTTGTATAGGCACATCAAACTCTATTCTGTTTTCCTTAAAATATTCATCCAGCTCTGTCCGGGTTTTTTCAATAATTTCGCTGTCCTCTTCAATAAAATCTGCGTTGAGCCCTTTTTTAATTCTGTTATCAACTGCGTTTCTCATTTTTCTGTAGTTAAAATCAAGTAGACATAGTTTGCCTTCAAACGAACCTAAAATCAGCTCGCCGATTTTTGTTTTGTGATACTGGATGCAGATATCAGTCATCTTTAATTGGCTATGTTTGTGTATTCACTAAAAACATTACAGCCCGAATATTAGCTTAAAAAAAGAAGTTTTGCCCGCTATTTTTGAAAAAGACAACAATGATGCCTACGCAAAAAGCCTAAACAGGCTTTTTGCTGACACGTTGAGGATATTATAGATGTATTTATTAAACCTGTTTATTTGAATAAAAATGCAGGGCCGCAAAAACCAATAACATTAGTGAGAGTACTGTCAGAAGATAAAGAGGGATCACTTCTAAACCGTAAATTTTAGCGAGCACACCTGCTAGTGAGGGTACGATTGTAATACCAAATCCCGAAGCCGCGATTTGCAGGCCAATTGTGTTAGCTTGATGAATTTGGCCGACCCGACTTGCTGTGCTGGAAACCAGTCCTGGGAATATCGGCGCGACTGCAAATCCTGCAACTCCAATTCCGAGAATAGATGTCAATTGTCCTGAATTTGTCAGCAACAGCCCAATCCCTAAAAGTGCTAAGGAAACACTGATATAAATCAGTTTTCTGTCTGCTATTCTTTTTGCGTACAAACCCGCGATTATACGTCCGATTGTAAACATTCCCCAATAACTTCCGGTTATAAATCCCGCAACTTCCGGGGCAACTCCGCGGGATTCCGTCAACAGTGAATAAGTCCACATGCCCAAACCTAATTCAACACCTGTATAGAGAAAAAAGATCAGCATACTCAAATGAGCGGGAATTATTTTCAGCGTTTCCAGAAGAGTTGCATCGGTCTCAATATGATGTTCTTCACTACCGTTTACAGTAATTCCATCCCACATGCTTTTTGTTACAAAAAAAACCGTCGCAAGCATTGCTATTGCAAAAGAAACGACAAGATAACCACTTTGCCAGCGTGAGGTCAGACTGATTCCGAGGGTCATGATTACAGGCCCTGAAGTAATTCCTACACCCCAACTTGCGTGTAACCACTGCATCATGCGGCTATTGTGATATTTCGCAACATAGGTATTGATACCGGCATCAATAGCACCTGCGCCCAATCCGCTAATCG
>JGI11785J13272_1000251_pt1 | contig 12522 bp, 13 predicted proteins | sample DeeseametaMP2098_FD_13272 | JGI IMG/M metagenome (IMG submission 13272)
TCCTTTGAGATGGTGTCCTGTACTGAGTCGAAGGACAGTCGAAGAGATTTTTCAGACTTGAATCAACTTGCAACTCCGCTTATTCTGCAGATTAAGAAAGGTTTAGTTAATTTCTTTTTTTTAGAAAAGCGAGTTTTTGGAGGTTCCCATAATTATCCGGCGCTAAATTCAGGTTCACCGCGAAAATCAAGCCATCCGCGCAAGAGTGAGTAACCCATCACCCATGGCAGAACATGCAATTGGGAGACAAACACCAGCCAATCCTGCAGTGATAGATCCCTTAAATTTGCGTAACGCAAACTTGCCCCCGCAGTCACGCATAATCCTGCGAGGTATGCGCTCAGAGGCAAAAGCATGCCACTTGCGGAAGAACCAAACAACAGTGCAGCAAGAAAAACAATTTGAGAAAGCACAAAGATAGCGTATAATTTTCTCTTTAAATGCGGAATTTTCAGTCCAAATATTTGATGCGCGTCCAATTCAAGTTGATATCGTGAAGGAAATCTGCGTGCAAGTAAGCCGTCATAGTAGTAACGACGGGCCAAAACCAGCGGTCGGGAATAACTTGAAGAAAGAGGTGGATGCTCCACAATCAGTGCTGGCGCAAAAATGATCGAATAGCCTGAGGCTAAAATACTGAAAGCTAAATCTGTGTCTTCACGGAAAGGTATCAGATATGCTGGATGAAAGTTTGCTAAATTTCTGCGTACAAGAAGATTACAGGTTGGGTAACGTCCGCCGTCGGTATTTTCAGTTTGATGAGTGAAAGGTGTGGCAAGATTGCGCTGAGTGACTTCGGTGCGTCCCTCAAACGCTCCGGCATCCGGTTTTTGCTGAATCAGCTGAATCGCGTTTTTCACCCAGTCCGGATCCGGAATCACGTCTGCGTCAATAAAGCCGATCCATGAACCAGCAGACTTTGCAACTCCGGCGTTGCGGGCATTGCCTGGACCGTAATTCGGAATTGATGTCCATTGCAGATTTAGCTCTGTCTGTGCTTTAAACTGAGAAAGCATTTCCAGAGTTTCGTCTGTGGAACCGTCATCCGCGACAATTACTTCAAATTCCACATTTGGGGCAGATTGTTTTTCTAAAGCTTCAAGACAGCGTGACAGTAGCTTTGCGCTGTTGTAAGCTGGAATTACTATTGAAAAAATATCCGCTTTTGCATTACTTGCCGGAGTTGTTTCCGGTACAACATTTTTATCTATATTACTCATGCCTCAGCTTTCTCTTGATCCGGAACTGTCCGGTTTTATTCACAATTTGCGAACCGCACTGCCTTATCTGGAAGAGTTTCATCAGCAAACTTTCGTGATTCAACTCAGCGGCGATTTGCTGGAAATTCATAATTCCAGAATCATTGAAGATCTGGTACTCCTGCAGCAGGTTGGTGTTAGAATCGTTTTAGTGCATGGAGCAGAAACCCAGATCAGTAAACTGCTTGCCGCAGAAGGTCACGATTATCAGACAGAAGACGGCATCCTGGTTGCAGAAAAAAAACACTTAACACTGATTGAACAGGCAATTGCTTCTGCCAACTGGAAACTGCTTTCAAAGCTCCGCAGTTGCGGAAAGCAACTTCAACCTGTTACCGGACATTTTTTGTCTGCAGAGAAAAAAAATCTGGCAGGAGATTTTACTTCACACTGCACCGGAAATGTTTGCGGTGTTGAACTGGAAACACTGCGTCAGGCAATTGCAGATTCAAAGTTAGTTATTTTACCACCTTTTTCACTAGGAGAAAAGGGACGATTGTGGATTCTTGACCCAAATCAACTTGCATTCGAAGTAGCAACACGTTTACGTGCCAAAAAACTGATTGTGCTGGACACCACTGCATTACCGCATTTTGCAAAAAATGATTCTTCCGAAATGACTACTGACCGCGTTCAGCAGTGGCTGAATAAAAATCCTGACCTGCCTCAATCACAGCGCTTACAGTTAAGCTCACTCACCGAAGCTTGTGTGAGAGGTGTAGAGCGTTGTCATTTGCTGGACGGCAGAGTAGAAGGAGCTTTGCTCGCAGAGCTTCTCACCCCGAAAGGCGCGGGAGTGATGATTACCAACAGTTCATACAAGCGTACACGTCCCGCCAGGCTGAGCGATTTGCAGTCAATTCTGGAAATCCTCAATTCACCGGTTCAGCATGCAGCGGTTGTGTTACGTTCCGAGACCTATATCGAGCAGCAGATTGAAAATTATCTGGTATTCTGTGTGGATGAAGACGTTGTTGGTTGTTGTGAAATTATTAATTTTCCGGAAGGTTCCGCCGCGGAAATTGCCAGTTTGGCTGTTGACAAAGCTTATCGAAACCAGGGAATCGGTAGTGAGCTGATTCAGGCCGCAACTGAAAAAATCCGTTCCGGCACCTGTAAATTAGCCTTTGCTTTAAGTACTGCTTCTTCACATGTTTTTACTCAATGCGGTTTCCGTGCTATCAGTCCGGAGGAACTTCCGGAAGAAAAAAGAAAGAACTACGACTTTCAGGAATCGATTGTTTATGGTCGTAAAATAAATTGAGATAAATTATTATTCCGGCAGGACTACGACTTCTACACGGTTATTTAAGCTGCGTTGAGTAGGAGATGCTTCGCGGAAAAGGGGACGCGTTGAGCCAAAACTCTTGACTGAAATTTTTGTTGGATCAAGACCATTTTCAATAAAAAAGCGAGCCACCTTTGAGGCACGTGCTCCTGCGAGCTCCCAAGTTGAATCCCAATTTTCCGGCGGTGTTTTTTCTGTATGACCTTCAATTTGGATTTTGTTGGGCAACAGGAAAATAAGTTTGGAAAAGCGTGTCATTTCTTTAACAGCCTTCTGGTTCATTTTAGCAGAGTCTGCTTTAAAATAAGCACTGGCTTTAAAAGAAACGACAACACCTTTTTCTTCAATATTAATACTCGCGTCGTCGCCTAATTCACTCTCTTCCAACTGCTGAGCCATTTGCTCGACGATAGAATCTTTGCCCTCATTCATATAAGGTGTCCCTGCCGGAAGTGGTTTAAAACTCGCGGCCAAACTTTTGAATTTCATAGTTTCATATTTGCATGAAGAAAAAAGCAAAATAAAAAAACAAAGCAGAAGGGTTACCAAATCTCCATAAGTAAAAATCCACTCCTGGTCGAAAACCACACAAACTTCACAATCTTCCTCATCAATGAGTTCACCCATATTCTGCCTGGTTTTTAACGTTTATTTTAAGGTTGTGCTTGTCTGTACAGCCTGAAAACAGGCTGTATGTTTTAAAGTTACAGTTGCTAATTTTTTAGTTTGTGAGCAGCAGTTCAGCGGGTTTGGTCTTCAGGCATGAGCACAATTTGTACACGACGGTTCAGACTGCGTTTGTAAGCTGTATCGGGATTAAACCTGGGGCGTGAATCTCCATAACCAGCGACTTGGATACGATCCGCGGGAATCAGTTTTGATTCCAGAAATGCTGCAATCACACTTGCGCGTGCAACTGAAAGTTCCCAGTTTGACGGATATTTTTGATTTGAGTCTGACTCATCGGTGTGTCCAGATATTTCAATATTGTTCTGCAGTTGTCCGATAATAGGCAGCATTTTGATCACGGCCCCTTTTGCTTTCTCGCTCAAGGTAACTGAACCCTGTTCAAATGCTACCGTCTTGCTGAAACTAACCTCAACACCTGCTTTTGAAGCATTGATTGACACATCATCCGGAACTTCCAGTTGNTCCANCTCTCTNGACGCTTTATCCAAAGTNGANCTCTGCCCNNTNAAAATAAAAGGNCTCCCCGGNGGCATGCTNTTAAAACTATCAGAAATTTGCTTACTTTTTTCTACATCNGTNCTGCACATNGAAAANAGTAAAATGAAGAAGCAAAGCAGGAGAGTTACCAAGTCACCATAAGTAAAAATCCATTCCTGATCGAAAGGGATGCAAACCTCACAATCTTCCTCATCAATCATCTGACCCATGATTTACTCCTTTATCCGGTTCAGCTTAAGCTCCGTCTTCTGCAGCCGCAGCACCATCTCCACCTTCAAACTTTAAAGCTTCATACATTGTTTTTTGAGCAGGAGGCAGATAGTTCATTAAATCACTTTCTATAAAATCAGGACGCTGTCCTCCCTCAATATAAAGTACCCCGTCACGGATCATCTCCATCAATACTTTTTCCTCACCTTGATAAAGTTCCAGCTTCTTTTTGGCAGGAGAAAAAATNGTGTTNGCGAATAAAGAACCGTAAAAAGTTGTGATCAGTGCCACAGCCATTGCAGGCCCGATTGCAGAAGGATCATCCAGGTTCTGCAGCAGCAGCACAAGTCCTACCAACGTTCCAAGCATACCCCAGGCAGGGCAGAGAGAAGCCATTGTTCCAACCACAGCAATCTCATTTTCTTTGTCTGCCATTGTGTATTTTACTTCATGCGCCATCATTTCCACTATCGCTTCACGGTCTGCCCGATCCACTACAAGTCTTAAACCTCCGCGCAGGAACAGATTTTCTATGCTGGGCAGTGCGTCTTCAATCGCCAGAATATTTTTCCGGGCAATTTTTGAAACATCTACAATCAGGGTCAGCGTTTCTACCAGCTGAACTGGATTCTGTTTCCAGGATTTACCGATGATGCCTAAAAAGCCCTTAGCGTCACCCATAGGATGTGAAATAAATGTGGAGGCGATTGTTCCTCCAAAAACGATCATTAACGAAGGGGTGTCCCAGAAGTAGACAACGTTTCCGCCTTTTACAGTAAACGTTGCAAAATCAAAAGTCATCGCAAACAACAACATAAACCATGCTAAAATGGTCCCTACCAGCGTTCCCTGTTCCATAAAAAATACTCTCCAGATGTCTTGGATGTGAGGTTCTTTAAGCCTCTAATTCAATTTAACAAAGTGCCAAATTTTGTGACACGCTTTAGATTAGCAATAACCGTGAAAATACCGGATGTTTTCCGGAATTAATTCTTGCTGGTCTCGAAAAATAGTCCTAAAAACCGTGCTATTTCGCAGGTAGCGAGAAATCTTGTTTAAACTAAAACCTTGATATCAGGAAATTTTTCCGCACTTTTTTATGTTAACTTTTTTAACAAAGGGAATGATCAGAACAGTTTTAAGTGTGGACTTATGAGGGGAGTATTTGCGCTGTAAATTATAAAACGCTGCTACTTTCATCAGGCAATTTAAACAAGCGTTGGGCGTTTTCATTAGNATGTTCGGCTAATTGCTGCAGCGAAATATTTTTCAATTCTGCAACAAATGTCGCAATTGCAGGAATATGCGCGGGTTTATTGGGTTTTCCACGGAAGGGAATGGGTGCCAGAAAAGGTGAGTCTGTTTCCAGTAGTATCTTCTCCAAAGGCAGCCAGCGTACTACTTCACGTAAATCTTCCGCGTTCTTGAAGGTTACAATTCCGTTTATGCCGAGATACCACCCCATATCCACCAGCGTACGTGCCATCTCAAATGAACTGGTAAAACTGTGCGCCACTCCAAGAGACTTAACAGGAATTTCCCGGAGGATGTTGAGAGTATCAGTTTCTGCTTCCCGGCTGTGCATTACAACCGGTAGATTAAGTTCTTCTGCAAGCATGAGTTGTTGGCGGAATACTTGTTGCTGTACCTCAACAGGACTGTACAAATAATGATAATCCAGCCCGGTTTCACCAATTGCGATCAGCTTATCTTCTGCTTGTGCCAGCTGACGAATTTTGTTTTCCAGAGACTCGTTCAAGGCTGAAGCATCATGCGGATGAAAACCGACACTGCCGTAAACTTCCGGAAATTGCCGCACTGCGTTCAAGACAAAATCAAGCGATTGTTCATCCACAGAAATGGTGAGCATCTGCTGTACTCCGGCATCTTTTGCTTCATTAACTGCTGCTTCCGGAGTTGAATCAAGTTTGTCCAAGTGACAGTGAGTATCGATAAAACTTGTCATAGAGCGTACAATTGGGCTAGATTTATAGGTTTAATTGTCAATGTTTTCATTTTCTGTAACTGATTCTCAGGACAGCCTGTTTTGAAGCTGAACAATCGGTCTTAATCCGTTTACTGGTTTGCACCTCATCAAATTATTGGCAAATGAGCAACNTTAAATTAAATTATCTGCGTTCTGCAACATTAACTTTGCTGATCANTGTNGCTCTGCCGCTTNTGCTTTCCGCTTGTTACACAGTACGTTTTTACCATAATACAGACATGTTACGCGAAAAGCACGACGGAGAAATTTCCAGCACCAGCATGATTTTTACAGACAGCCAAATCGGCGGCCNGGCAAACATTCGTTCTGCCTGCCCCAGCGGTGCTTCAATGGTTGAAATTGANCAATCAACCCTGGACGGTTTGACNCATTATTTGAGCCTTGGCCTATACAGCCCGCAAACTGTTCGTGTCTGGTGCAAAAGAAGGATCAGGTAAAATGATGAAAAAAGAATGGAGCCAACTTTGTCAGCGTTTAAATTATCAATTCCAGCATCCGGAGTTTCTGCGTCAGGCACTGACGCACAAATCTTTCCTGCCCTCCGAAAACGAAGAAAGTTACGGTAATAACGAAAGAATCGAATTCCTCGGAGATGCCGTTCTAGACCTGGTGATCAGTGAGATGTTGATGGAAAAGTTTCCTGAACTGGACGAAGGCGGACTCTCAAAATTTCGGGCCAGCCTCGTCAGTGAATCCGGACTCAGCAAACGGGCCCGTGAGCTGGGATTAGGTGAGTGCCTCCTGCTTGGCAGGGGTGAAGAAGTTACCGGAGGACGTCAAAAACCGTCTTTGCTGGCAGACACTTTTGAAGCAGTCATGGCCGCGGTTTATCTCGACAGTCGTGAAGAACACGGGCTTTCAATAGTTTCACAAGTCATTCAAGCCTTGTTTCTGCCTTATTTCCCTGAGGATGCAGAAGGTTACATTACGCGGGATTATAAATCTGAACTACAGGAACACGTACAAAAACTGTTCGGTATTCCTTCAACTTATGAATTGATGGAAGAATCTGGTCCTGATCACGAAAAGGAATTTACCATGGCGGTTTTTGTCAAAGAAAAAGAGTGCGGCAGAGGCATTGGTGCCAGCAAAAAACTTGCCAGCCAGTTAGCAGCTGAAAATGCCCTGCAGCGTATTCAGGAAGAACCTTCACTCCTTCAAGTAGAAAATTTCAGCTAATGCAGAATTCAACTTCACAAGAACCAATCCGTATCCAAAAAGTAATCGCACTAGCTGGAATTGCGTCAAGACGTGCCGCGGAAAAATTAATCCTGTCCGGTGCAGTGATGCTGAATGGCGTAATTGTTAAAGAGATGGGCCAAAAAATGATCATCGGAAATGATCACTTGAGCGTAGAAGGCAAGAGAGTAAAAATTTCTCAACAGCAAAAAACGCAGGTCTATGCGCTCTACAAGCCTAAAAATTGCATCACGACACTCAACGATCCTGAGGGACGTACAACAATCAGTGACTTTTTTCCGCGAACTTCCGCCAGACTTTTCCCTGTAGGCCGGCTTGACTATGATGCGGAAGGTTTAATTTTGCTGACCAATGACGGTGATTTGTCTCAGCAGTTGATGCATCCAAGTCACAAAGTCTGGAAAGGCTATTTCGTCAAGGTACGCGGATTAGTAAATAATGAAACATTGGCTGCCCTGCGGCAGGGGCCGGTGATTGAAAAAAAGAAGCACCAGCCTGTGCGGGTAAAAGTATTACACACTGTCAATGACAAAACCTGGCTGGAGATTTTTCTCAAAGAAGGTACAAACCGCCAGATTAAAAAAATGCTGCTGACCCTCGGTCATTCTGTGCAAAAAATTAAACGTTTCCAGGTAGGTCCTGTTAATTTAGGAGATTTGCAAGCCGGCGAAAGCAGAGCCTTGAGTCCGGAAGAAATAAAACAAATTGTGGCAAATTAAGAATTTTCGCCAGCCTCCACCCTAGATCCAAGTTGCTACACTTATACCATGCCCAAGGCAGATTTATACAAAATATCGATTACTGACGGTAAAGTNCTGTTGCGTATNCCGCAGCAGTTGATAGGTGCGGAAACCGCAAATATGGACGACATCCAGGCGGAACTGCATTTGATGGATGTGGATTACGTTCCGGAACAACTGCAGGAAATTTATGAGCGGACCAGTGGTGAGTTTGATTTTCTGACAGATTTTAAAACCACCGGTTTCACCCTGCAGATTGAACTGAGTAAAGATGAAGCGAAGGCTTATCTTAACATCATTCCTCCTAAGGAAGAGGAAGAGCCTCTGACGCTGGAACGGATAATCAGCGCGCTCAAAGAAAATAATATCCTGCTGGGAATCAACAACAAAAGTATTGAAAAAATTATTGCGGAAAAAATTTATTACGAACCTGTAATTGTCGCCAGTGGGAAAGAGACCGTGCAGGGCAAACATGGTTTCCCGGAACTGCTTTTTCTTCCGAAAAAGTCACGACCCGCTCCGGGAACCCGCGTGAATCTTCGGGAAGTGCCGGTTTTACAGAAAGTGCAGCAGGGTCAGGAACTGGTGCGTATTGAAACTGCCACCATGGGCGAAGANGGTTATACAATTACCGGGAAACTTATCAGCTCTACTCCCGGTAAACAATTCCGAATTCGGCCCGGACGCAACACCAGATATAATCCGGAAGGGACTCATATTATCGCCACAAAATCCGGAGTTGTCTGTCTTAACAATGACAGCATTTCGGTGGAAAATGTGAAAGTCGTCGAGAAAGTTGATGCCTCTACCGGACATGTGCGTTTTGACGGCATTGTCAGTATCCGCGGAAATGTCTCTGACCGCTGCAGCGTGGAAGCCGTGCGGATTGACATTGGAGGTTCAGTAGGTAAAGCACGTTTACGCTCAATCGGAGAAATTAGAGTAGCGCAAGGACTCAAAGGTGCAATAGTCCAATGCGGAAGTACGCTGCATGCAAACAACATGACTGATACTCAGGCCAGTGTCGGTGAACATGCTCTGGTCGATGAATTCGTCGTCAATTCAAAAATATACTGTGGTTCAACTCTCCAGGTAACTTCTGCAAAAGGTTATGTTTCCGGAGGTGTCCTGCAGGCCGGAAATCTGATCCGCCTGCCGAACATCGGCCTGCCTGGAACTGATGAACCAAATGAGGACGGTGAATATCCTGAAAACGAACTTCCTCAGACTATTTTAGAAGTTGGAATTTCACTTAATAACCGTAAACAATTTAATGAACTTGAAAAACAGGCTCAGGAGTCTCTGAATTCGCTGCAAGACGATCTCAAGGAAATTACCACTATTCTTGAAGAATTGCAGGAGATTGGGTGGGACGAAACTAAATTCAGCACATTGACTGATCTCGAGTCAAAGGCTAACAAAAATGTCAGCAACACTTTCTCCGACCTCCGTAAACGGGAAGCACAGGATGGAATCAATGAGCTGAACAAGAGCACGAACGGAGGCGCGGTTTTCATCACTGGAAAAATCCCGGCCGGAACCGCAATCAACGTGCGTCGATCACGCTATAATGTACGCACAAGGACGACTGATAAAGTTTATAGTTTTGAAGAAAACGGAATTCAGGCCTCCCCCTGTAAAGAACTGTTGAAACTCTACCAGGAATATTTCCTGAAATTGCAGGTCTGATCTTTTTGAGGAAAGAGCACTGAAAAGAAAGAATGGCAGATATAACTAGAAAAGATGTTGAACGACGTGTAAAGCGCGGAGAATCACTGAAGGAAATTGATATGACCGGACTGAATCTGGATGACTTCAATTTTGAAGGTGCGATTTTTTACAAGTGCAAATTCAGCGGCAGCAGCATCAACCGTTCAAATTTTGCATTTTCACGTTTTGAAGTATGTCTGCTCAATGACTGTGAGATGCAGGAGTGCAACTTACAGGAATCATCATTTGTGGAATGCGATTTCAGCAAAACTGATTTACGTGACAGTGTATTGATTGAAGTCAACTTCCGGCAGACGGTTCTGCACAGCACCGATTTCAGCGGTTCTTTTCTTCAAGATGTGGTTTTGATCGAAGCCCGCGGTGATCTCTGCAATTTTTCTTTTTCAACTTTAAACGCGTCCAATTTAAACAGTGCGAAATTTCAGGTCTGTGATTTCAGTGCCTGCCGCGGCTTAGGCATCAATGCGTCTGCGGCGGATTTCACGGGTTCAGAATTCAGGGGGGCACGGCTGGATTCATCACATTTGCAGGGTGCAATTTTAAACTTTTGCAATTTTTCAGATGCATCTCTGCAGGAATGTGATTTGAGCAAAGCCCAACTTTTTTCCGCGACTTTGGAGAACGCGCGTTTAAATTCCGCGCTTTTGCACGAAGTTTTATTAATGGGAGCAAAGGCCAGCGGAGCAGATATGGCTGATACAGTTCTCAATAACGCTAATCTGACAAAAGCGGATTTCTCCAACAGCATTTTTGACGGTGCCGCCATGAGCGGAGTTATGGATCAGGACACAGTTTTTGACGGTGCCAGCCTCAAAGGAGTAAACTGATGAACTGGAAATTACGCTTTTATCTTACCGTAATGCTTTTCCTGTTTAGCGCAAGCACACTTTTTGCTGAATACCGTGCCTATGAGCTGGAGGTATTTGACCGGATTGCAAACACTTCACGCAAAGTGATCACTTCTTTTTCCCCGTCAGACTTTATTCAGGTAAATGGCGGACCACAGCGTATCGGCATAATTATCCGGGCTTCATGGATCTGCTATGGCGACACATCCCTCTATAAAAAAGTATGTCCAACACCTAAAGCAATCAACCCGCGTTTTCAACAGGGTGACCGTGTGCAGATCGTTTTGAAAAAACATCTGACTGATCAATGGCTTGGTGTAATAGAAAACAGTTTTTTTCGACCGGGTTTGCGGAGCAATGTATATGGGGTACGTTTTACGGAACGCGGAAATCTGTACACACGTTATTACGAGTCAAATCTAAAAAAAGTTCCTTGAGNAATAATTCTTAGTCCTTCTTGATCGTTTCCGCCTTTTGCGTTAAACTGCTCAAAGCTCTTTAACTTAAATCGGTGCTGTCGAAACAGACGTAGAAAAAATAAAAATATTCCCGCCTTTTCGGCAGGAAAACAAACTACAAAATAAAATGGAAAAAATTAAAGCCGCGAGTCTGATGACCGCAATCAAAACACCTTATAAGCCCGACGGTGACGTCGATCTGGAAAGCTATGACCGACTGGTTGAGGCACAAATCAAACATGGTGTGGAAGGTTTGATCGTTTGCGGAACCACCGGCGAAGGCCATTTGATGGACTGGGAAGAGCATCTGATGCTGATTGCGCACAGCGTAAATAAGTTCGGCAACCAACTTGTAATTGTCGGGAACACCGGCAGCAACAACACCCGTGAAGCAATCAAAGGTACCAAGTACGGTTTTGCTTTCGGCATGGACGCGGCGCTACAGATAAATCCGTATTACGGTAAAACCTCTGATGCGGGACTCAAGGAGCATTTCAAACGTGTTTTGGATTTAGGTCCNGCCATCATTTACAACGTGCCCGGACGTACCGGACAGGATCTGCAACCTGATTTAATTGAAGAGCTCGCGGAGCATCCAAATTTNATTGGTGTAAAAGAATGTGCGGGAAANGAACGGATGGCGCACTATGAAGCACAAGGAATCGCCTGCTGGTCCGGAAATGATGATCAATGTTTTGAGGGACGTCACCGGCACGGTTCGCACGGAGTAATTTCAGTGACCAGTAATTTACTCCCCGGACTGATGCGGCAATTGATGGATACTGACGACCTTGAGCTGAATGCCCGTTTACAGCCGTTGATGGCGTGGCTTTTTCATGTGCCAAGCCCGAATGCTCTCAACACTGTCCTTAGCATGACCGGTGCGGTTCAGCCTGTATTCAGGTTGCCTTACTCACCGGTTGACCGCCAGTCACGCCAGCAGGTTATTGATCTGCTGCTTGCTTTTAAACCTGAAGACTGGGTGGGTTCCGGACTTGAACTGATGGAAGACGAACAGTTTATTCTCTGCACCTGAGAACCTCACCCTTCCCTGGCCCAGGCCAGCAGACTTTCCATCAGTTGAGTTTTAAAACGTTCCGCGTCAACTTTAAGCGCGACCTGCATATTTTCCTCACCGAGAGGAGTGCGCCCGCGCCGGTCCACCACGGTCATTCCGCGGGTTAATTCTCCATTCAACTCCACGTCTACATAACGTTTTTCGGCTTTAACCAAATCCGGAAAGAGGCAAACTCCCGCCGCCAGGGGATCATGCAATACACAGCGTTTCCATCCGGTAAGACTTTCGTAGGCAGTTGANATAAAATCAATGATCTGTAGTAAGAACGCAGAACGCCCATTAGCGATTTTTACTAAATCCTGCAGATCCTGCTCCTCCCAGTACACCTCATGGGTCACATCAAGACCGATGAGGGTCATCTCCATTCCGGAGCGGAAAACAATTCTTGCTGCTTCCGGATCATTGGCAATATTGGCTTCTGCCACCGCGGAAACATTACCGGTGAAAACCGCTCCGCCCATGATCACAACTTTGCAGATCCTTTTGGCTAGATAGGGATCCTGCAGTAAAGCCA
>JGI11785J13272_1000255_pt1 | contig 12456 bp, 10 predicted proteins | sample DeeseametaMP2098_FD_13272 | JGI IMG/M metagenome (IMG submission 13272)
ATCTTTTGCCCAGAAAATTTTTATTCTTGAGGAATTTTTATTTAAATAGGTTATTTCATTTTTTGAAATATTTCTTATTCCAAAAGAAATTACAGAAACATCCTTATAATCCAGGCATCTTCTAATTGCTGAGGCATGTGAAATTTTTTCCCCATTATAGCTTTCTCTCAAATCAGCATGTGCATCAAAGTGCAATAAACATAAGTTGTTATATTTTTTTATAAATGGAGAGATACAGCCTGGTGTTATAGAATGTTCGCCTCCAAGAGTTAAAGGGAAAATTTTTTTATATAAAATTTCTTCATTGATTTCGGAGATTTTTTCTAGTGCTTTTTTAATGTTCTTATCTATTTTAAATGGTTTTAGTGTTTTAATTCCAATTCGCTTGTAAGGCTCGCAATGAAATTCTTCATCATAGAGCTCTACTTGATGTGAAGCTTTAATAATCTCTTTTGGTCCATTTCTTGTGCCTTCCCCATAACTTACTGTTTTTTCTAAACCAAAAGGGACAACTATTACTTTTTCTTTAATTTTAAATTTGTTATCAATTCCAAGAAAGCCCTGTTTATTTGATAGATAATTCAATTTTTAACCAAATATTTTTGAAAAATTTTTTCTAATTCTATTTTTCCACTCAGCTCTATGATAAGCGTCGCTAGCAATCAGTGGAAGAACACTCGTTGCTTCTGCAAAAACCATTTGTTCTTTAGTAACATCAACCTTTCCCCATGAACTAGCTTCTTTTAGAGTTGAACTACTGCATGCTCCATCTCTGGTGTCTGCTACTGTTATTTGCACCGCATATTTGTGCATACTTACCTCTTTGCCTAAAAGTTCAGCACAAATTACAGTGTCTTGAATAAAATTTTTTGGGGCTCCTCCACCAATCATAAATAATCCAGATTCTTTAGATTTTATTTTTATTTCAGTCAGCTCTCTAAATTCTCTAATTGAGTCTATCGTAATATGTTTTTTAGGGTTTTTTTCTTGATGCATTACCAAACCAAAACCTGCGCTTGAGTCTGTAAAAGCAGGGCAAAATATTGGAACATTGTTATCATAAGATATTTCAATCAAGGAGCCTTTTTTCTTCGCATTTGACTTTAAATATTTTCCTATTTCATAAATAAATTCTCTGGATGTATAACTTCTAGGTTCAAGATTATCTGCAATTTCACCAATGGTTTTGTCACACATTTGTAATTCGTCTTCATCAATGTAAGTATCATAAATTCTATCAATATAATTTTCTCTTAACTCAGTATCATTTTGAAACTGAGATCCTTGATAATGTTTAAAGCCTAAAGCTTCAAAAAAATCCATGTCAATAATTGATGCTCCTGTCGCAACAATAGCGTCAACCATATTATATTTGACCATATCTCTGTACACATGCATGCATCCTGCGGCAGAAGTTGATCCTGCTAGAGTTAAAAAAATAGTACAATCTTTATCTTTTATCATTTCATTAAGAATATTAGCTGCATTTGCAGTTTCTCTAGATACAAAAGACATTTTTTCCATTGATGAAATTATCTTTCTTGAATCAAAAGAAGTAATATCAATATGTTTAACTTCTTTGCTTAAGAGGTCTTTCTTTCTATTATGAGTTAAGTTTTTATTATCTGACATCAAGCAACAAGAAACTCACTTTTAGTTTCTTTGTTATACATAGTCATTATTGGATCATCCTCTACTTCAAAAATATTATCGGAATAAAATCCATTGAAGTGAGTTCTGAATGTCAAGCCATAAGCACCTAGTTGGCCTAGTTCAATATAATCGTTTTCTTTAATGTTGTTTGGCAATATAAAAGGACCTTTCATATAATCCATACTATCACATGTGGGTCCGTAAAAATCAAATGAAGTAAGCTTTTTTGAAATAATTCTACCATCAGTAATTAATTTTGAAGGATAGACAATATTTGGAACTCCTGCATCAAAAAGTGTTCCATATGTACCGTCATTAATATAAAGTTTTTGTTTCTTTCTTAAATTTACTCTAACAATTGTTGAGCCACTTTCAGCAACAATTGCTCTTCCTGGTTCACAAATAATTTCTGGAAATTTTTCAAGTTTTAAATTTTTTAATCCTTTTTTTATTTCATTGAAATAATTATCTAATGATTGTGGAACTAAATCCGGATAGATTGTTGGAAATCCTCCACCAATATTAATTACATCTGGTACAATTTTAGTTTTATTAATAATATTACCAATTTCAGAAATTCCTTTAGTATATGATATTGGGTGCATACACTGAGAGCCAACATGGAAACCTAGTCCAACCTTTTTTGCATATTGTTTAGCAAGCCTTAACAATCCAACAGCATCAGAACTAATTGCTCCAAATTTTTTTGATAAGTCTATTTCGGCGTGTTCATTTGAAACCGAAACTCTAACTAATAACTCTAAATCTTTAGCTTGATTTGTGCTTTCTATGATTTTGATCAACTCATCTTTGGTATCTAAAGAAAATGTTTTTATTCCATGATTAAAATATGCCTCTTTAATATTTTCTCTGTTTTTGACTGTATGCATAAAAGAGCAATTTGCGTTAGGATTGATCTTTTTAATCACTTCTATTTCTTTTATTGATGCTACATCAAAGTTTTCAATACCACTGTCAACTATAGTTTTTAACACTAATGGATTTGGATTAGTCTTTACCGCATAAAGAACTTTNCCTGAAAATTTGCTTTGAAAATACTTTGAAGCTAATTGTATTGATNTTTTTCTAATACAATAAACAGGCTCTATTGGTNTCAGTTGATTCACAAGTTCATCAACTGACTTAAATTTTTGCATTTTGTTACNCCAAAAAAAATTTAANAAAAAAAAATTGCAAATTAGTTAACAATTTTTATATAAAATCAGCATTTATGGGATATGATTGTTAAAGTAAAGTAAATAATGTCGTTGAAATTCAGAAAATTATTTTTATATACATTTTATGCCTGAATTAGAAATTATTAAAAAAATAAGTGAATTTGAAGATAAATCACTTCTTATAGTAGATGATGATAATCCGTTTAGAGAAAGATTGGCCAGAGCTATGAGTAAAAAGGGTTTTATAGTATCACAAGCTGAAAGTGTAAAAGCTGGCATCGAGTCAGTTATTTCAACAAAACCAGCTTTTGCAGTTGTAGATTTGAGATTAAATGATGGGAACGGACTTGAGGTAGTAAAGAAAATTCAACAAAATAACTCAAATAGTAGAATTATAATGTTAACTGGATATGGAAATATTCCAACAGCAGTTGCTGCAATAAAAGAGGGTGCAATTGATTATCTTGCAAAACCAGCTGATGCGGATGATGTTGAAAAGGCCCTTCTAGCAGATCCTGATAAAAAAGCAGCTCCCCCAGAAAGTCCGATGTCTGCCGATAGAGTTAAATGGGAACACATCCACAGAGTTTTTGAGTTATGCAATAGAAATGTTTCGGAGACAGCCAGACGTTTGAAAATGCATAGAAGAACTCTTCAAAGAATCTTATCTAAAAGATCCCCTAGATAAAATTTCTAAATTTTAATATTTTATTAACTAATAAAGTTAATAGTAAAATCTTGAATAATTCAGCCAACAAGAATGGAAAAACACCTAATTGAAAAATAGGCTTTTCCCATCCAATTAAATTTCCTAGCCACAAAATTCCAAGAATATAAATTATTGAAGTTGACAGTGTAAGTTTAATAAAAATTAAAACAATATTAGAATTGTATTTTAAATATCCTGCAAGAAAACTTGCAAAAACAAACCCAATTAAATACCCCATAGTTGGTCCTACAAAATAAGCAATTCCCAAACCCTTTTCTGGAGAGTTCGAGAAAACTGGCAATCCTACAATTCCTTCTAATAGATAAAGTATCACTGTTGCCACTCCAATCTTATATCCAAAAGAAATTCCTAAAAATAATACCACAAAGGTTTGCATAGTCATAGGAACGGGATAAAATGGAATTTTTATTTTAGCAGAAATTGTTAGTAAAATCGAACCAAGGATAACAATTAATAATGATCTTGTTAATTTGTTATGAGATATTGTTTTTACAAGTTCCATATTATTAAATTACTATTTAAATTAAAAATAATCTAGTTTTTTGTTAATCTTAAAAAGACATCTTCAAGATCTCCATCATCTGTAGAAATATCAATTATTTTTATATTTTGCTCTTTTAACATTGATAAAATTATATCAATATTAATTTTACTTTTTTCATAAGAAACACTCAGTTTATTTTGATTATTTAATATTATTTTTAAAGATTCTAAAGCGTTATCTGTAATGTTTGATTTTTTATCAATTGTGAAATGTACAATTTTTGTTTGTATTCTATCTAATAAATTTTCAGTGGTATCTAACGCAACCAGCTCTCCATGGTTCAAAATTCCTATTCGATCACACATTTTCTCAGCTTCTTCAAGGTAATGAGTAGTTAATATAATTGTAATACCTTGATTATTTAATGATCTTAGATTTTGCCATAGTGTTTTTCTAAGATCCACATCTACACCAGCAGTGGGCTCGTCCAAAATAATTATTGGGGGCTGATGAACCATTGCTTTGGCTACCAATAGTCTTCTTTTCATTCCCCCTGACAAACTTCTTGAATAGCTATTAGCCTGTTTTTCTAAAGATACTAATTTTAAAATTGTATCAGTTATTCTATCCTTTTTTTTTATTCCATATAATCCGGCCTGTAATTCTAATAGTTTCTTAGGACTAAAAAATGGATCAAGGTTTACTTCTTGTGGGACTATTCCAATTGATGCTCTTACCTGTCTTGGATTTTTATCTAAATTAAATCCCCAAACATTTACTTCTCCATCAGTTTTTATTACTGATCCACCAAGTATGTTTATAAAGGTACTTTTTCCTGCGCCATTAGGTCCAAGCAGACCAAAAATTTCACCCTCTTTCACCTGTAAGTTTAAATTTTTTAAAGCCTGTGTGGATATCGATCCTTTTTTTGAATAAATTTTATTTAAGTTTTTAACAGTTAAGACGCTTTTTTTATTCATATGCGATTATAGACTTATAACATTAAGATGAATTAAGATAACATTATTATAATTTTATGAGCAAAATAAAAAAGACAGATCATTTCTATTTAATTGATGGATCAGGATATATTTTCAGAGCTTATTATGCGTTGCCCCCTCTTACAAGGAAGAGTGATGGATTGCCAGTTGGAGCAGTAAGTGGTTTTTGCAACATGTTATTTAAATTGTTAGAGGATTCTAAATCTAATGAGAATTCAGAAAAGCCAACTCACTTTGCAGTAATTTTTGACTCAGCTAGAAAAAATTTTAGAAATGAGATATATTCAGAATATAAAGGCAACAGATCTGAGACCCCAGAAGATCTTATACCTCAATTTGATTATATAAGAAAATCAGTACTTGCATTTAATTTACCATCTATAGAGTTAATTAATTACGAGGCCGATGATTTAATAGCAACATATGTTGAGCAAATTTTGGCTGAGGGAGCAAAAGTTACTATTGTTTCGTCAGATAAAGATTTGATGCAGCTATATAAAAAAAATGTGAGAATTTATGATCCAATGAAAAATAAATTTATAACTAAAGAAGATGTAAAAAAAAGATTTGGAGTTGGTCCTGAGAGCGTAGTGGATGTTCAGGCTTTAGCCGGAGATAGCACCGATAATGTTCCAGGAGTACCAGGCATCGGAGTAAAGATCGCCGCAGAATTAATTAACAAATATAGAAATTTGGATAATCTTCTGAAAAATGTAAATAAAATCAAGCAAAACAAAAGAAGGGAGACACTTCTTGGAAATAAAGAAAATGCAATAATTAGTAAAGAACTGGTAACTTTAAAAAAAGATGTTCCAGTTAAGAATAAAATTAATGAATTTGAGTTAAAACAAGTAGACAAAGATAAACTTTATGAATTTTTGAGAGAAATGGAGTTTAATAGGCTTTTAAGTTCGGTAATTTCAAAATATGGAGAAGCCAAATTTGAAATTAATAAATCAAACAATAACAATAAAAAATATTTTTCAAAAATTACAAAAAAAAATTATCTACTAATCAAAAATGAAAATGAGATTGAAAATTGGTTAAAAGATGCCGAAGAGATTGGTGAATTTGCAATAGACACAGAAACAAACTCATTAGACCCCCATCAAGCCAAACTTGTTGGTATTTCGATTTCAAATTATATTGGAAAAGCATGTTATATTCCTATCAATCATAAAAATGGAAAAAATTTAATTGAAAAAAGAGTCCTTAAAATTCTAAAACCCTATCTTGAGGATAAAAGTATTAAAAAAATAGGACAGAACATAAAGTTCGATTATATAATATTTTACCTTAGAGGCATAAATATAAATTCTATGGAAGATACTATGCTTATGTCCTATGTACTCGATGCTGGCAAAAACCGTCATAACATGGACACTTTATCTGAAATTCATTTAGGACATAAGACCATACAATTCAAAGATTTAGTTGGTACAGGTAAAAAAAAAATAACTTTTGACGAAGTTGATGTAGATATAGCAAAAGATTACGCTGCTGAAGATGCCGATATTACCTATCGACTATATAAAATATTTTTTAAGTCTTTAAGAGCTGAAAATTTAGTTAACATATATGAAATTTTTGAAAAGCCTTTAATCAAAATACTAGCATTAATGGAAATAAATGGAATAAAATTAGATAAATTTTTTCTAAAGAAACTTTCAATAAAATTTGCTGATAAAATATATCAGATAGAAAAAAAGATCTACAAGATTTCAAAAAAAGAATTCAATATTGGCTCTACTAAACAGCTTGGAGAAATTATGTATAATGAACTTAAAATTTCTTCACTTAAAAAAACAAAGAAAGGAAGTTTTGCAACGAGTGCTACTGTTTTAGAAAATTTAGCATTCAAAGGACATGAACTACCTAAACTTGTATTAGATTGGAGACAAGCAAGTAAGCTTAAAAATACTTATTCAGATTCTTTACCCGAGCATTTAAATCCAAAAACAAATAGAATTCATACTTCATTTTTATTAGCCGCGACAACAACTGGAAGATTAGCTTCTAGCGATCCAAATTTACAGAACATACCTATTAAAACAGAAGATGGAAAAGATATTAGAAAAGCATTTATTTCAGAAAAAAATAATAAATTAATTTCTGCAGATTATAATCAAATTGAAATGAGAATATTAGCAGATTTAGCCGATGTAAAAGAATTAAAAAAGGCTTTTTTAAACAATGAAGATATTCATTCACTTACAGCAAGCCAAGTTTTTGGGGTAAGCATAAAGAAAGTTGACTTAGATATGAGAAGAAAAGCAAAAGCAATTAATTTTGGAATTATTTATGGAATATCTCAATATGGTTTAGCAAAACAAATTGGTGTTACCAACAATGAAGCAGAAAACTTTTTAAATTCGTATTTTATGAAGTTTCCCGAAATTAAAGATTACATGGCCAATACAATAAAATATTGTAGAAAAAGTGGATATGTAAGTAATATTTTTGGAAGAAAAACACATATAATAGGAATTAATGATAAAAACTTTAATGTCAGAAACTTTCAGGAAAGAGCTGCAATAAATGCACCCATACAAGGTTCGGCGTCAGAAATAATGAGATTGGCAATGATTAGAATAAATGATGAAATTCTTATAAAGAAAAAAGAAAAATTGAAAATGTTACTCCAAATTCATGATGAATTGATTTTTGAGTCTGATGTTAATGATGTCAACGAATCATCTAAATTAATAAAAGATACGATGACAAGTGTGAAAAATAGTGAGTTTCATTCTTTTTCTATTCCTTTGCTTGTAGATATTAATATGGGTGATAATTGGGGAGAACTTCATTAATAAACAATTAATTGCCCAAATTAGAACAATTTAGTATTTTTATTATTATTTATGAAACATACAATAGCCCTAATAGATGACGATAGAAATATCTTAACCAGCTTAAGTATAGCCCTTGAAAAAGAAGGCTTTAACATACAGACGTATTTGGATGGTGAAAGTGCACTAATAGGTTTGTCTAGAGCGCCTCCAGATTTAGCGGTTATAGATATAAAAATGCCAAGAATGGATGGTGAGGAGCTTTTAAAAAAATTAAGAAAAAAAACCTCTATGCCAGTAATTTTTTTAACTTCTAAAGATGAAGAGGTAGACGAGTTGCTAGGGTTAAAACTTGGCGCAGATGATTTTGTTAAAAAATCTGGGGGTTTTTCAACAAAAGTCTTGATTGAACGAATTAGAGTACAGCTCAGAAAAAAAGATAACAATATTGAAGAAAATAGAAATATTATCTCTCATGGAAAATTAAAACTAGACCCTTCTCAACTTGAATGCGAATGGAATGGAAAAGAACTCCCAGACAAGCTAACCACAACAGAATTTTTAATAGTTAAAGAACTTGCAAAGAGACCTGGAATTATAAAAGAAAGATCTCAATTAATGGATGTTGCCTATAGAGAAGATACTGACATTGAGGACAGAACTATAGATAGTCACGTGAAAAGAATTAGAAAAAAATTTAAAAAAGTCGATAATAATTTTTCAGCTATAGAGACAAGATATGGAAGCGGATATCGTTGGAATGTTAAATAATGTTAAGTCTTTTTTTAAAAAATCTATCAATTTTAAAAAAATTTTTATTCATTAATTTTATTGTTTTCTTGGTTATTGGAATATTAACTGTAGTTTACCTAGATAGTATACAACCTTCATTGATAAAAGATAAAACATCAAATCATATAAAAACATTAAATAATACTATTGAGAATCTTAATAGGTTGAAAATAAAATTTAATAAAGAAGATATTAGAAAATTTTTGTTTTCAACTAGATTTCTTTTTCAAAATTTAGATAGGGTACAATTTTTTGATAATAATTTTAAGTTGATTGGAGATACCGATACATTAGATTTAGATCCTAGAGCCTTTTCTCAAAGACTAGACAAAATTGAGATGGACGATCTAAATGTGGATAAAGATCAAAAAAAAGAAAAGAATAAAATTAAAAAGAACAAAAAATCATTAATTATTTTTTCAAAATTAGAGAATTATTTGGATTCAGGTGATTTTGGTAAGCCTTATACATATATTGAAGAATCTTATGATCAATTTTTATTAATCACAATTAAAAATGTTTTAAAAAATGATGAAAATATTGGTTATTTAGCAATTAGTGAAAATGCGAACGACGTCAAAGCAGCCATTAATGAAAGAAAAAGCTTTATAATTAGAACAGCAATAGTAGTTGGAATTGTCATAGTGATATTTTCTTTGGTGCTGAATAAATATTTTTTAAAACCAATAAGAAATCTTGTCACTTACACAAATATTATAAGAGAGAAAAGTACTAAAAAATCAAACATTGAGAATATAAAAAAAAGAAATGATGAACTGGGTATTCTATCTAAATCATTAGATGAAATGACAAGTGAACTCAAAAAAAGAATTACAACTGCTGAAAACTATTCCACTGATTTGCTCCATGAAATTAGGAATCCTTTGGCATCATTAAAAAGCGCTTCTGAGATAATCTCTGAAACGGAAAATAAAGAACAAAGAAATAAACTAATTGGAATCGTATCTAACGATGTTGAAAGAATTGAAAGATTGATTACTGATTATTCTCAAATGTTAAAGGATGAAGCTGCTATTTCATCAGAAAAAATGATGAAAATTGATCTAAAAAAAATTGCTGTGTCAGTCGTTGATGATTTTAATAGTATTTATGAGTCAAAAAGATCCATTGGCATTAAACTAAAAACGAATGCTGCAAAAGATTATAAAATTTTTGGAATTGAGAATAGAATTGAACAAATAATTGCAAATCTTCTAGAAAATTCAATTTCATTTAGTGAAGATAACCAAGAAATAGCTGTCGAAATCTCCAAAAAGAAAAATGGCAAACTATCGTTGATTGTTCGCGATGAAGGGATTGGATTCAGTGAAAAAAATACCAACAAAATCTTTAATAGATTTTACAGCAATAGACCTGAAAAATTTGGAGAACATTCTGGTCTAGGTTTAAATATAGTTAAAAATCTTGTTGAACTTCACAATGGAGAAATAATAGCAACAAATAATAAAAACAAAGGTGCAAAAGTCGAAATTACGTTTCCAATGGCTTAATTAAATATTGATAAAAATAAATAATCTTGTTAGAAGGCCAACTTTATGAGCGACTACAAAATTAAGGATATAAATTTAGCTGAATTCGGCAGAAAAGAAATATCACTTGCAGAGACTGAAATGCCAGGTTTGATGGCATTAAGAAAAGAATATAAAGGAAAAAAACCACTTAAGGGGACTAGAATAGTAGGCTGTCTTCACATGACAATTCAGACGGCGGTGTTAATTGAAACATTGGTAGATTTAGGAGCAGAAGTTAGATGGTCTTCTTGCAATATTTTTTCAACACAAGATCATGCTGCTGCTGCAATAGCAAAAGCTGGAATTCCAGTATTTGCTTGGAAAGGTGAATCCGAAAAGGAATATTGGTGGTGTGTTAGACAATCTATTGAAGGAAAAAAGGATTGGAAACCCAACATGATTCTTGATGACGGTGGAGATCTAACAGCATTAATGCACAAGGATTATAAAGATTTACTAAAATCAATTAAAGGATTATCTGAAGAAACTACCACAGGAGTATTGGCTCTTAAGAAAATGGAATCTGAAGGTACCTTATTAGTACCAGCTATTGATGTAAACAACTCTGTTACTAAGTCAAAATTTGACAATTTATATGGCTGCAGAGAAAGTTTAGTTGATGGGATTAAGAGAGCAACAGATGTTATGATGTCTGGAAAGGTTGCAATTGTTGCAGGATTTGGAGATGTGGGAAAAGGTAGCGCAGCATCTTTAAGACAAAGTGGAGCAAGAGTTATGGTTACAGAAACTGATCCTATATGTGCATTACAGGCAGCTATGGAAAGTTATGAAGTTGTATTGATGGATGAAATGATTAAAGAAGCGGATATAGTAGTAACCGCTACAGGCAATAAGGATATTGTAACAGCTGACCATATTAGACAAATGAAGGATAGGGCTATACTTTGTAATATTGGTCATTTTGATAATGAAATCCAAGTTGATGCTTTAAGAAATTATAAATGGGATGAAATTAAACCACAAGTTCATGAAATAACACTTCCAGATAAAAAAAGAATTATATTGTTGGCCGAAGGAAGGTTGGTGAACCTAGGTTGTGCCACTGGTCACCCCAGTTTTGTTATGAGTGCTTCGTTTACAAACCAAGTTACTGCCCAGATTGAACTATGGAATAATTCAGACAAATATGAGAAAAAAGTATATGTGTTACCAAAGCATCTCGATGAAAAAGTTGCCAGATTACATCTAGAAAAAGTAGGAGCCAAACTTACAAAACTTACAAAAGAACAAGCAGACTATATTAGTGTTAAACAAGAAGGACCTTACAAACCCAATGCATATCGCTACTAAAAGTAGCAAAATAAATATCTCTGAAGAGAAAAAAACTAAATTAATTTCTGAGAATTTATCAGAATATTTAAAACATAATGATATTTTGCTTCTTCATGGTGAAATTGGAGTAGGCAAAACAACATTTGTAAAGCATCTAATTAATTCATTACAAAAAAAACATAACCAAAAAATTACCGAAGTACCGAGCCCCACATTTAGTTTAGTAATTGAATATAAAATAGATCATTTATTTATTAAACATTGTGATCTTTATAGAGTTAAAGACGAAAGAGAAATTATAAATTTAGGGATATTTGAAGATTTATCAGATCAAATTACTCTTGTGGAATGGCCAGAACTACTAAAATTAGATAACTCTAAAAACAGAATAGATTTATTTTTTGAATATAATGATGAATTAAATGAGAGATTTTTAACAATTTCATCATTCAACAATATTCCCTTTATAAATGAACTTAAATAAAATTAAAAAAATATCGGGAGATGCATCTTTTAGAATTTTTTATAGAAAAAAATACAACAATAAAAGTTCAATAATTATTTATTGTAAAAAAGAAAAAAAATCTAATTTATTGATATATGATGCAATAAATCAAATTTTAAATCATCATAGAGTAAAGGCTCCAAAATTAATTTCTCAAAATTATAAAAAAAATTATATAGAAATTAATGACTTTGGTGATTTAACTGTTTTTAAAAGTTTGAGTAAGTATAAAAATAATAATTTATTATATTTAAAAAAAATCATTAAATTGTTGAATAAACTACAAAAGATAAAAATGATTACAGTGAAAACATTTCTAAACTCTAATTATAAAGTACCCTTTTACTCTAGGAAAAAGATAATAAACGAATCAAATTTATTTATAGAATGGTATTTGCCAAGGTTTATTAAAGGTAAAAATAAAAATATAATAAAAAAAAAATTAAATAAAATTATTAAAAATTTATTAAATAAATTAAAATACAAAAAAAAAGTTTTT
>JGI11785J13272_1000256_pt1 | contig 12454 bp, 12 predicted proteins | sample DeeseametaMP2098_FD_13272 | JGI IMG/M metagenome (IMG submission 13272)
AAAAATAAGAATAAAACCTTGGTTTCTACCTTAAGGTTAATTTTGGCTTCTATCAAAGAACGGGACATTGCTAATAGATCTGCCTCAAATAAAGAAGGCGTTAAAGACTCTGAAATCATTAAAGTACTTCGAAAAATGAAAAAACAAAGACTGGATTCTGTTGATTTGTATCAGAAGGGAGGCAGGCAAGATTTGCTAGAAGCAGAGAAAGAAGAAATTAGAATAATTGAAACTTTTTTACCCAAACAATTCAGCGAAGAGGAGACGAGGAAGGTATGTAAAGAAGTGATAAAATCACTAGGCGCTTCAAGCATTAAAGATATGGGGAAAATTATGGGATCTCTAAAACAAAAATATGCAGATGTTATTGATTTTTCTAAAGTAAATATAATTGTTAAAGGCTTATTAAATCAATGAAATATCCGAAAGAATATCTTGACGAAATTAAACTTAGATTAAAAGTTTCACAAGTGGTTGGAAAGTCGGTCAAACTAAAAAAACGTGGTAAGGAATTTATCGGATTATCACCTTTTTCAAATGAAAAAACCCCTTCATTTACCGTGAATGATGAGAAAGGTTTTTACCACTGTTTTAGTTCAACTGAACATGGAAATATTTTTGATTTCTTAATGAAAACAAAAAATTATAAATTCGGAGAAGCTGTAAGGACTCTTGCAGCTGAAGCAGGCATGCAACAGTATAGATTCAACAAACAAAGTAAGGAAATGCAAAATAGATGGAAAATTTATAATTCTGTTTTGGAAAAATACGTAAACAATTGTCATGAGGAATTAATTTCGAAAAAAAATCCAGAAGTTCTTGAATATTTAAATAATAGAAAAATTACGGAAAAAGAAATTATTTATTTTAAAATTGGGTACGCATCAAAAAACAGTAATTTCTACGAGGATTTAAAAAAAGGATTTGATGAAAAACAAATTAACTCTTCGGGTATTTATTATTTTGATGAAAACAGAAAAAAATATACAGATAGATTTAGGAACAGAATTATTTTCCCAGTTAAGAGTTTGAATGATTCTATCTTGGCTCTAGGAGGAAGAACGCTTTTTAAAACGAATACCGCCAAATATATTAATTCACCCGAAACGGAATTTTATAAAAAAGGAAATAATTTATATAATATTAGTAGTGCAAAAAAATTTAAAAATGAAAATGATGAAGTTTATATTGTCGAAGGTTATATGGATGTCATTAATTTACATAAATTTGGTATCAAAAATGTAGTTGCAAATTTAGGAACCGCAATGACGGAAAAACAAATAGATTTAATTTGGAGATTTTTTAAAAATCCAATTATATGTTTAGATGGAGACAGTAGTGGACAAAAAGCCGCGTTAAGAGCCGCTGAGAGATTGTTTCCATTAATTAAATCGAATTTTAATATTTATTTTTTAACTTTGCCGGAAAATTTAGATCCGGATGCTTTTATAAATCAAAAAGGAAAAGAATCCTTTATAAAATTTGCGGAAACAAAAACAGAAATTCAAAACTTTATTTGGAATTCTTACAATAAAGATGTTGATAGCAATAATCCTCATTCACTCTCACTATTTGAAAAAAAAATTAGATCTTTGTGTAACGAGGTGAGAGATAAGACATTAGCTAAATACTTTCTCGATAATTTTACACGAAAATTAAATGAACTTACTCCTAACTTAAATTTTAGAAAAAATAGTTTTTCAAAATACAAAAAATCGAACAACCCTCTCCAGCAAACAAAGGACGCGTATAGACAGATGAACCAATTTACGAAAAAAGAATTAAAAGAATTTTCAATTTTGTTTTTAATTATAAATAATCTGGATATTTTCAGAAAAAATATAGAATCGATTTCTAAAGTCAATTTTTCGAGTGACATACTGAACGAATTTATTAAGAAATTGGTTGGTCATTTATTATCAGAAAAGTTTCTTGATAAGAAAAAATTAAATTCAGAAGATTTCGACGGCAAATTTAGAGATAAAATAAATCAAATTAACATGAATGCTCCAGTAAAAATTATTGCAAAAAATAAAAAAGAAAAAGAAATAGTTTCAATGTTTGATGAAATTATTGATGAAATGAAAAAAATTAACCTTCGTGAGAAAGCAGAATTTTTAGAAGGCAGAGTTTCGTCAAATCTTGACGAAGAACTTTATTCAGAGCTATTATCTGTTAGAAGTCAACTAAAAAAAGGATAAATGAGCTATAGATATTACTTGTTTAATTATTATATATGAGTCCTCTAATTAGTTATTGAAAATGAGAAACATTACAGAAAAATTAATTACAAGATCATTTAAACGATTACTAGACAAAGGAATTCACAGAGGTTTTATAACTTACGAAGAGTTGGCAAAATCACTTGGTAAAAGACATTATAGTAAAGAGAATATAGAAAAAGCTTTTTTTTATATTTTTGATAACAAAATTGTTCTCGTCCAAAAAAAATCAGATTATCGTTCAGCTAAAAAAAAGGAGTTATCACAAACAAATGTCAGCAAAGATGAAGGTTTGGATAAAAGCGATGATCCAATCAGAATGTATTTACGAGAAATGGGTGGTGTTGAGCTTCTTTCTCGAGAAGGTGAAATTGCGATTGCAAAAAGGATAGAAGCCGGAAAAAATATCATGATAGGAGCTCTTTCACAAAGTCCACTAACTGCAAAAAAAGTTTTTGAATGGAAAGACAAATTGGAAAAAAGTGAATTATTAATTAGAGAAATTATAGACATTGACTCAACTTACATGGATGTTGAATCAGGAGAAAGACTCAAGGTTGTTAAAAAAAATAAGTCAAACACAAAAGAACAATTAGATAGCAAACCGGACAAAGATTTAAAAGAAGAGGAGGATAACAAAAAAGAGGAGCTCAAAAATGAAGAAGATGAGTTTAATCCATCCCTTGCGGCAATGGAAGAAGAAATCAGACCCCAAGTCATTTCAGCTATTGATAAACTTTCAAAAAATTACTACAAATTAATTAAGTATCAAAAAGAAAAATTAAATTGCATTCTAAAAGATAATATATTTACTAGATCAAAAGATAATAGATATAGAAAAATACAAAGTGGATTAGTTGAGGAAATAAAAACACTTCAAATCAGTCAATCTGTATTAGCAGAATTAGTACAAGAACATTATCAAGAAAACAAAAAAATAATTTTTCTGGAAGGTGCTCTGATGCGCATGGTAGTAAAAAATAATATTTCTAGAAATGAATTTCTTAAATATTATTTGGGAAATGAAATTAATCCAAATTTATCTTCACTTTTGAAAGAAAAAAGCGTTGGGAAAAATTTTTTTAAAAAGAATAATAAGGAATTTACTGAAATTAGAGAAAGGCTGCTAGAATTAAGTCAGAAAATTGGATTACCAGTTGGTGAATTTAAAAAATTAGTAAGCAGAATTCAAAAAGGTGAAAAGGAGTCAAGAATAGCAAAAAAAGAAATGGTTGAAGCTAATTTGAGATTGGTCATATCTATTGCTAAAAAATACACAAACAGAGGTTTGCAGTTTTTAGACTTAATTCAAGAAGGAAACATTGGTCTCATGAAGGCCGTTGATAAATTTGAATATCAAAGAGGTTATAAATTTTCTACATATGCAACTTGGTGGATTAGACAGGCTATAACTAGATCAATCGCTGATCAAGCTAGAACAATTAGAATACCTGTGCATATGATCGAAACAATTAATAAGTTGGTTAGAACATCTCGGCAAATTTTAAGCGAACGAGGAAGAGAACCGACACCTGAAGAACTCGCAAAGAAATTAGCTTTACCATTGGATAGAGTCAGGAAAGTTTTAAAAATTTCTAAAGAACCAGTTTCTTTAGAAACTCCCGTGGGAGATGAAGAGGATAGTATTCTAGGTGACTTCATTGAAGATCAAAATGCATTACACCCATTAGAAGCTTCAATCAGATCAAATCTGGGAGAATCTACAACAAAAATATTATCAACACTTACACCAAGAGAAGAAAGAGTACTTAGAATGCGTTTTGGTATAGGAATGAATACAGACCACACTCTAGAGGAAGTTGGTTTACAGTTTTCTGTAACCAGAGAAAGAATAAGACAAATTGAAGCAAAGGCCTTAAGAAAACTTAAGCATCCAAGCAGATCAAAACACCTAAAAAGTTTCTTAGAAAAATAAAATTTTAATCTTTAATGATTAAATTATTTTGGAATACCCATAATCAAAATAAGCCGACCTCAAATGATCCTGCCGGTAAAACGGCTAGAGATTATGCTAGAGATTATAAATGGGGCTTATATCACAAAAATAATTCAGATAAATGGATCTATGAAGCACTAAATAAAATTCAATTTAAAGTTATTCAAGGCGAGAAAGATATAGAAAAAGATGATATTTTAATAATCGTAGATTCCAGTATTGAAAAAAAAGGTAATTTTTACACAAAGTTAAGCTTGGTATGTTCTAAAATATTTTTAATACATTTGGGCGACGAAAATGATCTTTATGATTTGACTTCTATTTACGATAATTTTGACTTTGTTTGGAGAACTTTTTGTTTAAATAAATATTTTTATAACAAAAAAGTTAGTTGTTTACCCATTGGATATAAGTCAGGAGTCTCTTTTGTTAAAAATAAAGGTAGGCGAAAATATAAATGGGCCTTTATTGGAACTCCTCACAAATCGAGCAGACACGATTTATTATTTCAGCTTTCAGATATGAAACTTGCATTTATTCACAGAACAACAAAGTTCGATGAAAAAATTATAACTGTGGACGAGATGAATAAAGTATTGTCATTAACCGAATTTGTTCCGTGCCCCAATGGTTTTGTTCATCCAGAAACTTATAGAATCTATGAAGCATTAGAATGCGGATGTATTCCAATTGTTGAAAATGCCTATAAATATTATGATCGTTTATTTCCAGGCAACCCTTTTTTAAAAATAGATAAATGGATGGAAGCAAGGTCAATAATACAAAGATGGGAAAGTGAGCAAATAAGTCAGAAACGTGAAGAATGTAAAATATGGTGGACTCGATATAAAGATAACTTGAAGAAATTTATAAGTGATAAAATTAATTTATGAAAGAAAATATTCTTATAAAAATTAATGAACTAATAGAAGAAAAAAAAATTAATGAAGCTCAATTCGAATTATCAAAACTGGGACCGGAATTTCTTGAGAATTCTGAGTATCTTTATTTAAGAAGTAAGGTATTTTGTTTTAACAAATTGTATTATCTTGCTATTGACATGTTATTGATTGCCTCAGAGTTTAAACAAAGTGATAAAATTTATAATTTAATTGCTGAAATTTATAACATTTTGGGAAATGAAGAATTAAGTAAAAAACTTTTAGATTCAAATTTGAGATTGACAACGATTAATTCTCTCAAGGATGAAATGTCGGGAATTTATCGAAAATAAATTTAATCAAAGATTTATAGGACCATCTCCATCACCACGCGTAAGATGAATATGATTTTTTGATTTTATATTACTTTCTAATTTTTCTGACAACGCAATAGACGAAGCAAAAATAAAATTTGATGGTCCATTGACAAATGAATTCATTTTGAAAGCATTCTTCCAAAAAATATGTGATTGGTTGGATACAATTAAATCCGCACCTTTCTTTTCCAATATTCGTGATGTTTTGTTGATAATACTTGTTTCGTAACCTTTTATTGACAAACAATCTACAATAGAGCCGAGTTTCATGTAACCAAACTGCTTGTGGTTATCTAATTGTGTACAAAGAGAAATAGACCAACCAACAATTTTACCAGAATCAAAAAATATTAATTTAATAAATTTTTCGTTTGAATATAACGTTCTTAAATATTCCAAATTACGGACCGCAATAAATGAATTGTATTCTTTTGCTTTTTCCCAGACAAACTCAACATTTTCGTCAAAATCATCCATTTCCTTTACTATAATATTATATTCTTTTTTTATTCGAACGCAAAATAATGACATAAGTAGGAAAAAAATTTTTATACCTAACCACCCCAATCCAGAGTTGCTCATTAGTGTAGTTAAAAAAGATTTGAATTTAGTATTTTTTAAATATTTAATATTTTTTAAGAAAGGATAAGGGTTACATACCTTAAAAAAAAATGGAACTTTTTGAAGATTCCAATTTAATCCTTTTAATAATTTTGGAAGGGACTCTGAATATCCACCCATACCTAGGCAAAACAAATTCTCATATTTTTTTTGAGCGTCATGTAACAATAGCACTCCACAAATATTATATTTTTTATTAAATAAGCCTGCGGTTACCGGATTGTAATAATACCCAATTTGAAACAAGTCATCATTTATTTTAAACCACTGGGATTTTAATGTATACCCTCCTATAACTTTAATTTTATTTTCTGTTAAAATAAATTTGCGTTCAAAAATAAAATCACTTTCTTTTAATTCTTTCTGAAAAGAAGATGTTAAACTATAATTAATACCATTATTTTCCAGTTCTTTATTGAAATCATGAATTTTATCTTTATCGCCTTGATTGCTTTCTCTTATTAAATAGTCCATTCACAAATTAGCTTTGAAGCAATTCGACTATATGATAGTCCCGATGGAATAAAAAACAAATTTTTCTATTACCTAACGCTATAGCAGGAACAGGTTTTTGAATAATGCTAAATCCTTCTTTTTGACCGTTCTTAATTGCGTTATCAATATTAGAAACTTCAAAACAAATATGACATAATTTATTATTGTTTATCAAATTGTTATATATTGGTGATTTTTCATCCAATGGTTCCAGCAATTCTATGGTGACTCCTTGTAGATTAATGAATGCTACTTTAACTTTTTGAATAGGATCAATAACTGGTTTTGCCTCGGGAAAGAGAGAATTTATAGATTTTACTGAAAGTCCAATATGGTGAAACCTACAATTCTCTTTAAAAATATCAATAGATTTCATCACATCAATGTTGTTATTTGTCATGTCGAACCTAAAATTAATTTATCAAATAGCCATTTCCATTCAAGTGCAGTTCGTTGTCTTTCATTAATAATGTGAGCTTTATTTTCTTTTTTTAAAAAATCTAATAATGTAGATGCAGGTACGAACCAACCATTTTTTTTGTTTAAACGTTCCATTTGTTTTTTGAATTTTTGAGACAATTCTCCATTTTGACAAAAACCATCTGCAAAATGAGTATACATAATACACGCTCCCCCTTCTTCCTCTAATCGATCTTGATTTTTATCAGAAATACATTTGTTGAACACATCAACATTATTTCCATCAGAAGAAGCAAACCAATAGTTTACGAAGGGTTTTGTATTATCTTGATAAGGCATATATGGGCAGTATTTAAGTGTGTTTATATCTGAAAATACAAAATTTCTAACGTAGGTAATGTACTGTTTACATAGATCGCCCCAAAAATAAGGTGAAGACTCATCATGACCTTTGTAGAATTTATTATTCTTAAACAGGGTAAGAATATTATAAATTAATCTTCTAGATCCAGATAAGCGATTAGATCCCCAATAAATATTTTCTTGATTTACAGAATGATTAGCCATAACTTTTGGATTTTGATTGAATATTTTTACAAATTTATTTAGACCTTCTGTAATTTCCTGGCGATAAGAACTGTGATAAGTTGTATTGTGGTATCCTATTTCAAATCCTTTATTTTTTAAATCTATCAACCATTTTAAATACACTTTGTCATCACACGTGACGCCTCTGTCCTTGTGTGGATTAGCACCTTCAATAATCCATACAGATTTTGTTATTTTATAATTCAACCCATCTAGATATTGATATACTAATTGGTTATCCTTTAGGTTTGCCCGATCGGTATCATCAAAAATTGTGAAAGCAAATTTTTTGTTATTTGGCCATGCTATTTTTGGATACATCTTTTTTTTAGTTATAATTAGGTTTTTCTACAACAATATTTAGTAAATTTGATTTTTTCACGTTTGAAGAGAGTTCAAAAAAATATTTACTATTGTTTATCAATTTTAATTTATTGAAAAAATGGTAACACAGCGAGTTCTTTTCTGTTTTTTTATATTCACCACTTATTTTATTAATGTTATTTTTCTGGCAATATTCTTTTAAAAATTCAACCATTGATTCTTCAATATATCTTCCAACAACTCTACAGCTTACAATGAAATCTATAAGGGTAGCTGTATTGTCTTTGATAGATATACTAAGAATACCAATGATTCCGTAATCACCAAATTTATCAATTGATCTAATTGTCCATAATTTATTTAAATTAACTTTTGTCCAATCATTAAACTCTTTTTCGCTAAGACGACGCGTTGTTAGATTCATCTGATTAGTTTTGTTTAATAATTGTAGGGCTCTTGGAACGTTTTCACTTCTAATATTTTCAATTACAATTTTAAGATTTAGTGTTTTAATCCAGTCGGATAAGGATTTTATTTCTTCTTTTAGCTTGGTTCTTTTAGATTCAGATTTGTATAAATTTCCCCTGATTTTATCTTCTTTTGTAATATGAGTTTTATCAAAACAGCGCAATTTAGACAAAAAAGTATTGTAGTCTGTTGGATCTTTTGGTAATTCAGGAACCAACACTTCTGGTAACATTTCTTGAACTCTAGCTCTTTCAAAAGGACTATCGTCCAAAAACACAACGGATTGAAGACCTATATTTAGTTCATTTACTATATCAATAATATTTTTTGCTTTATCTTCCCAATTAATCCGATAAGTAACAAAGTCCTCCATTGACAAAACCATTTCCGGATGATTTTTGATTGCCTCTATTACAATTTTTTCATCGTTTTTACTTGCTAGAGCAAGAATAATTCCTTGATCTTTTAATGATCTAATCTGGATTTGAAAATCTCTAAAAGCCTCTCCCAAATAATCGTGACCACCTATTCTCAGATTTTTCCATCCTACATCCCCAACAATTCCTCCCCACAATGTATCGTCCAAATCCAAAATCAATAATTTTTTGTTTAATCCTTTTATAGATCCATATAAATCTGATAAGTCAGAAATAACTTCTTTAAAAAAATCATTAGAAAAAGGTGTTTTTGATAAATACCATAATTTGGAAATATAAGCTTTGGTGCGTCCACAATTTAGTAGCCATTTTGAGGAGTTAAGAACATAATAATTTTTCTCCTTAGCCAACTGTTCGGATAAATAGTAATTCATAAAAGATAAATTATAGTCCAAACCTGAATCTTTTGTGTAAGCAAGCGCAAGATTGGTATCATTGGGCTGTTTTAAAATCCAGTTTGGAATCAAAACAATGTCACTATAGTTCTTGATCGATTTTACACAGGAACAAAAATAATCAATATCTTTTTTAATAATATTTGGATTTATTATTTTTTTGTTTTGAAGTTTTTGAAATTCGGGCGATATAGATTCTGGCGTTGTCCAAACCAAAGTAATATTTGCTCGTTGTTTCCATATTTTTGCATTTTTATTTGTAAGTGTTTGGAAAACTTGATTATAATCCACATCACTAACTTGCCAATCAAAATTATCAGAATTTTTTAATAATCCCACAAAATTATTATGGTTAAAGTTCGAGATAACATTTATATAAACTTTATTTTTTTTCATTCTTTAATTTATTAATCAGAAAAAGATTAAGAGAGCCTATTGTTTTTAGTTGATTTACATTTTCTAACATTTCGTCAAAAGATAAAGTAGGAAATCCTTCTTTTTTCAGATTTTTTTCTATATTTACGAACAAATTGACAAGATCAATGGATTCCAGTTTAGATTGCTCGTCTATTAGTGGCGTAGAGTCATCTATTATAAGTTTTTTTTCTTTAGGTAAAATTTCATTCAATTCTTCAATCGATTTTCTTATTATTGTTTCCATAATAAATTGAATTTATTCTAGAGTTTCTTCGACAATACTACCCCAGTATTGAATTTGTTTCAATTTAAAAATAAGATGTCACGATGTTATTCAAAGATTTTCTTTTTAGTTTCAAGAATGTTCACTTGAGTTTTTTTGAAAAAAAAAAAATATCAAAATTTATTAGAGTTGGAATTTCAGTTCTGTATAAGTTTTTTATTTTAGAATTAATTATATATAATTTTTTTTACAAAAAAGATTTAGACGTAATTTCAAATAGGAAAAAAGAATTGTTTGATAAAGATTTAGTTTTCTTGTTCGAACATTTTAATAGTTTGAAGAAACAGCATAATTATGTGAAAATTTGGAAAAACTAAGAAATAATAAATTAGATATCCTTGAAATTGGAACTGCAAAGGGTGATGGTTTAGCCAGTCTCTATTTTTATTTTCCGCATTCCAACTTTATTGGAATAGATAATAATCCCTATAGAATTAGATACAAATCAAAACGAATTCGCAGCATATATGTTGATATTTCTTCAAAGAAAATATTACAAAATCTTACTAACCATTTAAATCAAAAATTTGATTTAATCATTGACGATTGCAGTCACCGACTTATTGATCAAATATTGTGTTTTTCAGAAAATTTTAAAAATTTAAAAAAAGATGGAATTTATATAGTTGAAGATCTTAATTTTCCCGAAATACACCAAATGTATAATCCTACTAATGAGGATGTAAATTTAAAAACTATATTAAAAAAAATTAACCTGAGGGAAGAAATATTTACAAAATTTATGAATAAAGATGAGATCGATTATATTCAAGACAACATCGATAGTATAAAATTCTACAAAAGTAAAAATAAAGAGAATTATCTAATTCATGACCTATGCGATTATTCAGAAATTGCATTCATAAAAAAAAAATGAAAAAAAATTTTGAATGGACATGTAAACATACTTGGAGACGTAGTGCTTATAATACCTTATGGTGTTTAATCGGATGTTCGATAGGTGATTTTGGAACTATTATATTTTTTCAATTACTAAATATCATTTGGTCAACTTTTTATATTATGATTCTAGCAATCATTAATGGTTTGATTACAAGCATAATGCTAGAAACCTTAATTTTACTAAAACAAATGAATTTCAGTCAATCGTTGAAAACAGCGCTTACAATGAGTTTTATTTCTATGATTAGCATGGAGGTTGCTATGAATATTGTTGACTGGTGGTTAACCGGAGGGGCCAATTTAACCTGGTGGATAGTTCCTATCATGCTGATAGTTGGTTTCATTACACCTTGGCCTTATAACTATTGGCGTCTAAAGAAATTTAATGTTGCGTGTCATTAATTTTAACATATCATTCGGAATGTGTGTCTATATTGATGCCTTAATGAAAAAATATGAAAAATAGAACAATAGAAATAATGTCACCAGCAGGTTCTTGGGAATCTTTACAAGCAGCAATACAAGGTGGAGCAAACTCCATTTATTTTGGAATAGAACAATTAAATATGAGAGCCAGATCTTCCAATAATTTTACTCTGAAAGATTTGGTAGAAATAGCTGAACTTTGTAATAAAAAAAATATTAAAACCTATATTACGCTTAACACTATTATTTACGATCATGATTTAATACTAATGAAAAAGATAGTTGATACTGCCAAAAAAGTTGGCATCACTGCCATTATCGCTTCCGATCAAGCTGTAATTAACTATGCGGCTTCTATCAATATGGAAGTTCATATTTCTACTCAAACCAATGTTACAAATTTGGAAACTATACGTTTTTTTGCTCATTTTGCTGATGTGATTATTTTATCGAGAGAATTATCTTTGATTCAAGTAAAAGAGATAACAAAAGAAATTGAAAAACAACAGATAAAAGGACCTTCGGGAAATTTAGTAAGGATTGAAATTTTTGTTCATGGAGCTTTGTGTATGGCTGTTTCAGGCAAATGTTATATGAGCCTACATACCGCAAACTCTTCCGCAAACAGAGGAGCTTGTATGCAAAATTGTAGAAAAACTTACGTAGTTACAGATAAAGAGGATGGACATCAGTTTGATATTAACAATGAGTACATCATGTCGCCAAAAGATTTGTGTGCTATAGGATTTTTAGATCAAGTTTTGGATTCCGGATCAAACATACTTAAAATAGAAGGGAGAGGAAGATCTCCTGAATATGTAAAAATAACTACCCAGTGTTATCGGGAAGCTGCGGATGCTTATTTGGAAGGAACATATAATAAAGAAAAAGTAAAAGGATGGATGAACAGATTGAAAACTGTCTACAATAGAGGATTTTGGGATGGTTATTATTTGGGACAAAAAATGGGAGAGTGGGCGGAAATTCATGGATCTAAAGCTACAAAAAAGAAAATTTATCTAGGCAAGGCCAAAAAATATTTCGCAAAAATACAGGTTGCGGAATTCGATCTAGAAACACAAAAACTTAAAGAAGGTGATAACATCCTTATTACAGGAAGAACAACAGGAATAATTGAGACCATAGCTGGAGAAATCCGCATTAATGACAAACGAGTTGAAGATGTAAACAAAGGAGATAAATTCTCAATGAAATTGAATCACAAAGTGCATCCAAACGA
>JGI11785J13272_1000258_pt1 | contig 12437 bp, 12 predicted proteins | sample DeeseametaMP2098_FD_13272 | JGI IMG/M metagenome (IMG submission 13272)
ATACTAACTAACGGCCAGNNAGCTCAGTCGGTAGAGCAGAGCCCTGAAAAGGCTTGTGTCGGCGGTTCGATTCCGTCCCTGGCCACCACGTTTTTCTGATATTTAGATATTTTTATAATCAGCTTGATCACAATTTGATCACACTCAGAGAAGAATTGTTTTCTAAATCGCTTTGGACAACATTAGCCTCATTTTTCTTAATTTTTTTACTAACTAGGGTGATGGCTTTGGCTTTACGAACGAAACTCCAGAATGGAACTCATTCAAATCCATATTCATATCAAATTCGTTAAGCGCATTGGTTCGGTATGTTGCTTTACCCCCCCTAAATTTGATAACATTACGGAATTTATACAAACGAGTTGATGGTATAATTGATTGACCTATATATCGGAATGAAGGAAGTAATGCCCTTACGATATTACGTAAAAACTTATGCAGATATAATTTCCTTGTAATCTTATGGGTCAAGATAAACATGATTATTGGTGAAATACCAATTCCAACGGAAGCATAATCCCTCAGTAAAAGGAAAAGTTTGTTCAAATGGGTGCTTGAAGATCCCAAAAAATATTTGCGATAAACATCGTTTAGGTCATCTTTTATTAAACCTTCTTTTTTTGCTTTTTTATATACATCGGTTTCTGGATAAAGAACCATAGAGTACATAGTTAATTGTAATGGAGTAGGAAGTTTTGATAAAAACATTAGTGTATCTATTAAATCTTCATCAGTATCCCAAGGGCTATCTAAAATAATATCATAACTTGCTTTTAACTGATCTCTATACTCGTTTACCATTCTTACAGCATTTTCAACTTGTCGATTAGAATGTGGACGCTTATATAATGTTTTTGTATTTTCAGCTGCAGACTGTATGCCCAGTCTAATCTCAATTAAACCTGCATCTACAAGTGGGGAAAGTTTTTCTTTGTTCAGAGTGTTAGGGGTGGCTCCAGTAATATATAGTGGTAATCCTATCTGTTCCTTGTATCTTTTACTCAATTCCTTAATTTCATCTACGGACATTAAAAAGAAAGCATCATCATTAAACAATATTATTTCTATAAATGGCAACTTACTTTTTACCTCTTGCAATTCCATAATTATATTATCGACACTCCTTTTCCTTATTGGTTTTTGATGTGGATACATTTCATGATAGATATTATTAATGCAATATGTGCATTTATAAGGGCAACCTCTTGTTGGGAAAGTCTGATAAGTAACAGAGCATTGCTCCATAATTTCCTGGTCCATTTTAACAATATTTTCACCTTTTAGTATAAAATGACTTTTATAGTCATAGTCCTGGAATGGTATTTGATCCAAAGATTTAATTATTGCAGCGTTTTTACTGCCAGGCAGTGGTCTTAATCCATTTACAATTTTTTTTCCTTTGTCATTAAACCCCATACCTTTGATATCGTAGTAATATTGTTTATTTTGTATTTTGTCTGCCAGCTCTACAATAGTTTCCTCGCCCTCTCCTATGCAGACCATGTCAGCATAACCTAAACTTTCTTCAGGTCGTATAGTTGGATGAATCCCTCCCCATACAATAGGAAAATCATAATTGTTTCTTAATTTTTGAGTAATTTGAATTGCATTATCAAAAAAATTTGTCATCACCGAAATTCCAACTAAGTCAGATCCTTTCGTCAATTTGACAAGGTTATTCATAGCTGTTTCTGGGTATTTTTTATGAAATTCTTTCATCAAAAAAAATAGATCAACATCATGTCCTGCTTGTTTGAGGGATGCTGAAATTGTCCTCAGTGCAAAGTCAAGAATACCAGGAACCAGTGATATCAAAGATATTTTCATTTATTCATTTGCTATTGTTTTAGTTCTATAAAAGGTAGCTTTTTCTTTCACACTATTACCGTTGGTAAAAAACTTTTTTTATCATCATTCTGTCCTTTAGGTTAATTTAGTTCGTCCGGGAGTCAATATGAAATGTTAATCAAATAAAGTTCATTTGGAAGGATAAGTAGAGCACATTAGTTAGTAGCAAATAATTTTAGAAAAGTAAATAAATACTAGTATTAACTGATTATGAATATGATTTTAAAGATTATATAGAAACATACAAAGAACCTATTGCTTTCCAAAGAAAAAATAAATGAAAATATTACAAATAATTATTAAATTTTATTAATAATTTTATAAATCTGGTTATAAAAATCTGTTTTTGAATATTCAAAATATAAATTACTTTTTTTTGCACATAATTTATCTACTTGACCGTCTCCAATCATAAAACTTTGTTTCAAATCAATTAGCCAGTTTTTACATAATTTTTTTATCATTAAATTTCCTGGCTTTCTAAAATTTGATTTTTTTTTATATTTTAATATTTTAGATTGAGGATGATATAAACAATATTGAATATCATCAAAATAAATTTTTAATAATCCAATTTTTTTTTTTAATTTCTCATTAAGTTTATAAAAATCCTTTAAAGTAAATTTTTTTTTGGCAACTCCAGATTGATTAGTAATTATGAATATATAATAATTTTTTTTTTGTAAATATTTTAAACCTTTTAAAACACCTGCCCTAAATTTAAAATTTTTTATTTTATGCACATATCCATAATCATGATTAATTACACCATCTCTATCAAGGAAAGCAGCTGGTCTTTTAAAATATCTTTTAAGTTGTTTCGCAGCAAGATTGTGGTTTTTAGATGCAATAACATCTAAAAAAAAATTATTATATTTTTTTCCTAATAATTTTTTTTTCTTAATTAAATTTTTTAATATTTCATTTTCAAGTGATATAAATTTTTTTTTAATTTTTAAAAGAATATTTTTTTTAAAAAAATATACACCGCCCTCTGTTAGAGGAGAAGATTTTGAAAAATTTACTTCTTTTTTAGAATTTATTCTAAGACAATTTAATTTTTGATTAGTTTTATAGTTTTTATTAGGAACAAGTGCAGCGACTCCTAGATAATTTTTTTTACACATTGATATTAGATCGTCGAGATTTATATCTAACAAAGAATCAGCATTAACTAGAACAAAATCATTGATTGTTTTAGGTAACAAAGATAAGATTTCACCAGTGCCTAGTTTTTTTTTTTCTTTAATACATTCAATAAGCGAAAAATTAATTCTTTTTTTGTGATATTTGCTAATTATAAATTTTGATTTGTAACCAGTGAGAATATAAATTTTTTTGAAGTTATATTTTGAGTAGAGATTAAGCAAATACTGTAAAAAATTTATTTTGTTAAAACCTACCATGGATTTTGGTCCGTTATTAGGAGAATTTTTAATCTTTCTACCTTTGCAACCTGATAGAACTACTAAATCAATTTTTTTTTTCACAAAATAATTTTGTTAAATTATTTTTGGAGGATATTTTTTTTTACCAATAATTAAATCTACGATGGATAATAGCCATGTTTGATGAATATTTTCAACAATATTATAAGCCTTACTGTCGACCCACATATTGATATCACCTAGTCTTGAAACAGAATTTTTTTTATTATGTCCAGTAAATGTAATAATTGACTTAAATTTTTTCTTTCTAGCTGCATAAATTCCATTAATAATATTTTTTGACATTCCGCTTGTAGAAATTACGATTAAAATATCACCTTTGTCTCCATAAAATTTTATGACCATCTCAACCCACTTTTCATAACCATAATCATTGGAAAAACACGTTATTAAATCAGCTTCATTATAATTTACGCTACGTAATTTTGCATTCTTAGTTAAATCAACTGAGAAATGACTAGCTATTGACGCACTTCCGCCATTACCAAAAACCATAATTTTTTTTCCATTTTTATGTGCCATAATTAAATTATTTTTGATTTTGATTATTTTCCTAATTTGATCAATACTTGGTATTATTTTTTTTGATGTATCAAAAAAATATTCCTTTAAAAAATTTATTTGTTGTTTTATTCGAAAACTCATGATCAAAAGTATTTTATATCCATAAAAATGCTTAATTATTGTTTAATATTTGTGTCAGCAGTATTAAATCTAATTTTGATCATTTGATCAATATCAAAAAAATAATTTCCTATTTTTATGGTCTTTGCTAGCCCACCAAATGATTTTTCAGATTCTATTACACTAGTCCTGTAACCATTTTCAGAAAGTTTCCAAGCAGCACTTAATTCTGTTATGACACCTTTGATGACTATGGCTTCTTTCATATTTTGTTTATTTATTTATTTGTAATTTTTTTGCTATGAATATAATGTCTAATGGCACTTCTTAAAGTATATTTTGGCTTCCATCCAGTTACTTTTTTAAATAAAAATGAGTTACCAACAAAAGATCTTTTGTCCAGTATAATGGATGTATTAGGCCATTTTTTATACTTAACTTTAGCAGTAAATTTATAAATTTTATATAATTCAGAATTTATAATTTTTTCTAGATCATTAAAACTTTTTCCTATTTCTGTTGTTAGATAATAATAATCTTTATGTAGTTTATTACAGTTTTTTAAAGCATAAATAATCCCCATTATTACATCTTCTAAATATATAAAGTCACGCACATAATTACCATCGCCATACAAGGTAATTTTTTTTTCTGAAATTGCTCTATCAATAATTTTATTTACAATACCTCTATTTTTAGAGTATGTACGTCCTATTCCATATACATTTGACAATCTAAGTGTTGTTGTATTTAAATTAAATAATTTTTTATGAATTGAAATATAATCTTCGTTATATTGTTTATGTAAATCAAAAATTGTAATCGGTTTTCCTTTATAATTTTGATTTATTTTATTTTTTATATGCGTGTAGCCTAATTGTGTAACTGTGCCAAAATTCAAAAAAAATGCTTTACTTTTATTTTTTATAAGAGCTTTGATTATTGAATGGATTAAAGAACAATTATGAAAAAAATCATAGCGAGGATTAAAATTAGAATATCTAACATCGGTATGTGCATGAAAATTTAAGATATAATCAAAATTATTTTTTTTGATCAAATGATTTATTTTTTTAGAATTAAAATCACCCAAGTTAATATAATTTGATTTTGATTTTTTGAAGATAGGTTTTATAACAATATTATTAGATGATATTTTTTCACAAAATTTGCTTCCAATAAACCCTTTTGAGCCAAAAACTAAAATTTTTTTATTTCTTATCATAATAACCCAAAAATATTTGATACTTTAACAATGACTGAATACAAAGATTTTTCAAGAAAAAAGGGAAAGTTTGTATAAAAAAATTAATATAAAACTTTTTAAGATAAAATATTATTAAAAATTAACTTAACAGTTGGTTTTTTCATTAGCTTTTTATATATAGTAAATATGATTGTTAGCAAAACACCTTTAAGAATTAGTTTTGTAGGCGGAGGTACTGATATTGGTTCTTTTTACAAAAAAAATAATTATGGTTTAGTAGCAAGCACCAGCATAGATAAGTATATTTATATTTCTGTTAAAAAATTAAATCCAGTATTTCACGAAAAGTTTCGCCTCAATTATTCAGAAACTGAAATGGTAGATCACGTAAAAAATATTAAAAATCCAATAATTAGAGAGTGTATAAAATTTCTCGATATTGATGACAGATTATATATAAGCACAATTGCTGACGTGCCCTCATTTTCTGGACTTGGTTCCTCAAGTAGCTTTACTGTAGGTTTGCTAAATGTACTGTATAATTTTAAAAAACAAAAAATTTCTCTAGGAAAACTGGCTGAAGAAGCGGCCCACATAGAGATAAAAGTTCTTAACAGCCCAATAGGCAAGCAAGATCACTATGCTGCTTCATTCGGAGGGTTTAATAAAATTTTTTTTTTAGACAATGATAAAGTAAAGGTAGAAAAAATAAAAATACCAAAAAAAAATCTAAATTTAATATTCGGTTCTTTGCTGTTATTTTGGACCGGCATACATAGAAATTCAGAATCAGTGCTAATTGACCAAGAAAAAAATCATGATAAAAATAGAAATATTTTGTCATCAATGAAAAATATTGTAAATCAATTTATTAATTTAATTAAATCAAAAAAAATTAGTTTAGATACGATTGGCAATCTATTAGATGAAAACTGGGAGTTAAAAAAACAACTGGCTGATAATGTTTCCAACAGATTTATTAACAAATGTTATGCTGAAGCAAGAAAAAAAGGATCTCTAGGAGGTAAAATTTTGGGAGCTGGCAATGGTGGTTTTCTACTTTTATTAGCGAAAAAAACAAATCATAAAAAAATACAAAAATCTTTAAAAAAATTTGGACTTGAAAGATATAGTTTTAAGTTAGAAAATTCTGGGTCAAGAATTATAGATAATTTTTGAACATATAAAAAATATTATGAAAGTTAAAAGAGGTATAATTTTAGCTGGAGGTATAGCTACAAGACTAAAACCAATTACTTCAATAATAAGTAAACATTTGTTGCCAATATATAATAAACCAATGATATATTATCCTTTATCTACACTTATGCTCGGTGGAATAAGAGAATATCTTATTATAACAAATCCATCATATTTGAAATTATATCAAGATCTCCTTGGTTATGGAGATGATCTTGGAATTAATATAAGATATAAAGTTCAAAAAAAACCCGAAGGTTTACCTCAAGCATTTATCATTGGCGAGAAATTTATTGACAATGAACCCGTGTGTCTTAATCTTGGAGATCATATTTTTTTTGGTAATGATGTAAATCGACTTCTAAAGAAAAATATAAACAGTTTTAAAAAAACGACAATATTTGCTTATCGCTACGAAAAACCAAATGAATATGGGGTAATTAATTTAAATAAAAAAAATAGACCAATTTCTATTTTAGAAAAACCTGTTAAGCCAAAATCAAATTTGATAGTGTGTGGTTTATATATCTATGACAAGAACGTTGTAGAATTATCAAAAAATCTAAAATTCTCAAAAAGAGGAGAGCTAGAAATTTCGGATTTAAATAATTTATATTTAAAAAATAATACATTAAATGTAGAAATAATTGACAAAAAAAATCATTGGATTGATGCAGGTAGCCCAGAAAAAATTTTCGAAGCATCAAAACTGATCGAATCTATTGAAAAACGAAAAAAATCATATATAGGTGTTCCAGAAATAGCAGCATTAAAAAAAAGATATATAACAATAAATGATTTTACAAAATTGATTAGAAATTACAAAGGTAATCACTATGGTAGAATTTTGAATACTTTTTTATCAAAAAATTTTATTAATTAATTATTTGTGCCTTTGGGATATTGTCCAATTTGATTTATTTATGAGAAAAATTTTAATCACCGGGATCACTGGTTTTGTTGGTAGTCATCTTGCTGATTTTTTATTAGCGAAGAAAAATATTAAGGTTTTTGGGTTAAAAAGATATCATCTTTCAAAAGAAGATAATATATTGCACATAATCAATAAAATCGAATGGTTTGATTGTGATCTTTTAGACCCTAAAGCAATTCAAAATGTTCTAAAAAAAATAAAACCGGATATAATTTTTCACATGGCTTCACAGAGTTTTGTTAGTCCTTCATGGGATCACCCAAGTTTATATATGGATGTAAATTATAAGATGACCGTAAATTTGTTTGAATCATGTTTAGTAAATAACATTAATCCATTGATACTCTTACCAGGAAGCGGAGAAGAATATGGTGAGATAAAAGAAGAAGAGCTCCCGATTACTGAAAAAACAATTTTAAGACCGGTCAATCCTTATGCGGTTACCAAAATAGCTCAAGATTTTATAGCTTACGTTTATTTTAGATCCTATGGACTCAAGGTAATACGTGTAAGAGCATTTAATCACGAAGGTCCAAGACGTGATAAAGTTTTTGGTTTGCCAATGTATGCTTACCAAATAGCAAAAATTGAAGCTGATTTACAAAAACCCTTGGTTTTGACTGGAGTTTTAACAGATAAAAGAAACTTTACACATGTAAAGGACATGGTTAGAGCTTATTGGTTAGCCGTCAACAAGTGCAAAATTGGCGAATTATATATTATTGGCAGCAATGATAAAAAATTTACTTATGGATATAAATATCTTTTGGAATTATTGATTTCAAAATCAAAAGTAAGAAATATAAAACACAAGATTCACAAAAAATATATCAGACCAGTGCAAGTTCCCAGGCTTATTTGTAACCCGTCAAAATTTTATAAATTGACTAAATGGAAACCCATTTATGATATTGACACAATAGTTGAAGATACACTTAATTATTGGCGATTATATGTTAATAAAAACAAAAATTGTTCAAATTAATCTTTGAAAAGTTGGATATAATTCATGTTTTCACTTAAAGATGTATATTTGATTAAATTCAAAACCCATTTGAGCGGTGATGATAAAAAAAATACCAGGTTAAAGGATGTCAATTTATATAAATATAGAGGCTTATCAAAATTGTGATTTTACGCACTAACAATTGTAGATTTTGCAGTCAAGATATTAAAAGCATAATATCTTTTGGAAAAATGCCAATAGCGAATGGATTTATTTATAAAAAAGATTTTGACAGTGAATATTTTTATAATTTAGAAGTAGCTTTTTGCACTAATTGTTCTTTATTTCAACTAATTGAAATGCCTGACCCAAAAATATTGTTTAATCAAAATTACGCCTATCATTCAGGACAGTCTAAAATTATGCAAAGTCACTTTAAGGATATTGCGAAGATGCTTATCAACAAATATAATTTAAAGATAAATCAGTTCTGCGTCGAAATTGGTAACAATGATGGGGGCATTGTTGAGTATTTATGTAAGCTTGGATACAATCATCTTGGAGTAGATCCAGCTACCAACGTTTATAATATCGCCAAAAGCAAAGGTATTAACGTACTTAATGAATATTTTAGCTTTGACGTTGCTAAAAAAATTTCAAAAGATTATAAAAAAGCCGATTTTATTTTGGCAGCGAATGCACTTTCCCATATTCCTGATTTGCAATCGGTTTTTACAGGAATAGAGAATCTTTTGTCAGATGATGGCATTTTTATAACAGAAGATCCTTATCTAATCGATGTTTTTAAAAAAATTTCATATGATCAAATTTATGACGAACACGTTTATATTTTTTCATTAACCTCAATGCAAAATATTTGTAGTAAATTTGGTTTAGAATTGTTTGATGTAGAACATGTTAATACAGCCGGCGGAAGCTTAAGATGTTTTATTGCAAAAAAAGGCGTATACAATAAGACTAATAATTATAATTTTTTCTTTGATTATGAAAACAAATTGAATTTGTTGAATAATAAAATTTATGTTGATTTTAATAGCAGCTGCAAAAAATCAAAAGAAGAACTATTAAAGCTTCTAAAATCTTTAACAAATAAGAACAAAACAATCTGTGGATATTCAGCTTCTGCAAAAAACACGACAATATATAATTACTGTGGAATTGGCACTGAGTACATTAAGTTTCTTACCGATACTACTCCTATTAAACAAAATAAACTATCTCCAGGAATGCATATTCCTATTTATGACTACAAGTATTTTAATGAAAATTTACCCGACTATTGTTTTTTGGGTGCTTGGAATTTAAAAGAAGAAATTTTAAATAAGGAAAAAAATAATTTTTCAACTAAAGGTAAATGGATATCACACGTACCTCATGTTCACATATTAAATGATATACTTTAATTTTCCTAAATTTGTTTACTTAAAATATAGAGAAAAAATTAATTAAAACTGTCTTTAACAAAATTAAAAAAAAATATTTAATTTTGGGACTTGGAACAATTTATGGTTTTGCTTCCAGAATAAAATTTCATACAGCTGTTAACAAATTTTGTTATCAAGCATCTCTTGGAGCACGTCGCATATATTCTTTTAAAAAATAATCTCTCATATGTTTTGCATGAAAGCCAAAAATAGAATTTACATCTTGTCCATAAAGATGAAGATGGTTCCATTCCATTGAAAATTGAGCTGCAAGTTTTGGTGGTGCAAAACGAATACCTTTATCTATTAATTCTTTATAAAGGTAGTGACAAGTAACTAAATCTTCATTTTTAATTGGAAATTTTAACGAGTCATAATTTATCTTTGCGACAGTCTTGAGCAGTTTACGACTACGTAAAGAAAAACCTCCACTACCAACGCAATTTTCTTTCATATTTAAAATAGGAATGGGACCAGGAAGCCCAGGAGATCCAACAAGATTGGGATCCATCTGAATCTTATTAGGCCAAGGCGCCCCTATATAGTCAAATTTAAGGAATTCTTCTTTCCAAAGATCAGCATTAACTACAAAACCATCAGCTTGCACATATAGACAATGAGAAGTTTCAACATATTTATGTAAATCCTTCATTAAGAATCGATTTGCATCAGGCCTACCCATGGGCGTTACCGAAACGTATTCAATATCTGAATATTTTTTTTCAGGAAGTAAAGAAGATATAAGCTTAATTGCTCCAAATTTGATATTTTGCGAAGAAATTTTTAATGATATTTGATGTTGCTCTATTTCAACAGAAGTTACTGCTAAAAGCGTAACATTAGGTAGTGTTAATTTTTTTTTTGAATGGGACATTACTGAGATGGAACTTTTCAGATGTTTTTCCAAATCCTCATAAGTTTTAGGTATTGTTTTATGTTTTTTGTGATATTTTCTTATTTTTCTTTTTTGCCATATTCTCATACTGGCTAATAATAAACCATATCCGACACATAATGCTATTGCCCAAAAAACAACTGTAAGTTTATTTAAACCAAATAAGCTATACGCAATAAACAAACCCAAAACCAAGATCGCTAGAAACTTTTTCATGAAATTATTATATCTGATCACAATTTGATCACACCCAGAAAGATTTCGACTATTTTGCGGAATTAAAAAGCTCGATTTTACACGGGCCCAGTAACAGGAGTTACGAGAGCAGTGCCCTGAAAAGGCTTGCATTGGCGTTTCGATTCCGTTCCTGGCCACCCACACTTATTTGAGTTTTTGATACGTTATACAACCGGGTTGATCACACAATTGATATGTTCGGAATAGTTTTTTCATTAACTTAAAAATAACATTTTAGTTCTAAATAAAATGTATCAGATAACCTACCAAATTCACTTTGTATATTTGGATTTTTCCAGTTGGTGCCATTAGGTCTATCTCCTATATTAATCTGGCCACCAGCTATGAAATCTACATTGTCAGTTATTGATTGAACAAATGAGAAGTTGTGCTGATGAGAAGAATCGTCCCAAGCTAACTTTGCATCATATTGACCTACCAGCAATGGATTAAACTCGTAACTTAATGACACTCCACTGAGATGATCGTTTAGTGAGGTACTCACCCCATTTTTATAACGAACATTTGAGGCATCCAGATTATCAGAATCACCTATTCCATTAAATAAATGTTCCGCTGTAATTTGTAGACTATTGTTGAAACGATAATTAATTCCCAAAACATTCATTAAATAATTTTTGAGTAAATTTCCTTGATACGATCCCGGCATTGAAATTTTTTCTGATCTCCAAAGATAAGTAATTTCATTATAAAAATTAACAGAGCCTATTTCACCATCAACCTCAATTCCAATACGGTGTCCTTCTGGTTCCCTTTTATACAGTAATGCATAATCTGTATCATTAATGGTCGTATAACCTCTTAACAGCAAACCTACTTCCTCTTCTAATCCCAGCCATTGATAGGATTGAACATTACTGTTCTCCAAATAACTTCCAGATTGGGTTAATATTTTTCGTTTATTAACAACCATATTTACACCACTAAAATTGCTGATCGCTTTATCTAATCTTAGAGCGTCAATGCCAGCTTTGTATTCCTGATTAAGATATGGACTTTCGTAATAATCAAAAAGATTCCAAAATAAAGGTTTACCAAAACTGACAGCAAGCCTACCAAAATGGATATCTAAATCTTCTACTGCAAATTTAACATTAGCTCGGTCAAGGTAGTAATGGGCAGACTGATCTGATTTTTTTATCCAATTATCACCATAATCCACAACTAACATTGATGTATCTCTGTCAGTAATTCCGGTATTAATGTTGGAGTAATTATACGCTTGCACCGCATGTAGTTCGTATGAATATTTGTCAAGGCTATCCCCTTCAATAATAATACGGGCTACTGATGAAAAGTTTTGCGTTGTGTTTTTGTCAAAATAAGGAGCAAAACTATAATTATCATAAAGATTATAACCAGTATGAATACTTCCGCTAACATCTATTGAAGAGTCTTGCGCAAATGATTTAAATGGAAAAAATACTAGCACGATTAATAGAATTTTTATGTATTTATCAAAAAACATTAATAGCATGAGCTATCTCTGCGTATATTTTTCTATATTTTCCGAAGATATTTGTTCATTAGTAATTTTGCCGTCTTTCAATATAAGCACTCTTTTTGCAAATTTTATTACCGCAGGATCATGAGTCGAAAACAAAAAAGTTGTTTTATTATTTTCGTTTAATT
>JGI11785J13272_1000262_pt1 | contig 12328 bp, 11 predicted proteins | sample DeeseametaMP2098_FD_13272 | JGI IMG/M metagenome (IMG submission 13272)
CAAAACTGAAGTTCGTGGCGCAGAAGAATTAAGGGTGAAAGAATGCGATCGAATTCATGCCATATGTTCAAACCTATCAAAAATGGGCGCTAATATTGAAGAAAAGGAAGATGGATTTATCATCAATGGTCCAACTCTTTTGAAGGGTGCAGAAATTGAAACATTCCATGACCATCGTATCGCTATGGCTTTTACCATTGCCGGACTTGTTTCTGATGGAGATGTAAAATTAGATCTTCCAGAATGTGCTTCTATTTCATACCCCGAATTTTATGATGAATTAGAACGGCTTAACCAATGAAACAATTTGCAGTTATCGGAGACCCTATTGCTCATAGTTTGAGTCCTGTTCTTCATGATGAAGTATATAGACAACTTGGAATTGATGCTTCATTTGAAAAAATTCAAGTTCAACCTGACGCCCTTCTTTCATTTATTGAATCGAATCAATTGGACGGCTTCAATGTAACTATCCCCCACAAACAAGCAGTGCTTCCTTTCTTGGATGAATTGGATGAAGCAGCAAATGCCATCGGTGCTGTCAATTGTGTCCATAACGGGAAAGGATATAATACTGACTGGGTTGGATTTTTGAAAGCAATGGAATTAAACTACGTTGAATTAGAGGATAAAAATTGTTTGATTCTTGGAGCTGGTGGCGCTGCAAAAGCCATTGCATTCGCTTTAGTTAATGCAGGAGTAAGGTCTATTTCTATCCATAATCGCACTCAAAAAAATGCAGACCAATTGTTGGATTGGATCAATTCTATTTTCCCCAATAATTGCTTCACAGAAAAGCCGGAAATTATTATTAATTGCACTCCATTAGGCATGTGGCCAGATATAGAATCTGTGCCTGAAATTGACATAACATCTAAACAAGTTTTGGTCGACACGATCTACAATCCACTAGAAACAAAATGGCTATTAACAGGAAAAGAATTGGGTACCCAAACATTAGGTGGTTTAGATATGTTTATTGCCCAAGGATTGGCTTCTGCAGATATTTGGTTTGGAGAAAAGATCTCCAAAAAAGTAAATATTGATAAGATCAGACAGTTGTTGATTACAACAATGTAAGTGTTTCTACTCTGTTAATTTTTCCCGATCCAGTTTCCGCAAATTGGGTAATAAAACGAATTTTTTTCGGTTGTTCATATTTTTCCAAATTGTCAAACGAAATATCAAACTCTTTCCCTTCCACCACTAATATAACTTTTTCGCCGAGTGATTCATCTGAGAGCCCTGCAATAAAATATCGGCGATCTGCAATAGCATGAGCCAACTTATCTTCCACCATTTCCGGTATGATTTTTACCCCACCAGAATTGATCACATTATCTAATCGCCCTAACCAGCGGAAGGATGTTTCATCAATCAGTGTAACCAAGTCATTCGTAAAAACAGGATTCGGGTTAAGCATTGAAGCATGGATTACCAAACAGCCCCGTTCATCAATTATAAAATGAACACCTTCCAAAGCATGAAATACATTCGATTTATTCGGACCATTCAATGGTTTGATTGCGACATGAGTTAGCGTTTCCGTCATGCCGTAGGTTTCATAAATCTGTGTTGGTACACTTTGAAGTTTTTCCGTCAATTTCGGATTCACCTGTCCGCTGCCCACAATAAGTGTTTTTACTTTATCCAATTGATCGAGTGAATTCTTCAGCTGTAATGGAACCATAGCTGCAAAATCAATGGGGCTACAAAAATCCTTCAGTGGCGCGGAAGATGGTTCAACCACTTTTAACTCCAACCCTAATTCTAACGCCCTTACCACCATCATTTTCCCAGCCACATATTTCATGGGCATACAAAGCATAGCAGTATCACCTTCTTTTAATCCCAATGTTTCCCTCGTGAGTTGTGCTGAATTTTTCATCCATTCTTTTTTCACCGAAATGGATTTGGGCTTACCTGTTGAACCGGACGTATGAAGCATCATTTTATCATTTGGTGAATACCATGCCGAAATAAAATGATTCACTTCGTCCCATATGGGTGAATCATCTTTTGATAATATTCCCGATTTTACTTTTAAAGGAGATGGTATATTGTTAGTGAAAAGTTGTCCTGTTCCCAATCCTTGAAATCCGTACGGCTGCATATTGGATGTCCATTGAGCTATGGCATTTAAACCCATATTGGACTCTAAAGCTGAAGTAACCCACCATCCAATGTTTTGCTCCTGCGCCAATTCAATCCATTTCTCCGATTCTTTAAATCCGCCTAACAAACTGGGTTTCAAGACTAAATATTGGGGCTTTACTTTGTTCAGCGTTTCGATTCTGTCTTTTTCATCAATGAGTGGAATCAATTCTTCATCCAAGGCGATTGGAACTGGCGAAATTTGACACAATTCTGACAGTAAATCCCATTGGCCTAGTTGAATGGGTTGCTCAATGGAATGAAGATCAAATTCGTCAAGTCGCTGTAATATTTCACTAACATCCCTTTCTGAAAAAGCGCCGTTGGCATCTACGCGCAGTTCCAAGTCCTCTCTACCAAAGCGGTACCGAATCATTCGCAAAATGTCCAATTCTTTTTCAAATTCCAAAGCACCGATTTTCATTTTGATACACTTCCATCCTTCTGCCAATTTTTGTTCCACTTGGTGCATCATAAAACCTGGATCTCCCATCCAAATCAAACCGTTGATGTCAATGGGTTTGAATGAATCATAATAAAGTTGACTACCACCATTTTTCAAATCTAAATACGCCATTTCTAAACCAAATCGTATGGATGGGAAATCTGATAGAAGTGAAAAGTCTGTTAAAAATTGGTTTAGATCTTGGCAGACTTCATCCAGTTTAGAATCTATTTGGTCGAAATTGTCTAAACTCAATCCTGGCAATGGGGCACATTCACCAATTCCTGTTTTTCCTTTATCAGATAATGTAAAGATCCAAATATCTCTGGTTTTCATGACACCGCGAGAGGTGCCTGCAGGCTGTTTAAAATTCAGCGTTCGTTTTGTCCAACCGGCCTTCATAAAATATTAAAACCAACCACAAATATTATGGTAAACAGAAATGTCGCAATGGCCTGCTTTTTCAAGTATGAATCAAATGAAGTATGATCTTTATTATTTAATATTTCCTGTGCCGGTTTTATGAATAAAACAAATCCAAATAGGAAAAACCAAATGGCACTTATATCCGGGACGGTATATAGAACAATGAACAGTATCCCGATAAAATTCAGCATAAAATGATAGCGTTTTGACCAAGATATTCCGATTCGCACCACCAATGTATTTTTTCCGGATTTAGCATCTGTTTCGTGGTCACGCATATTGTTGATATTTAGAACAGCTGTTGTAAAAAATCCAATGGCCGATGCCGGAAGCAATAATTTCAAATCAAATGTATGGATGTGCAAAAAATAAGACCCAATAACACCCAGCCAGCCAAAGAATAGAAAAACAAAAAGATCACCCAAACCGGCATAGCCATAGGGATTTTTCCCCATAGTATATTTCACTGCTGCGCCCATGGCGACAAGGCCAAGAATAGCAAATAGCCCCGCTCTTTGTAAATCCAACCCAAAGGTGCCTTCATAAATAAGCCATACGCCAAAAACCGAACATAATAATGCAATGATCCACATAGCTTTGACCATTTCATCTTTGGTAATTAACCCCGATTGCAGAGTTCTGTACGGACCAACCCGATTATTATTATCCGTCCCCTTTACAAAGTCGCCGTAGTCGTTGGCCAGATTAGAGAGAATTTGGAGAAACAGAGTCGTGATCAAAGCTAACACAAAAACCGTTAAATTAAATTGACCTTCCCCAAATGCTAACCCGCTTCCCATAATGATACAAGAAAAGGCTAATGGTAAAGTTCGTAATCTAAATGCGTTAATCCACTTCATTGTTTTTACCACAGAGACACTGATTTCATTATTGAAATATTTTTATTCTCCGTGTTCTTTGTGACTCCGTGGTTATCAGGGAAATTTAGGATACTTTGAAAAATCAGGCTTTCGTTTTTCCACAAAGGCATCCCGCCCTTCTTTTGCTTCATCGGATAAATAATAAAGAAGGGTAGAATTCCCCGCTAATTCCTGGATGCCCGCCTGCCCATCCAATTCTGCATTAAAGGATGATTTCAACATACGAATCGCCAAGGGAGATCGTGTTTGAATCTTTTTTGCCCAAGCAATAAATGTATCTTCCAATTCATCTAATGGAACCACCGTGTTGACCAATCCCATATCCAGCGCCTGCTCTGCATTGTATTGATCGCAAAGATACCAAATCTCTCGTGCTTTTTTCTGTCCAACGCTTCGGGCTAAATAGGATGTGCCAAAACCCCCGTCGAATGATCCCACTTTCGGACCAGTTTGACCAAACATAGCATTTTCTGCCGCAATGGTTAAGTCGCATACCACATGTAGCACATGCCCGCCACCAATGGACCATCCGGCTACTGCTGCAATCACCACTTTTGGGATGGAGCGAATTTGTTTTTGTAAGTCTAAAACATTCAATCGCGGAACTTCATCCTTACCCACATAACCACCGTGCCCACGCACACTTTGATCGCCACCACTGCAAAAGGCTTTGCCGCCTTCTCCCGTAAAAATGATAACATCAATATTTACATCATCACGACAAATCTTCATAGCATCGATCATTTCCTTCGCGGTCCTCGGTGTAAAGGCATTGTGTTTTTCCGGACGGTTGATACTGATCTTGGCAATCCCTTCAAAAAAATCAAACTTGATCTCATCATATTCCCTGATCGTTTCCCAATTTTGTTTCCAATTCATATTATTCTCCTTATTTTTGCCACGAAGACTCAAAGACACAAAAATTTAAAATTGTTTTTTTTCATGTCTTGGTGCCTTAGAGGTAATTCTTCTAAATGTTTCTGTGTTTGTTTTCATATCTGTAAATATTTCCAAGATGCCAGATTCCCACCCCGTAATTTCCTCTATTGATGACGCACTTTGATAATTCATGTTGAATTCTTTTGCTGTGAGTTTTGCAGTTCGTTGATGTTGTGTCGTAAATAATTCTGTTAGGTCACCTTGTGATGATGGCCCGGGAATCATATTAAAAATCCCGCCGCCGGAATCATTTAAAATGATAATCTGCAAATTTGTTGGGAATTCATGATTTAGCCACAAACCATTCCGATCGTAAAAAAATGAAAGGTCTCCAATAATTAAGGTGTGTTTTCGATTGGGTTCAGCCAATGAATGACCGACGGCAGTGCTTAATACACCATCAATTCCGGATGTTCCCCGATTGCACCACACATCAATGGTTGGATCTTGAATCCCAATAAAATTGACGATCCGAACCGGCATACTGTTCCCCAAATGGAGAACACTATTTTCAGGGAGATTTTGTATTATTTTTTGAACCACTGTAAAATAATTGAATTCAGCTTTTTCCAATTTTGAATCTAAATCATCACCAACTTGGTTTTGAACCTTGGACAATAAAGAAAAATAACCATCTTGTCTTTTTATTTTACTCTGTGGATCAGTAGCAAATTTAGTTAACCATTCTTTCAAAAAGATTGTAGGGGGAATTTCCACTATTTTTGTAAGGGATTGAAACGGATCACCTACCATTCCTTCGCCAATATGCCAATGGATTTTTGGCTTATGCTTTCTTAAATACAATTTTAAATTTTTTGAAATGACCGATCGGCCAAATGTTATCAAGAAATAGGGTGAATATGATTCATCAACATTTTTAAATAATAGATCTGCGGATCTAATAATACCTTCCACGCCATGGAGATTTGAAATCACATCTCCTATAATGGGAACATCCAATTCATTAAGTAATTCCACCAATTCACGATTCGGCTCCATCTGACCACCTAACACAAAAACTTTATCTGATGAATTCAAAATCGATTCAAACTCAATCCAAACCGCATTTTCAATTTTGTTAATTTTATCTTTTCTCTGTGCTCTCCGTGTCTCTGTGGTTAACACTATATCATCCAAAGATTCTGGATAAAATGGCTCCCGAATGGGAATATTCAAATGTACCGGACCCTTTGCTCCATCCAAGGCTAAAGCCAATGTGTCCCTACACACATCTACATGTTCTTCGTCAAAAACAAAACTCCCTTTCATATGGGGTTCATATATATTCTCTTGGTGAATCGTTTGTCCATCCCATTGGTCAATCCATTCCGGTGGTCGGTCAGCCGTTAAAACGATGAGTGGGACATGTTGATAAAATGCTTCCGTAACTGCGGGAGCAAAATTCTGGGCGGCTGTTCCCGATGTGCATACCAACACAACCGGTTTCCCGGACTGCTGGGCCAATCCCAATCCCACGAATCCGGCAGAGCGTTCATCGGTGATTGAAATGGTTTTAATATGCGGGTGTTTCCCAAATCCAATGAGCAATGGTGCACAACGAGAGCCCGGACACAAGACTGCTTTCTCCACACCAATATCTGCACATAGACCGACTAAATCATAAATATGTTGGGTGTTTTTTATAGCCACAGAGTTCACAAAAAATCCTTAAGTAATAATTTCACTCTGTGCTTTTTTCGGCTCTGTGGCTGTTCCCATTCATTACATCCAATAATGTCTGGCATTTTAATGCTGTTTCTTCCCATTCGTTTTCAGGAACGGAGTCATGAGTGATCCCGGCGCCAGCATAAAGGACAGCCCGCGTCCGAAGAATCTGCATGCATCGGAGATTCACATAAATGCGTGTATTCCCGTCCATATTGACCGGACCTAAATAGCCGCTATAAAATTCTCTGTTTAAATGTTCGTTTGCAGCAATGAATCGTAATGCAGAAAATTTTGGCATCCCACAAACAGCTGATGTGGGATGAAGCAAATTAAGCATCACTGTTCCTAATTCCGGGAAATGGACTTCATTCAAATCCACATTAAATTCAGTTTTCAAGTGAATCATATTTCCGGCTCGGACAGACCGCGGTCCAGTTTCCACAAATTCTCTAAGGCGGATGGTTTTGAATTGTTCAATAATGTAGCGATTTACCATAGCCTGTTCTTCAATCTCTTTCTGATTCCACGCTGCTTCAGACACATTTTTATCCAATGGAAAGGGTTGTGTACCAGCTACGGAAACCGTTCGGAAATGGTCATCAGATGCATCTATCAATAATTCCGGTGTGGCACCCATCCACGTCCCATGCCCGGGGATAGACACCAAACTTACAAAGGCATCTGGATAGGCTTTTTCCAACCGATCAAATTGATCAATAATATCAAAATTATTCGGCAATAGTTCATCGAAAGTTCTTGCAGAAACCACTTTGTCAAATTCCTCATCTTCAATTGCTTTTATTCCTTTTTCTACCATTTTGATGAAGTGAGAATTTTCTCCGGAAATTTCCGTGTCCGGCCTAGTATTTAAATGGTAATGCATTTTAATATTTTTCTCGGAGTTCTCTGTGGTTCTATGGTTATTTTTTAAAACCTCCCAGTTCCCATTTTTATCTGTCTTCGCAAAAATATCTGATTTTAGAAACAGGGTCTTATTCCCTTCCTGATTCATAAATGGACTCACAACAAATCCCTGTTCAGTTTTTTGAAGATCAATACGACCTTTTGTTAGCGATTCTGAAAGATCTGCCAAGAAAAATGTGGATTCACCTTTGGGACACCGCCAAACTGCCGCTGATCCATTTTTTGCAATCACGTTTGACCAAAGGGATTTCAATCCAATAGATTTTTCAATAATGATTTCATGCATAAAAAGTTATCCCTTTTTTACTACGGCAAGGGTTAGTCTTGAAATACAGACTAATTGGTTTTTGTCATTGGATATTTGTATATCCCAAACGTGGGTTCTTTTACCAATATGCACAGCTGTTGCTTTCCCATAAACCCAACCGGATTTCGTACTTTTAATATGATTTGCATTAATTTCCGCACCCACAACTATTTCTGATGGGTAATTCACATTTAATGTGCCTGCTATGCTTCCCAATGTTTCGGCAAATGCTACCGATGCTCCACCGTGCAAATACCCCAAAGGTTGTTTTGTCCGTTTGTCCACGGGCATTTTCCCTTCAACTTTCTCCATGGCGGCGCTGGTAACAACCATACCCAAATGTTCAGCAAGAGTATTTTTTCTATGTTCTTGGATAAATTTTAAAATATTTTTCTCATTCATAATTTTTATTTCCTATGTAAAGTGTGCAAATACCAAATGTGAGCGGAATAGCCCTGCAGTTATTTAGCCCGATTGATTTCATTAGCTCCAAAAATTCTTTTCGTGTGGGAAAATTCATAATGGAGTCAGCAAGATATTCATAAGCCGCAGGATTTTTAGTGAACCATCTTGCCAATTTTGGTAAAACACCATTTAGATAAAAACTGTAGGTACTTCTCCAAAACCCCGGTTCCGGTGTAGTGAGTTCCAAAACCATCACTTGGCCATCATTTACAATGACACGTTTCATTTCAGACAATGCTTTGACCTTATCAGGAATATTTCTAATTCCAAAGGCAATAGCAGTCACATCGAAAGAATTATCATCATAATCTATATTCGTACCGTCTCCCCATTCCAAATCCACACGATTTTCCAACTGTTGAGCAGATACTTTTTCGATTCCCTTATCTACCATTTTCTGGACAAAATCCACACCCGTTACATTCACATTTGAATAAGCGTTGGCACAATCCAATGCCAAATCTCCTGTTCCTGTTGCTACATCCAAAAATCGATGGGTTTTAAAAAAATTCATTTCATTAACGGTTCGTTTCCGCCATGCCACATCTCTACGACCGGATAATAAGCGGTTCAAGAAATCGTATTTATCCGTTACCGAAGAAAAAATATCTTTAACAATACCAATTCTTTGGTCATCGTTCATTTCTTGAACCGGAGGATATTCAATCATTTATAAGCCATTCCATTATTAAAAATTCGACAAAGATTTTCCACCCAATCCTTTACTATTATGGAATTCGGAGATTCGTGACACACTTTTAAAAATCGATTCAATACACTATCAAGAATAAAAACAGATTTTTCAATATCCAGATTTTTATCCAATTCATTTCGATCAATGCCATCATGTATTAATTCGCTTAAATATCCAGCGGATAATTTTCTTAGCTCTATCAAAATTTCCCTGCTATGAGGTGAATCAGAAGTATATAATATTCGAAAGTAGATTCTAGCCAACCTTGGATGGTCTTGAATAAATTCTACTCCGGCAAGCATAATTTTCTCTAAACGAATGAAAAATGGATCATTTCTAGTTTTGTCTTTCACAGTTCTTAAATAATCTTTTACATTATCAAGAGCTAATCCATAAACATATATGAACAAACTGGATTTTGTTTTAAAATAATTGAATAGTGAGCCCTTAGCTATACCGGCAGAGTCAACTACTTTATTCATGGAAGCTGTTTGATATCCTTTTTCAGCAAATTCTTTAATACTCGCATCTAAAATACGATTTTGCTTGTTTGGCGAAAGCCTGCTAAAGGATTTCAGTGATTGTTGTTCTATCATAATAAATATTGACCGGGTGGTCAAATTAAGAATATTTTCGGTTTGTTCGTAAAGAATTATTAACGAATGTTTAGGTTCAAATTATGTTGAAAAAAATAACATTTCTTACAGCTGGTGAATCCCACGGCAGGGGTTTGATTGGCATTATTGACGGTATACCGGCAGGTTTGCAGTTATCAGAAAATGATATCAATACTGAACTTGCCCGTAGGAAAATGGGTTACGGTCGTCATGTCACGTCTGATAATTGGTCACATCCCTATTCGAGAGAATCAGCTGCTTATCCTGCAGAATGGACAAAAGATGGAAAATTCTGGCCGGCAGTAGGAAGAGTGGATAATGCTTATGGTGATAGAAACTTGGTGTGTTCGTGTCCGACGGTTGAGGATTATGAAGATTAACGATCAGTTTTCAGAACCAATCAAGATACCCTTTCTTGTATATCATTCAATATAGTTTCCAACTGGTCATTATCTTCAAATATATTAAAGCCATCCGTTTCGATTAATAGAACTGGAATATCAATTAAATTGTTGATCCATTTATTATAAGACACGTTTAAGGTATGTAAATATTCTGGATCAATGGATTTTTCATAATCTCGGGATCGGCTTTTAATACGAGAAAGTAGTGTATCGGTTGATGCCTTGAGATAAACAATCAAATCCGGTTTGTGTAAATAGGATGTCATAATAGAAAATAAGTTACGGTAGTTTTTCCAATCTCTCTGATCCATAAATCCCATTTCATTGAGATTCCTGGCAAAAATTTCTACATCTTCATAAATCGTTCTGTCCTGGATTACCCCGCCATTAGACAAGCTCATGTCGTGATGGGATTTAAATCGTTTATGCAAAAAATAGACCTGCAGGTTGAAACTCCAACGGGACATATCTCCATAAAAATCACCCAAATAGGGATTATCGTCCACCGATTCAAAGTATGGTGTCCAGCCCAGTTTTTCTGCTACGATTTCCGTAAAAGTTGTTTTACCTACACCAATATTTCCGGCTAATCCAACAAATGGATGATTTTTCAATATATAACTCCCTTTATTTCAATGAGTTTTTCATACTTAATTTATAACGAATGACTAGAATGAAGAATCTCCTGTTCTTCCATCAATTCTAAATATTCATGTTCCAATTTATTCATGTTTTGGAGAGCTTGTTCAAGCAATTCATAATCATCGGAATAATCAGGGTCTTTAGTGATGGTTCGTTCCTTTTCAATCTCACTTTCAATTATCTTAAATCGTTTCTCAATCCATGAAAGTCGATTTTGAATCTTTTTCCGTTTTTTATAATTAGCTTTTCCTTTTGAATCGATCTTGACTTTTGGTGATACGGATTGGGTTTGTTTTTCTTCTTGTTTTTTCCATTCGTAATATTCGTAATTACCTTCAAATACCCGGATACCGCCATCACCCACTTCGCAAGTCAAATTTGTTACATTATTCAAAAAGTGGCGATCATGAGAAATACAAACAATTGATCCGGAAAATTGTTTGAGTGCTCGTTCCACCACATTCCGAGTAACCATATCCAAATGGTTGGTGGGCTCATCCAAAAGGAGTAAATGGGATGGCTTTACCAGCATCCTTGCCAAGGCCACCCGAGCTTTTTCTCCACCGGAAAGGATCTTTACATATTTTTCTATCTCATCTCCTGGAAACATGAATCTGCCCAAGTAAGTCCGTATCTCCGTTTCGCTCCACCCTTGGCTCACTTTTTGGATTGATTCAAATACTGTCTCATTCGGATCTAAAATTTCCAGTTGGTGCTGGGCATAATAAGTGCAGCTCACACTATTCCCAATTCGGACGGCTCCTTTCGTTACATTTTCCACACCAGCAAGCAATTTCAAAAATGTTGATTTCCCTGCCCCATTATGTCCTACCAAACCGATCTTTTGTCCCCTCTCGATATTTAGGTCCATTTCATTGAATACTTCAATATTTCCATAATGTTTAGTCACATTTCGACAGGATGCCATATTTTGTGGTGAGCGACTTGGTTGGGGCAATCTAAAATTCATGGCATGGTTTTGTTCCGTGGGCGCTTCAACTTTCTCCATTTTATCCAGCATTTTCACTCTACTCTGAACCTGGGTTGCTTTCGTATTTTTTGAACGAAACCGTTCTATGAAGCGTTCTGTATCCTTGATCTGTTTTTGCTGATTCCGATAAGCATTTCTGTGCTGTTCCATTCGCAACGCTTTTTCTTCAGTGTATTTTGTATAATTCCCATAATACAGCGTGATTTTTTTAAGGTCTATTTCAAGGATATTATTTATAGAACGATCTAAAAAGGCTCTATCGTGGCTTATCATAACTATCCCGCCTTTCCACTTGGATAAAAATGATTCAAGCCAAATAGTTGCTTCAAGATCTAAATGGTTTGTGGGTTCATCGAGAAAAAGAATATCGGGTTCTTGTAATAGAATTGACGCCAAGGCAACACGCATTCGCCATCCACCGCTAAAAACATCCATGTGTTCAGTAAATTTTTTATCCGAAAACCCAAGGCCGCTCAATATCTTTTTTGCCTTATCTTCAAGATTCCAACCACCCAATGCTTCGAATCGATGTTGAGCATCGCCCAACTTATTTACCAAGTCCATATTCCCATGGTCTTTTGAAATTTCATCGGATAATGCTAGAATTTGCCCTTCTAATTCACGTATTTCCGGGTAGGCAACCAGCACTTCTTCCAAAATGGATCGCCCAGTGCCGGCAACAATATCCTGAGCAAGATATCCAATTGTTGTTGATTTATCAACTTGCACATTCCCTGAATCAGGCGAATCTTTCCCGAGCATTATGCGAAG
>JGI11785J13272_1000264_pt1 | contig 12304 bp, 4 predicted proteins | sample DeeseametaMP2098_FD_13272 | JGI IMG/M metagenome (IMG submission 13272)
TGAAATGTGTTGTAGGCATCAACAAAATCATAAATGCGTTCCTTTGCCACCTCTGTATCACCCAGTACAGACACAATTACGGGCTTTTTACTTGGCGCAAAAAACTCCAGATCAAGACCTGGAATCACATCATTGGCTTCATTCTCAGAACGTCTAATCTCTAGTCCCTCTCCGCTCCTGCTTGCACCGAGCCGCAACACTAAATCCTGAGCAAGCCTGACCGTCGAGGTTTCTGTCGAGATAGTAAAAGAATCATCTTCATACAAATCACCTTTCCCGAGTGCCACTCTTAAACCTTCGTCAAACAAAACAGGTGTTCCGGGAACATATCCTTCTCCGACATCCACTGTACCTGTACCGCCAAACGTATCTTCCCATCTCAATTTAAGCCCACGCGTGATTCCTACAGAGCCTCTTTTATCAACGACAAATGTGTATGTTTTGGCGACATCAGGCTCATATTTTCCGGATACTTCTATAGACGCATTGCTGATCCTGCCNGCTAANCCTCCAATTCCATCACTGACACTAAGAGAAGTTGTGTCTTTCCCGTCATCGATTCCTTCATATTCCGCGTAAGTCTGCCATTTTGCCAGTACGTCTACTTTGTTGGAAACCCCGCGGTGCTCTTCATCACTCCACCACATATCTTCTGAAGTCGGTGCGATAAGATCCACATCCGTTGTATCACCGTCCCTTAAAACACTGGGGTTCACCTCAATAAATAAACCGTGTCCCAGAGGTAAACGTTTTGGGTCGCGCTTGCCCTTTTTACTGAATTCCAAATCGAAAAGCTCTTCACCGTCTTCAGAATCAAATGCAGTGGCCTTATCAAATGGCCCCCCTTTACCTACATCTCCCAAATACGGTTCACCAATGTTGACAGAACCCTTTTCCCCGCTCTCAGAGAATTCATAATGCAGTTTAAGCGGACTTGGCCCTCCGACCTGTCCATTGCCTTCAACTCGAAAAACTACAGTATCATCCTCCGCACCGTCATAAGTACCTACAACTCTAACTCCGCCTTCTGATGCCTTACTGCTCCAGTCGGACGGTTGTGAAATCTTAGGTGCACGCTCCGCATCACTCAACCACCAGAGCAAATCAGATTTTTCCGCGTTAACATCTACAGTAAAAGTATCACCTGCAACCACTTCACCGTCACTTATCAATAATTTTAATCCGTCAGTAATGTCGAGCGGACTTCCCGGGATATAATTAAATTTATTGATTTCTATTTCACCCTCTCTACCGTTCTTGTCCTTCCAACCGATGAGTACACCGGAATCAGAAGGTATCATTCCGGAACGGACTACCTGAAAAGTAAAGACGTTATCCTCTTCTCCATCGTAGGTTCCCCCGACTTCAACTATATTGGTTGAACCACCAAATCCTGCACCGGAAGTCGCTTCAGGGGTTTTTACGTCAAAGCCCTTCCAACTCGCAGTTTTTTCATATGTATTTTCGTAACTCGGCGCTTCAACTTCACCGCCCTGCAGATTTACGTCAATACTAATTCGTCCCTTTTCACCATTTAGATTACTGGTCAGCAGCAAACGATAAGGTGTATCACCGTGTGTTTTGGCGATGTATGCTTCAACATTCGCGTCTGAATTGTTGATAGCCTTTTTCAGGTCAACGAGCGTATCTTTACCTTCAGCAAGATTAATCGTGATCGGTAACTCATCCTCATCGTTTCCAACTTTGATCTGCACTTTTCCGGTGCCGATACGTGTGGTATCACTCTCAAATCCCTGTGAGGTTATTTGATGTGATAAAGCAACAGACTCAACGATAACAGAGTGTCTGCCCGGTACAGAATCTTTCCGTGCTTTTGGGACTATAACATCCGGATCACTAGTCTCTACTTTTCGGGCTTCCCAGATTTCAAATTTGTCGAGTGCTTCGGTTACACCCTGGAGTTTATTCAACTCCGATTTCACGGCTTCCCAAGCCTCTAACTCGCTTACTTTCTGTTCTTTACGGGCTTCCACAGGTTTGATACGACGCTGCTCGATTGCCATAAAGCGATCGACGATCTCCCTCGTATTCAGTTTTGAGCCTAAGCCGGTAATCGCGTTCGGATTTAGTTCTGCCAAGACGGTTCCGTTTTTTGAAGCAAGCAGGTTTTCTCAACTACCGGATCACTCTCCGGAAAAAAGGCAGTAATTTGCCTAGTTGATTTTAGTCAACTACCTGATATAAAATAGATTTCTATTTTGACGGTTCAAAGCGAACCGACCGCTAGAAATCATTTCAAAAAACATTCCAATCAGCCGTTTGAATTCAGCAACTGTAAAACGGACTGAGGAACCTGATTGGCCTGTGCCAACATTGCTGTTCCGGAAGAAAGCAGGATTTGATTCTTGACCAGCGAACTCATCTCCTGAGCCATATCTGTATCAGCCAGCAGAGATTCTGAAGCAGTCAGGTTTTCCTTTGAAACACGCAAACTGTGTAAATTTGCCTCCAGCGCATTTTTCTGGAATGAACCTAAATTTCCACGCATCGTGGAAACATCATCAATTGCCTGATCAATCAGCATCAGTGAGTCTTGTGCCGCATTTGCGTCCAGCACATCAATTTCTGCTAAACTTTGGAACCTACTGTCGTTGTCGACTCTATTTGCAAGTTGTTCCGGATCAATACTGTCTACCGAAAAACGCCGCAATTGACCTAGATTCGGACCAATTTGAAAAACAAGAGAATTTTGTGAAACATGTACAAAACCGTCAATATCCTCGCCTACCAGGAACTCATTGTCTTGCTCACGTTTGAGCAATCCGGTAAAGCGGTTATCAGTACGATTAAAAATTTCGTAAATCACATCGTCTGTTGTTTCACCGTACTTCAGGGTAACTCCTTCGGCTTCTGCACCGGGAGCACCTGTGAGGAACTGCCCGCGTCCCATCGCAGCTCCGCCTGCACTCACCTCCGGCAATCCACCGATTGTGCCTTCCACATCACGGCCGGAAAGAGCATAAACCGCTTCGTGTGCTTTTGTATCAGCACCAAAATAGTTGTCCAAAGTTGAGGAAACAGTAAAGCCCGGATCACTACCGAACTGACGATGTCTCAAAACGATAACTTCATCCATTCCTGTGACAAATTCGTTGATCTCTCCAGGTGTTCTGGCGATCTCTTTCAGGGCGTCATTCAAGGTATCGAAGTTTTCCAGAAAGGGGCCTAAATTATCTGAGGGTCGATAAATAAAAACATCCAGCTCCATCCCTGCTTCGTCTGTTACTCTTTGCATTTCGTGCGCAATCAACTGTTGAATTGCACGTTCCGTTCTCAGTTTTGATTCCGGAGTACCATTGCGTTTTGCTGAACTGACCAGTTTTTCAATTGTCTGTCGTAATTCGTTGTTGTTTTTCAGATCGATTGAAACTGTACGTCCACCTTCATTGATCACAAATGAAATCGAGTTATTAGGATCAGACGATGAAACATCCTGCAGGCTCAACCTGCGTGTACCAACTGCCATTGAGCGTGTCGCAACTTGAGTGATATCAACTTTGAATCCATCTGCTGCTGTTGATTTTGAACCTTCTGAAGCAGAAACAAATTCGAGGCCGTCTCCAACAGCAACTCCTGTTGCGGAGTTACTACCGTCAAGCAATGTTCGTGTGCCAAATTGAGTATTACGGGAAATATTTTTTAAAGTTGAGAGAATGTTTTCAACTTCATTCTGGTCAGCCTGCAGAATTTTTTCGTCATTAATACCTTCATTTGCAGCATGTACCGCCAATTGGCGTAAATTGATTAACATGTTGCTAACTTCATTTAAGGCGCCTTCTGTGGTTTGAATCATTGAAATGGATGATTCGGAGTTACGGATTGCTTGTCCCAGCCCTGAAATCTGCGTTTTCATCTGTTCAGAAATCACTAGAGATGCAGGTCCATCGGCCGCATGATTGAGTTTCCGCCCGGAAGACAATCGTTCCAGGTTTTGACCCAATTCCCGCTCAGTCTGCTGCAGGTGCCTCAGCGCGTTCAGTGCTGCAATATTTGAATTGACTCGCAATGCCATGTTGTTTTATTTCCAGTGTGCTGAAAAAAGTTCTCTTGAGCTCTTATCGGCACGCAGTTATTTTTCTTTAGCTGTTAATAGATCTGCACCATAAAATTTTGAATGGATTTTATGCAGTTCTCCCTAACATCGGCAGTCCGGATTTTTTCTTTAGGAAATAGTTGCTGTTTTGGAAAAAAGCTGAAATCAATTCTGTGCAACAAACAAGCTTAGTTAGATTCAGCTTTTAAAGGGGTTACATGGGGAGCATGTTTGCCATTCACGCAGATCCGGATTCTAGCAAAGTTCATTCAGGCAAAATTAAAAGAAGATACAAAGTATCAAAGTGAAAGAAGGCACTGATGTTTTGAGACACATAGAATATAGCCACGGATAAGACGGATAATATGAAAATGGCACTGTGCTTTTAGCCACGGATATGACGGATAAAATAAAAAATGTACTAAGGCGCAAAGCAATATTTAAGAGAGGCTCTTGTTGCTGTCAGGGAATAGAGTCGAGTGTAGGAATACTAAAAAGCTTGTCATGCAAAATGAAATGAGTTAAACTTCGTAGGTTTAATAGATAAATTCAATTGTTCCATTCAGGATGAACTGTTAAAGATTAACAACTGCAGATTTGTTTATCAAGCAGGAACGAGATAAAAACCGCAGCATTCACATAACACCGAATATTATAATTAAGCAATGAAACGTACTTTCCAGCCGAACAACCGGCGGCGCAAGAAGAAGCATGGGTTCCGTGCCCGCATGGCGACTCCAGGAGGTCGCAGAGTTATTAAACGTCGACGCGCCAAAGGCAGAAAACGCCTCAGTGCATGAGTCTGCGGAATACTTTCCCGAAATCAGCAAGGCTGCAGAACAGCCGAGCAGTCAGGGAAGTTTTCGAGCAGGGTGTCTATCAATCTTTGGGACCAATTGGTGTCAAATACAAGATGACAGAAGCTGAGTCCAGCCGTTTTTCAATCTCCGTTAAAAAGAAGGTCGGAAATGCCCCTTGCCGGAATCAGATCAAGCGGTTTATCAGGGAAGCGGTCCGTCAGGAACGTTCTCACCTGAACTATGTATTTGATATTTGTTTTTTTGTAACCAACCCTCCAAAGCACAAGTTGGAATCTGCTTATGTCCTGCGTCAGGTCAGTCGGTTTTTCAACGATTTAAATCATGAATCCAGTAATTGAAACGGAAGATACGAAGCAGAGTCCGGCAGCACAGAGCTTTGGGACTTTCCGCAAAATTTCTGCTAACAAGGCTATGAGCTGCTTTTTCCAGCGCGTGATGGTGGGGTTTATCAAAGCATACCGCTATTGGCTGTCACCGTTTTTACCAGCTTCCTGCAGATTTTATCCAAGTTGCTCAGCCTATGCGCTGGAATCTTACAAAAGACTTGGTTTCTGGAAAGGGTCGTATCTGAGCCTGCGGCGTATATTAAAATGTAATCCGCTTCATCCCGGAGGCGTAGATCAGGTTCCCGGAGACAATGTCAGCGTGTTTGCTGATTGCTCTGGACTTTGCGAAAGAAAATAATTCTAGTAAATTTTTATGGATAAAAATACTCTACTTGCAGTTGTACTCTCCGGCGCCATCATGGTTGGCTGGTATACTCTCTTTCCACCACCGGAACCACCGCCGCGGGAAGTTGTCAATACTGTTGATCAGACGTTGACTGAGCATAACTCAGCTTCATCGAGAACAGAAACAGCAGAGACAGGATACTCCGATTCAACTCTTTCTACAGCAGCACCTTTGGCCTCGATCGCAGAAGTAGACAGTAGTTTGCCCTCCAAAGAAGTAAGCATAGAAACAGATAATTACCGGCTTGTTTTAGACACACGTGGCGGAATTGCTAAAAGCCTGCAGTTAAAGCATTTTAAACATACCAAACCACGTCTTACGCTAAGCACTTGGTTTCCGATGTTAACGAGTTTTATCGGGCCGGATTATCGAGATGAAGTCACGGAAGATAACCGTGTGCAGATGTTCGGTAATCACCTTGCAGAAGTACCCGCTTTTACTCAGGAGTTTAAGAATGATCCCAAAACAAGTGCGCTCTTCCGTAATGCGGTCTTTGCCACAAGCGCGGAGGAAATTGTGCTGGATGAAGGTGAAGGAAAAGTTACGCTGACTCTGACCTCTCCGGTATTAAACGGACTCCAGTTGATTAAGTATTTCGAGGTGACTCCGGACAGTTATATTATAAATTACCGCGTGCAGTTGATCAACCGTTCGAATGAAGCGCAGGCAGTTGAAGTGCTTTACTTTTTTGGAGAACAACGTCTTTCTGACAGTAACGGCGGCATGAGCCAGGTTTCTCATGAAGGTCCTGTTTTCTATTTTGATGAAAGTCTGCAGACAGAAACTACTGACAACATAGAAGGCGAACTTCCTGTCACTCAAATGAAATGGCTCGGAGTTGAAGATCAATATTTCATCAGTGCAGCTGTACCAATGACTACTGTACGCAACGGGTTATTCCGGGCAGGCGCATATCTCTCTGATCCTCAACCTAATGTTCAGGGTGAGCGCTTGTTATCACCTTACTTTGGGGTTGCTCTACCTCCGACTAATTTGCAGCCTAACTGCTGGTTGAGTCAGATTTTCGCATGTATTATGGTCCGAAAGAGGATGAAGAGTTACTGAAATTTGGACACAACCTGGTGGTTTCCCACGATATGACGCTGGAGATACTGGCCGGACCGTTGCTGGACCTGCTGCGTTTGATTTACGGTTATGTTGGAAACTACGGAGTTGCTATCATTATTTTGACAATTATTGTACGTTTAGTTTTGTTCCCACTGACTTTCAAAGGGATGAAAAGTATGAAGCGGATGCAGCAATTGTCTCCGAGGATGAAAAAGCTGCAGGCAAAGTACAAGAACAATAAGGAAAAGCTCAACAAGGAAATGATGGAGCTTTACCGCAAAAACAGGGTGAATCCGCTTGGTGGTTGTTTGCCGATGCTGTTGCAGATTCCGGTATTTTTCGCGCTTTACAGCTCACTTTCAAGTGCAGTGGAATTACGGCATGCTCCTTTCATGTTTTGGATCAGTGATCTGTCTCAGCCGGATGGTCTCGGAATCACACCTTTGCTGATGGGCGCGTCCATGTACTTTCAGCAAAAACTGACTCCGCAAACCGCGATGATGGATTCCACTCAAGCGAAAGTCATGCAGATGCTGCCCTTTATTTTTACTATCTTCACCTTTACCTTTCCATCAGGTTTGACTTTGTATTGGGTGACGAGCAATGTCCTTTCGATTGCCCAGCAGCAAATCATCAACCGCATCAAAACCCCGGAAATGCAGGACTGATTCACCAAGGGATCAGTTTCAGTCCGCATTTTCATTTATTCTGTTACTCTAATAACTTGATTTTGGGTGGAATTTCTGTTCTACTTTGAGAGCTATAGCAGCTATTCCAAAATAGCTTTAAGTCTTAACTGAGGCTTCGTAAAAAGTAATAATTTCGTCTATCCGTCATTACAAACATAGGGAGAAATCTCAATGATCTGAGTGCGGTTGCCTAAACAAGATTTATCGCTACCTTCGATGGGCACGGTTTAGGGCATTTTACGAAGTACCAGCTATGAATAAGATTTCCCGTTCTAGGCGAAATTACAACTTATCCCGACAGCATTAGCAGTTAAAAAAACAGGTCTATTTTTCATGAAGTTTAAATATCCGGAAAAGCAGGGACTTTACGATCCCCAATTTGAGCATGACAATTGCGGTGTAGGATTTGTGGTTCAGATGAAAAACCGCAAATCTCACCAGATTGTCCAGCAGGGACTGCGTTTACTCTGTAACCTGGATCACCGCGGAGCGTTGGGTGCGGATCCGGACACAGGAGACGGTTCCGGAATATTGATTCAAATTCCACATCATTTTTTTGTTGAAAAATGCCAGAAAGCAGGTTTTTATCTGCCTGAAGCAGGAGAATATGGAATTGCCTCTATTTTCCTTCCTCAGGATCCTGTCGCGCGGAGACATTGCGGTGAGGTAATTGAGAGTCATATTGTTGAAAAGGGGATGGATCTGCTTGGTTGGCGTGATGTGCCGATAAATCTTGATTACGTGGGAAAGCAGGCGCGTTCCTCAATGCCTGCCATGCGCCAGTTGTTCATGGGTCACCGCAGGTTGGGAAATTATGACCAGGAACAGTTCGAACGCAAATTGTACATAACGCGTAAAGCTGTCCGCACTGCTCTGCAGGATGTTGAAGACATGATAATTACCAGCATGTCTTCACGGACAATTGTCTATAAAGGTATGTTAATCCCTCATCAGATGGAATATTTTTTCCCGGATTTGTCGGATCCGCGTTTGAGCAGCGCAATGGCCTTAGTTCATACTCGTTTCCCGACCAACACCTTTCCGCGCTGGGATCTGGTTCAGCCTTTCCGTAATCTGGCACACAATGGAGAAATCAATTCATTACGCGGTAATATCAACTGGATGCTCGGGCGGCGCCCGACCTTAGCGTCTCCTTTGTATGATAATATCCGCGAATTGCAGCCCATCATTATCCCAAGAGGCAGTGACTCTGCCTGCATGGATAATGTCTTCGAATTCCTCATTCAATCCGGTTACTCTCTTCCGCATGCAATGATGATGATGGTTCCGGAAGCATGGGAGAAGAACCCGGATATGAATCCTGAAAAACAGGCTTTTTATGAATTTCATGATCACTTGATGGAACCGTGGGATGGACCCGCTTCTCTCACTTTTACGGATGGTGTCCGTATAGGCGCTACTCTCGACCGTAACGGTTTACGCCCCTCACGTTATGTCGTTACAAAAGATGATTTTGTGATTATGGGTTCCGAAGTCGGCGCGGTGGATGTTGATCCGGAGAATATAAAATACAAAGGGCGTTTACAACCTGGTAAAATGTTTCTCGTGGACACGGAAGAGGGACGGATAATCGATGACGCTGAACTGAAAAAAGAAATCTGCTCTGCTCAACCTTATGCAAAATGGCTGAAGGATAATGTGCTCGAATTGTCGCATTTGCCAAAACCCAAAATAGTTCCGGAAACTGATTTCGACACACTGTTACTACGGCAGAAAATTTTTGGTTATACAACTGAGGATCTGAATTTGCTGCTGACACCAATGGTGGTAGACGGTGTGGAAGCTTCCGGATCAATGGGTAACGATACCCCCCTGGCGGTATTGTCCGATAAGCCACGCTTACTATACGATTATTTCAAGCAGATTTTCGCGCAGGTCAGTAACCCTCCAGTAGATGCGATCAGGGAAGAACTGGTGATGTCTCTAACCAGCCGTCTTGGACCGCAAAAGAATATTCTTGAACCCAGTCCGGAACACGCGCGGATGCTTAAACTCGAGCATCCTGTGCTGAGTAACGAACAGCTTGCGCAGCTTAAAGCACTCGACAATCAGGATTTTTACTCATCAACATTAAGTATGCTTTTTGATGCGGAAAAGGGTGTAGACGGATTAGCCGCCGCGCTCAGCCAACTCTGCAGACAGGCAGAAAACGCGGTGAAATCAGGCAGTGCTTTTCTTCTTTTAAGTGACCGTGGAGCAGGAAAAGAGCAGGTTCCAATTCCTGCGCTTCTGGCAGTAGCAGCAGTACACCATCACCTGATTCTGAAAAGGAAACGTTACAAAACAGGAATAATTGTTGAAACCGGTGAAGCGCGAGAAATCGCACATTTTTGTTTGCTGGTAAGTTACGGAGCAGGGGCGATAAATCCTTATCTTGCTTTTGAAACTTTTGAACAGCTGATAAGGCAAAAAGCCTTACCGCCTGAACTGACACGTGAACAAGCAAATGAGAATTATCTGCAAGCCATCCGCAAAGGCATGTACAAGGTCTTTTCGAAAATGGGAATTTCTACTATTCAAAGTTACCGCGGGGCGCAGATATTTGAAGCAATAGGTTTGAATGAAGATCTGGTTCATGGCCATTTTTCAGGAACACCTTCCAGAATAAATGGTGTTGGTATTGAGGAAATTGCTCAGGAAAGTTTGTTGAGGCACGGGAATGCACTAGAGGAAACTGCTGATACAAACAGCATCCTGCCCGGTGGCGGATTTTATCATTGGCGTCGGCGCGGGGAATTTCATCAGATAAATCCTGTGATGTCAAATACCCTGCAGAATGCAGTACGTAAAAACAGCCAGGACTCATACGATGATTTTTCAATGCTGGTCAACGATCAAGCTCAGCGTTTCTCAACACCAAGAAGTTTGTTCGAGTTTGCGGAAGGTTATCCAATTTTGCTGGATGAAGTTGAACCCGCGGCTGAAATAGTCAAACGCTTTGTGACAGGAGCAATGTCATTTGGTTCGATCAGTATCGAGTCACACGAAACTCTGGCGGTCGCAATGAACCGTATCGGAGGACGCAGCAACAGCGGAGAAGGTGGAGAAGATCCGCGGCGTTTCGAAAAAAAGGACAACGGTGACTGGCCGGTGAGTAACGTAAAGCAGGTTGCATCCGGACGTTTTGGAGTCACTATCAATTATCTAGTCAACTGCAACGAACTTCAAATCAAGGTCGCCCAGGGCGCAAAGCCGGGAGAGGGTGGACAACTGCCCGGAAATAAAGTCAGTGATGAAATAGCGAAAGTCCGCAATTCAACTCCTGGAGTAACGCTGATTTCTCCGCCGCCGCATCATGATATTTATTCGATTGAAGATCTGGCGCAGCTCATCTTTGATCTGAAAAATGCTAATCCAACTGCAAAAATAAATGTCAAACTGGTTGCGGAAGCAGGAGTCGGCACAATTTCAGCCGGAGTCGCAAAAGCCCACGCGGATATAATCACCATCGCCGGACACGACGGTGGGACTGGCGCGTCACCGCTGACATCAATCAAACATGCCGGTATTCCATGGGAACTGGGACTTTCAGAAGCACACCAGACTTTGATGTTGAATCATCTGCGTGGACGAGTAAGACTGCAAACCGACGGTCAGCTTAAAACAGGACGTGATGTGGCAATTGCCGCTTTACTTGGTGCGGAAGAGTATGGTTTCGCTACTATGCCGCTGATTGCGATCGGTTGTATTATGATGCGTAAATGTCACCTTAATACTTGTCCTGTAGGTATTGCCACCCAAAATCCAGAATTGCGCAAAAAGTTTCGCGGTCAGCCGGAACACGTTATCAACTATTTCTTTTTTGTGGCGGAAGAATTACGCAAAATAATGGCTGAACTGGGTTTCCGTAAAATAGACGACATGGTCGGACGTACAGATATGTTGAAGCAACGTACAGGCATAAAACACTGGAAAGCGGGAAAAGTTGATTTGTCCGCTCTGCTGCATCAAGTTCCGGTTGGTGAAGATGACAGCCGATTCTGCACCCAGGAGCAGGATCATGGACTGGACAAGCAACTCGATCATGAACTGATAACACAGGCAAAAGCTGCTCTGGAAGAAGAAAAGCCGGTTGAGTTTTCTTTGCCTATCGTCAATGTTAACCGTGCGGTTGGGACAATGTTGAGCAGTAAAATTGCCAAAAAATACGGTGCAAAAGGTTTAGCGGACAATACGATTCACTGCAAATTCAACGGTTCCGCAGGACAAAGCTTCGGTGCGTTTCTGGCACCAGGAGTGACGCTGGAACTGGAAGGTGACGCAAATGACTACACCGGTAAAGGTTTGAGTGGCGGGCGTCTGGTTGTTTATCCTCCGGTGGAATCATCTTTCCGCGCTGAAAGTAATATTCTAGTCGGCAACACAGTGCTTTACGGCGCAACTTCAGGCGAGGTCTTTTTCAGCGGAATTGCCGGTGAGCGTTTTGCTGTCCGTAACAGCGGTGCAAACGCAGTGGTTGAGGGTGTAGGTGATCACGGTTGTGAATACATGACCGGCGGTAAAGTGATCGTACTCGGAGAAACAGGAAAGAATTTTGCCGCAGGCATGAGTGGCGGAATCTCTTATGTTTATGATGAAAAAGGGAATTTCACGGCGAACTGCAACAGCGGTATGGTGGATTTGGAAAGTGTGGATGATGCGGAAGAAAAACTCTGGCTGCAGAAGTGGATTGAGCGGCATCAGCAATACACAGGCAGTGAACTTGCAGAAAAATTACTGAAAAACTGGGATAATGTTTTGGTGAAATTTGTAAAAGTTATGCCTATTGAATACCGGGCAGTTTTGGAAAAAATGGAAAAAGAATCTGCATCCTGCAACGAGAAAACAGCGGCTTAGTATGGGAAAAAATACAGGATTTTTAGAATTTAAAAAAGAATCCCCGCCGCTGCGTCCGGTTGAGGAAAGGGTGAGTGATTTTC
>JGI11785J13272_1000265_pt1 | contig 12240 bp, 15 predicted proteins | sample DeeseametaMP2098_FD_13272 | JGI IMG/M metagenome (IMG submission 13272)
CAGAAAATAACGTTTATCAAATAAAATGAAAATTTTGTCATTGCGAGAAGTGAGGAACGAGCGACGAAGCAATCTCCTCCCTTCATTAAATGTTCGGGTATTAATGATGTTCGGATTTCAATTTACCCAAGGGGATAGCTTCGTCATTCTTCCTCGCTATGACAAAATAGGCTTAAAAGGAGTATAATTATGCAAAGATACATAACTAAACTAATCACAATGTTAATCCCCCTAATCTCTATCATTTCTGCCCAGCCAAGTTTTCCAGATAATCCCGGCCAAGCACCTATTGGCGGACTTGGACTTCTTGCTGCTGCCGGCGGAGCTATGGCATTGAAAAAATTCCGTGATAAACATAAAAAGTAAAATGATTAACCTTAAAAATAAGTTTTCTCCACTAACACTATTTCTCCTGAAAGCAGGAGGAGTATATGCCGCCTGGCAATTGATTTATGATTTAGTTGTCTTACCCGATGGCAGGCTGGATACTTGGTTGAGTATTACAGGTGTAAAGCTTGCTGCTGCTGGTTTATCGTTTTTGGGTTGGGAAATCGAGACTACCGGACGCTTTATTGCCTGTGTTGGTAATAGAGGTGTGGAAATTCAAAATGGCTGTAACGGCATGGATTTACTGGGTCTTTATGCCGGATTCATTATTGCTTATTCCGGTAATATGAAAAAAAGAGTCATGTTCATCATAGGCGGAATTGGGTTAATATTTATAGCGAATGTTTTTCGCATTGCTTTTTTTGCGCTCTCTAATTTGTATTATCCTCAATACTGGGATTCTGTACACAATTACAGTTCTTATGTGTTTTTCTATCCTATTGTATTAACATTATGGTATCTATGGACTACCATGAGCGATCATACCGATATCTTTTCTGGCGAAAGCTTTTCATCAGCCTGATTGCCATAGGGCTGGTTTATATATTATTTATTCGCCCTGTACAGTCCTTTGTGGTTCGAGAATTTATCCTGCCGGCTTTTGATTCTTTCATAACACCTGAAAGTGAAATCGTATCATCGCCCGGAGTGGATGAGTTTTTTCTATCATCACTATCTGATTCATTCCCTAGAGTAAAAATCGAAGTTCCTTTTAACGGTTATTTCTGGCTGGCAATGTCCATGATATGGCCCACAAAAAACAAACAATTCGGACGGGTTGTTTGGAATTATAATTTGGTGTTATTTGCAATTATTCCCCTTTCTGCTTTGGGAATTATTCATGGCTTCACTTGGTTAGCACCTGTAGTCAATGTACACGAGAAAGTGTATAAAGCGTTGTTTTTGATCTTGGGTATTTTAGCAGTTAGAAAAACAGATGAATTGCTAAAAAATTAATCTTTTTTTCTTCCTTTTGAAAAGTCTTTACTGGCTTTATAAAGCAAATCCTTTTCTTCATCCGTAAGATTATCATAACCTGTTTCATTAATCTTATCAAGCAAGTGATCAATCTGTTGCTGCATTTTCAACGTGTTTTGATCTTTCCTGTCTTTAATCGATATCTTGAATTCTTTTAATTGTTTATATACAGAAAAACGAATATCCTTCCAGTGCCAATAATAACGTAAATAACCAAAACCGATTACCATTCCGGATAAATGAGTTATGTGGCTGATGTTGGAATGATTATTAAATGAAGATAAAAATGCAACTGCTCCCAGAAAAATCACAAACCATTTCACTTTAATGGGAATCATAAAATATAGGTATACAGTGCGATTGGGAAACATCATTCCATACGCCAATAAAATTCCATATATGGCACCGCTTGCGCCGATTAGCACAGAATAGGATTGTCCTATATTAAATAACAGCCAAACGAGACCTGAACCAACACCCGTTAGAAAATAGTAACGTAAAAATTGTTTACGGCCCCAAATGGATTCCATTTCAGAACCAAACATCCATAAAACAAACATATTGATTAATATATGGAATACATCCCCATGAATGAACATGTAGGTGACCGGCTGCCAGATCATAGGCCAGACAGAATTCGGGGATAATCCTAATATTCTGGCCAGATCAATCTGGCTTTGTGAAATAAACTTTAATAAGAATAATCCTGCATTAATCCCGATAAGAATTTTGATCGCTTCGGTAAANATCTTTGGTTTGAAAGACATNTTGCCCTGCTCAGATTGAAATTGGTATTTCATATCAATCCTGCAGCGATTAATTTTTTATGCTGATTGCGGTGTTTAATATTCATTAAGGGGGTCATGACTGAATATGGAGCTTCCGGCACTTTTAATTGCGGCATGATATAAAGTTCCAGATCTATGCCCATATTTTCCTGTTGTTGATGTACGTTATAAACTGTACTCACAAACAAATCTCTCGGAAGTATTCCATTGATATTTTTAAAACCATATTTTATAAGGCCATCCCTGATTATTGTTGAACAACTCCTGGTAAAAAAACTGAAATCTGCATATTTCTCCGGTTTTTTGGGATTAACAGGTGTATTATGAATAATATCTAATTCTTCATTTAATATACTGCTTAATCGTTCTGTATCCATGCCTCTGATTCTCAGTACATGGATTGACCGCATAAAATTACGACCAAATTTATCATAATAAGCTCTACCATCATCAAGTATCTCAAATTTACCATTGACCGGTGACGGGGCAAATTCACCCAGTGCCGGGCGGTAAATAAATTCTTCCGGTGTCATGATTTCATTTTCATTCATCAAGTGTGAAAAATTGTAAATATTGCCATTAATATTTATGGCGTTATGGCCAAATAACGAAGCGGGATATTTCACCAGTCGCTCATTATAATAAAAATCAACAACTGGTTCACTGGGTGGAGACTCATCTGGCCACATAATAATAATAGGCTGATCGGTCTTATAATCCAATTGCGGTAATTCACGAGCACACACATTTTGATCTAACCAGTGAGTGAGGTATCCTTCCCAAATTAATCTATCTTCAAAAAAAGTTTCACCGGAGCAATCTATAAAAGATTTTCCCTCTTTTTTACTCAAACGTCCTTTTATTATTTCACTATTCATTTTAAGCGAGGAGTTGTCTTAGTACATTTAATGATTTCATGTTTCGGCAGGTATCAAAATGATATTCCAGATTTGCGGTAATATAATTGCCTATAACATGCCTGTCCTTTGCTGTTACAATTTGATTGGGTAAATCAGCTAGAAAAGATGAGTCATAAATATTGGCGTGGATGAGATATTCAAGAATAGTGCGGCTGTTGGGTCCACCGTTCGGATCGGGTAAAACCATACCGGGAAATTCTCTTTCCGGTAAATGAGGCTGAAATCCTAATAATTTTAACAAGCGTAATTCAAAATACCAGAAACATAAATTGAAATATTTTTCCCCATCATGGAAAAATGATAATGTAGCTACCAATTCATCAAATAATTCTTCATGGGGATCATGGTCCGTAACTGTTTTATCAACCAGTTCTACAGTAGCCAAGGCATAGGATAACGGTTTCAGGTTATCCTGAAACCGAATCCAGTTCTTTATAAAGCTGACTTTAGATAAGGTATGCATGTCTCTGTTTGGCTTATAATAAAATAGTGTTTCCAAGTAATTAGCCGGTTGAAAATAAGCACTTCGGGGGGATTTTTTACGCTGTGCACCTCGGACCATTATACTGATTTTTCCGTAGTCCCGCGTAAAGCCATGGGCAATAACACTTGTATCGCTATAGGGAAATCGTTTTAGAATTATAGTTGGAGTTTGAACGATCAATGATCGTTAATAATCAATACGCTTTTGCGTAAATGACTTCGTGCTTGGCAGGTTTTCCGGAATAAATACAATTCAGGCCGTCTGGTTTTTCATCAAAAAGTATACAGCGGATTGTTGCTTTGGTTTCATTTTTTACGGCCGTTTCTGTTTCAGGATCTCCATCCCATCCACACCGTATAAATCCCCCTCCGACAACAGCATCTTTAAATTCATCATAAGTTTTAACAAAATGCGTGTTATTCTCACGAAAGGACTTTGCTTGCTCAAATAGACAAGCTTGTATTTCATCTAACAATTTTGGAATCTGGCTATCCAAATCAGCTTTTTCAAAAGTGAGCTTTTCATTTGTATCTCGCCGCACCATAATTACCTGATTATTTTCCACATCCCGCGGGCCGACCTCCATCCGCAAAGGTGCGCCTTTCAGTTCCCAGTCATTAAATTTAAAACCTGGAGAATTATCCGACCAATCTTCATATACACGAATATTATTTTCTTTTAAACTATACACAATTGGTTCAATAAAATCTTTGATCAACTTTATATGATCTTCATTTCTTACAATCGGAACAATAACAACTTGGTGTGGAGCAATCTTTGGCGGTAGTCGCAACCCTTTGTCATCGCCATGAGCCATGATTACAGCTCCGACCAAGCGGGTACTGACTCCCCAACTGGTTGCATATACATGATCTTCTTTATTATCCTTCGTCTGAAAGGTTACATCAAAAGCTTTTGCAAAATTCTGTCCAAGATTATGAGATGTTCCCGCTTGAAGTGAACGTTTATCACCCATCATTGCTTCAATACAATAGGTTTTTTCAGCTCCGGCAAATTTCTCTGCTTCAGTTTTAAGTCCGGTTAAAACAGGGATGGCCAAATAATCTTCTGCCAGCTGGCGATATAATTCAAGAATATTCAGTGTTTCTTCTTCGGCTTCTGCAGCCGTTGCGTGAGCTGTATGGCCTTCCTGCCAAAGAAATTCCGTGGTTCTCAGAAATAATCGCGTTCGCATTTCCCAGCGCACAACATTCGCCCACTGATTAATCAACAGGGGTAGATCGCGGTAGGATTGAATCCATTTTTTATACATAGACCAAATGACTGTTTCGGATGTGGGGCGTACGATAACTTCTTCTTCCAAGCGCGATTCGGGATCAACAATAATATTTCCATCGCTGTCCGATTTCAGACGAGTATGGGTTACAACGGCGCATTCTTTGGCAAATCCTTCTATATGTTCTGCTTCACGAGCTAGATAAGATTTTGGTATAAATAAAGGGAAATAAGCATTCACGTGACCTGTTTCCTTGATCATTCTGTCAAACGCTTCTTTAATATTATCCCAAATGGAAAAACCATATGGTTTAATAACCATAGTTCCTTTTACAGGACCATAATCAGCCAAGCCTGCTTTTACGATAACGTCCGTATACCAGGCTGCATAATCTTTAGATTGGGGTGTTACGCCTTTAGACATAGTGATTGCTCTGAGTAAAATTGAAGGTGAAATTACCGGGGTTCGTTGAGGCAATCAAACTGTTTGTTAATACATAGTATGATAACAAAAGCAAAAATAAAACATATTCGTTCATTACAAAAAAGTAAGGAGCGCTATACACACAATCAATATATTATTGAAGGATGGCGATTAGTTCAAGAAATACTGAAATCTAATCATGAACTACTCGAAATATATTTCACGAGTGAATTTAAAGAACGTCATCCGAACATCGTTGCAGACACAATTAAAAAATGTCCACTAGCTCTGGAAATATCCCAAGCTGAAATGCAGTCCGTCTCTGCGACTGAAACACCGTCGGGGATATTAGGCATTTGCAAAATTTCAACTGGAAATCAATCTGATGATAAACTTGATGACAATTGGCTTTATCTAGATAATATTTCAGACCCGGGGAATATGGGTACCCTTTTGCGAACAGCTGTTTGGTTTGGAATACATAACATTGCGTTCTCCCGGGGTTGCGTTGATATTTTTAACCCAAAAGTGGTGCGGAGTGGTATGGGGGCTCATTTCCATATTTCATATATACTGGACGCGCACATAACTCAATTCAATTCTACACATACATTATATGGTGGAGATCAAGATGGGAAAAGTCTGGATGATTTTGATATAGAAACACCTTGGATACTTGTTTTGGGAAATGAAGCCCATGGAATTTCCCAAGGAATTAGAAAAACCATTCATCGGTATATTGCCATTCCCAGGTTAGGCGCAGGAGAATCTTTAAACGTTGCTGTGGCGGGTGGAATTATTATGGAAAAACTGGTAAAGAAATAAAAAGCCCTCTTGATTTACAAGAGGGCTTTTTAAGGCGCTGGTTTGAATTATTTAACTTAATTCAAGGTCGAAACATATATATGCTTTACTATCGGTTACAACAGAAAATACAAGGATTCTTTGCTTTTCCATTGACCTTCCGTAATTTTTTAGTCTATGAATCCAACAGAACCAGACCCTTTGTCGAGGGAAATAAGATATGAACAGCACTTTAACCATAAAAAATGTTTTTGGAATTGTCATTCTATCCTTGCTTTCAGCACTGCTGGTGGGCACAATTATTGCCTCAGTTGGATTAGTGTATCTTCCCGAAAACAATAATCAGGTAACAAATTTCCTAGCATTATTTATCGGGCAGGGATTTATGATAGTTCCATTGATCTTATTCTTAACTGCCCGAAAAGAATCTCTTCTTGGCCGATTGAGAATTAAGAAAATTTCATCACCGATTGTTCTGGCAACAGTCATTTTTTCTATAGGTATTATTGTTTTGGTAGATGAGTTTGACCGTATAGCCAGTTTATTATTTTCTCCACCGGAATACCTGGATCAAATAGGATATATGCTCAAATTTGATTCGTTCAATATGGCAATTTTTCTAATGTTCGGAATTGTTGTGCTGGCTCCTTTGGGAGAAGAATTGTTATTCCGTGGGTTTCTCCAAAAATTTCTTGAAGAGCATTGGAACGACGTTACACGTGCCGTTTTGGTGACAAGTTTATTTTTTGCCATTATTCATTTAAATCCATTTTGGTTAATTCAAATCTATGTCCTTGGCATTTTATTGGGTTATCTCGCATGGAGAACTGGGTCAATCTGGGCTGGATTCATTCTTCACGCGGCAAATAATTTTATGGCTTTAATATTCACAAATTATAGCCAGGTTCTTGATAAATTTTATACATGGCATGGCCATGTAGCCCCTTGGTTTTTGCTTATGGGTATCGTGTGTGTTTATATTGGATTTAACTGGCTCAATCAATCCCTGAAGGTACGATCATGAAACAGCAAATATTTGAACGGGAGATTCATGTTTTACGTGATACGTTTCGCCGACTAATGCGTCGCCACGCCCACACAAATTTGATCAAGCTCATTGATAAAACACATCCTGCAGATATGGCTGTGTTATTCCGTTATTTCGATTTAGCTGAACAAGAACAACTTTTTGCTTTGATGCGCCCCAACGAACTTACCGGTGACTTTTTGACTGAACTGGATGAATCCATCCTCCAAGATCTATTAGCTGAAATATCAGCTGATCGCATCGCTGAATTAATTGCACCCATAAGTGCCAGTGATCAAGCTGAAATCCTGAACCATCTTCCGGACGAACAGTCCCATGACATCATTGATCTGTTAAAAAAGGAGGAGGCGGAAGAACTAGAGGAAATCCTCGCTTATCCGGAAGATAGCGCCGGATCGTTGATGTATACAGATGTGTTTACTCTCCACGAAGAAACCACAGCCCGCGATGCCATTGCTGCTTTGCAGCACGAAGAAGAGGCTGAAATGGTTTTTTATCTTTATGTCACAAATGATGATAACCAATTAATGGGAATTATTTCTTTACGGGATTTGGTTACAACTTCACCGGATACGCTGTTAAAAGAAATAATGATAAGAAAAGTTCATACTGTTCGACCTGACACAGACCAAGAAGAAGTAGCTCAAGTTGTTTCTCAATATAATTATCTCGCAGTACCGGTTACAGATTCGGATAACAATCTTTTGGGAATTGTGACTGTGGATGATGTCGTTGACGTTATACGTGAAGAAGCAACTGAAGATTTTTTGAAGATGGCCGGTGTTGGGAAAGATCGGGAAATACTACTCAAATCTTCATGGGGCAATGCCAAAAGCCGGTTGCCGTGGCTGTTTGCCAGTTGGCTCGGCGGCATTGCTGCTGCAACGGTCATTGGTTTATATGAAAATATTCTTGAAGCCACTATCGCCTTGGCTGCTTTTATTCCTGTTATTATAGGTATGGGTGGAAATATCGGCACTCAAACGTCAACTATTATTGTGCGTGGATTAGCCACCGGTAGAGTCAATGTGGGTAATAATATGAAAATATTATTAAATGAAATTCGTGTCGGACTTATACTGGGTGTTCTCTATGGAGTTTTACTGGGGTTATTTACGTCAATTTGGTTTATGGATGTGTCTCCAAACCTGGGGATTGTTGTTGGATTAAGTATCACTACATCTATGCTTATCGCAACTACAATTGGCGCATTTGTTCCTTTATTTCTTTACAAGCTTGATGTAGACCCTGCAGTCGCAACAGGTCCGTTTGTTACCACTAGTATTGATATTTTGGGTGTGACACTTTATTTCTTGATTGCCTCCCTTTTATTGCCTTTGGCATGAGTTTATTTTTTTATGCTCAAGTGTCGTGTCAAGTGTGTAGTGTGCAAAAAGTCGCAGGAATTTTTGGTGATAACAAGGAGAATATTTTCAGCATATCCGGAAGCTATGTTTAATATATTTAACAAAGTTATCGGCTAAAATAACCAGACTTGGTTGCGCTAATACATGGTTGACATGACACTATTAACAAGCTTGGGTATTTATATCCTGTTTGTTCTTTTCTTTTTAACCGGTCTGCGGCGTTTGAAGTTCAGTGAAAAAACAATCGCCAATTGGCCCACTGTTGCAATTGTAATTGCGGCTAGAAACGAAGAAGAAAATTTGCCTGATATTCTTCAGGATTTGACACAGCTCGATTACCCCAAAAGAATTATTACAGATAATAATTGTTGATGACCGTTCCACAGATAATACATGGCAACTTATTGAACATTTTGCTGAATTGTACACAAATATACATGGAATACAGATTGAAGAAAAATCTGCTGAAATGACTCCAAAAAAATATGCTCTTACCCAGGGGATCGCTCAAACGGATGGAGAGATCATTTTATCAACAGATGCCGATTGTCGTATCCCCCAAGGTTGGGTTAAAAGCATGGTAAAAACCCTGGAAAATGGTGTGGGTATTTCAGTGGGTTCATCCACGATTGATGTCCAAAAACCATCATTCTTCGCTCATTATCAACTCGTGGATTTCCTAGGTCTGACTACAGCTAACGCCGGTGCCATAGGCTGGAGATTTTTCTGGACAGGTACCGGGCAAAACCTTGCTTATAAGAGAAAAATATTCAATGATATTGACGGTTTTAATCCTGTACGAGATCGTATCTCCGGAGATGATATCTACTTAGTGCAATCAATAGGTAAACACTATGGTTGTACATTTAATATTGATCCCGACAGTTTTATCAAAACCAAGCCTTTATCATCCATTATAGAATTTATAAATCAACGTATTCGCTGGTCTTCTAATTCAAGACTGGCGGCAAAAACTGACCTCTTTTTCCTGTTCTTTTTATTCAATGCATTCCTATTAAACTCAACGTTACTGGTTGGAATATTTATTCCCCTTTCTTATTCAATCCTGCCCATGGTCTTCGGCATCAAATTTGTATGTGATGCATTGGTTATTTATTCAGGCGCCGCAATACTACACCTTACATTTCCATCTCTCATTTTCATTTTCTGGACTATTTTACAACCCATTTATATTCCTTTTATTGGTTTAGCCGGATTAGCAAACAGATTTAAATGGAAACCATAATGAAACGGTTTTTGTATGTCTTATTTTTTTGTTTTTCTTTAATCCATGCTCAAAAGTATACAATTACATTTTTTGGATTTCCTGCTGTAGATGTGAATATGGAAATTGATTCTAATAAAATCGATTTCAAGGCTAAAACAGTGGGGTTGATTGACTTGATCTGGCCTGCATCAAATCATTATTCAGTAAAATATGATATGAATCATTATGGGATTTTGTCCATTGAAAAAAACATTCGGCAGGGTTCAACATCGTATACTTCATCCGCAAACTATAGCTCTTCCGACAGTGTTTTAAACTATGATAAGCAAGCATTAAAACGCATACCGGAAATTCAGTCAATTTTTACGCTGCTTCTCCAAGTACAAAAAGAGCCGGTTGATGCATTGGATACAAAATGGTTTTCCATGGACCACGATGGAAAATTATATTCTGCACGACTCCTTTGGGCAGATACAAGTACAATTTCACTTGCAGACAGTGTTATTATATGTGATCATTACCGGCTGGACATCAAAGCAGAAGAAGACGTAACATCTCTACCAGAGCAATCAGACTATTTTATGGATAACATCATTGAATCAAAAGCTATTCGCCAATTATGGGTAGAAAAATCAGGCCAGCATCGGATTATCCAGGCCGCCGTAAAGGTATTCGGAATTAATATTATTGCACGGATTAAACATGTCTGAACCAACCTTTCTGCAGCTTTACAAAAAACATATTATAATCTGGCTATTAATTGCCGTTTTCATAGTGGTTGCTCTTAAATTAGGTATCGATGAAAAAATTATCGTATTTGTAACGCTTGTATTGGGGCTTTTTACTCAACTGTTTGCAGGCTTGGGCGCTTTGATTGCAATGGTACCATTTATTGGTCCATTAATTGTTAAGGTGCTNGCCATTCCTTTTTTCTGGATTTTAAACGGGTTGGGCTATTTTGTGGGCATGTTAGCCATTAAGCGGGGATATTCCGGCGAATTCATGAAATCCCGTGTGCTGACACTGGCATTATTAGTCGGCATTGTCGTGGGATATATTATTGGACACATCATACCTTTACGATAATTAATGGACATCCTGGTATTACAAGGCCCAAATCTTAACCTTATAGGTGTGCAGTCTGCCAAGGTTGGAGAACGTGTAACATTAGATAAAATTAACAAAGAATTACGCCAGCATGCTCATAGTGTCAGTTTAGAAATCCAGCTCCGCTTCCTACAAACTCATAAAGCTGAAAAGGCTGTTTCGTTCATCCAGCGCAATTGTAAAAAAACCCAGGGAATTATTTTTGCTCCAACCTCCTGGGGACGATATGAATATTCAATATTAGATGCATTAAAATTATCCAATTTGCCTTGCGCTCAAGTTTTGTTAGATGGAGAATATGGGTCTATCAATAAAACTGATTCTATTTACACTCCCACATGTATTGATACGGCTGTTGGGCATCCCATGGAAGTATTTAATATTGCACTGGATTCATTATTAAAACACATTCATAACGATTGATTATTGCTTTTAGAACCAAAATAATTTTTCTCTTCAGAATTGTTACACTTGCCTGGTTAATCAGTTGCACTCCACCGCCACCGCCTCTTGAACCGGAGCCCCCTGTTGTAATTACGCTTGTTGACACTGTTATTATTGAAAAAGAAATTCCTGTAGTAGAAATAGACCCTTTTATACATATATCTAACAATTTTGATGAAATAACTTGTATTCTACCGGTAAATATTGAGGAAGAGCATTTTCAGTTTATTGATTCATTGCTTAACACAGTGGCGCAACAATCTTTACAATATTTATTATATGAATCTATACAGGATGATTCATTATCTGTGTTGCTGAAACAAATGATTAATAATGATTATATGTTTACAATCCCAAGCTTTGAGTTTGAATCTGCGGCTGTTTCCGGGGATTCACTGTTTTTGCAGTATAAGCTCAACAAAGCCTTATTAAATCATTTTATAAGGCCTTATATCGATTTATATGGCCATCCGGGTCAGAAACCAATAGCGCCATTATTTACTTCCAATCATCGCCCNCCCGCCNAAGATTCCATTTCTGAACTTAAACTGCTATTACCCTGTAAAAATGTTCCGGTACCTAAACGTTCATTGTTACTCCCCAATGCACCCAGGAAATATCGAAAGGGGATCCATAGGGGAATCGACTTTGTTGTTAACTGGGGTACNCCGGTGAATGCAGNAGCTGAAGGTGTCGTCATTAGATCTGATCGTCATTATGAAGAGTTTGATCCGGAATTCAGAAAACAACTGTTAGATGTTTCAGACAAATTGGGTCATACACCTTCTGATATATTTGAACATATACTCTTAGGGCGATCGGTGTTTATCGATCATGGATTTGACCTTGTTCCCGGTTACAGGGCCATTACTATTTATGCTCATTTATCTCATATTGACACCTACATCAAGCCGGGCATCAAAATCGATGCAGGTGAACAAATTGGATTATCCGGGAACAGCGGCACAGAAGATGGAACCCTTGGAAAACGAACCGGTGCTCATCTTCACTGGGAACTGATTTTA
>JGI11785J13272_1000269_pt1 | contig 11952 bp, 10 predicted proteins | sample DeeseametaMP2098_FD_13272 | JGI IMG/M metagenome (IMG submission 13272)
CTATATTAGCTCAGCTTAGAACGTGACCAGAAACTAAGTACTGCTACTGTTCCTGTGGCAATCATTGGCGGTATATTCAACGGGATACCACGAAATACTGTCATTGATATAATGACAGCACACATCGCAACTAAACCGATAGCAACACCCAAAAGAATTGCCTTTTGGTCATCCACTTTCTCAACGTTTCTGGATTGAAATGCAATACACACAACAATAAATAGCATACCAGACATAACGTACCGATAAGTTATTCCTATTTCCAAAGCTAACCCTTCGGCACTAGGGTAGGACTTTAAAACAAAAAACTCTGGAATAGCAGCAAAAGCAAGCAAAAATATTAGAGGCACTGTTGCAGCTATAGACATCATTATTTTATATGGCATATAAACTCTTTAATAAGGGTTATGTTTAAAAGTAAGCATAGTAAATCTTTTTTCATGTATGTCAAGGACTTTTCCTCTGATTTAGAGTGAAGATCATCAAGAAAAATCGATTTTACTTGGAGGGTGTCTGACTGTGAAGAATTAGCGGAGGTTACTAACAGGAGATGAATGGGGTTGGTATAAACTTCACCATCTTTGATTTTAGTTTTGGGAAAGGATGGTTGTGAGATTTAATTTTTTTATTGTGTAAAAGTAAACTAATCAATTACAATACGTCTGATAATTGAATTTAAAACTCGAAATATTCTAAAAGGATTAATTATGGCAACTTATGAATGTAGCAAATGTGGTATGGCAGTTAACGCAACATGTGCAAAATGTGATGCACCACTAGAAAATGATATGCTAACTATAGATGATGAAACAAAAGTACAAATTTCTAAGTGTCCAAATGAACATGGCAAAATAAAATCACCACTTTGTTGTGGTCAAGATATGACTTGTACCGTCTAATTATATTTGGAAGATAAGATATTATTTTTTCTTTCATTACCATAACTCACACTGTTGAAAATGATTTCACCACCATCATCAACAACATATTCCAGTTTACGGGGTTATACGAAGGAGTTATCTATTTATGTGGGATAATTTGGAACAGTATACAATGTGAGTGTGGTGGAGGTGGCGGGAGTCGAAACCGAGTATTCATTAGTGAATTCATGACCCTGCACAGTTTGGTGTCCATAAGTGCAAATCAAAGGGGGCACTTGCTCCTCAAATTCTGGCAGTTCTTTCATCCTCAAACGGGCCTGGCAAAACAAATAATCATTCGGTGTATTTTACAAGAACAGGGAAGGTTGTGGAGGGTGTCTGACTGTGAAGAATTAGTGGGGGTTTACTTCAACTGATCACGAATCAAATTCACTCTCTCTACTCCACGAGTTCGAAGAAGACTCTTCTTAAATGTCTTGATGTCCCAGATTTCATTTTACTCCAAGTGGTTGAATCTGGTGAGGTTAAGATGGTCCCGGCATTACCCACCATCACAAATTTACGATTCCCATAGGTGATTCCCCTGAGATGTTTTTTAGTTCCGGAATTCCTTTTAGTCCAAGATTTTCCATCTGAGGAAGTGATGAAGTTTCCAGCATTCCCTACCGCAATGAAGGTACTGTTTCCGTGGAAGGCTCCTAATAGTCCCATTCGAGTTCCAGATTTTATTTTTGACCATGATTTCCCATTTGATGAGCTACGTATAACTCCTTTAAAACCAAACGCAAAGAAGGTGCCATCTGCGTAGATGACTTCATTGAACTCTACTGATGTATTAGATGTTCTTTTTGTCCATGTAGTTCCATCTGAGGAAGTGATGATAATTCCTTTATAACCAACTGCCACGAATGTATTGTTCCCGTATGCTACTCCATAGAGAGATGTTTTTGTTCTAGATTTCCTTTTCGTCCATGTAGTTCCATCTGGGGAAGTGATGACGGATCCACCATTACCAACTACCACGAATGTATCGTTTGCGTATGTGACATTCCCAAGATGTGCTTTAGTTCCTGATTTTCTTTTAGTCCATTTGGTTCCATCCGATGAGGTGAGGATGGTTCCGGAAAAACCAACCACTACCAAGGTATCATTACCGTAGGCGACTGCTCTGAGTTTAGCCTTTGATCCAGAAGTCCTTTTCGTCCATTTGGTTCCATTCGATGAGGTAAGGATAGTTCCTTTTCCACCAACAGAAACAAAAAGGGAGCGGGAAGATGGTGTTTTTTCAGAAATAGTGGAATCTGTTGTTTGATCGTCCTTTGCGACAGTTTCATCAGACTCTTTTGAAAAATCATCATACCAAGTGCTAATGTCATCCTTATACCAATATGCCGCTCCTCCTGCAGCGCCAATAGCAATTATTTCAGCGCAGGAGGTGATAGTAAAACTAAAACAGGAAATTAGTAAAATGTGTAAAATCTTTTTCATCTTTTCCTCAATGCATAAAGTAAATACTGTCAGTATAAGATAATGACAATTAAGAGTACTCTTTATTTTCTATTTGTCAAGAATGAAGATATATGTTGTGGAGGAAATTTGCAACAGAATTTTTTGTTGCAGAATTATTGATAATATTTGTGTTTATTATCTGACTGTGAAGAATTAGTGGGGTAAAATTATAAAGGATTAATATGAGGTTCAGAAAAAATCTTAATTGATTGTATATATATTAATTCAATATTAGATTAATCCTAATAATTAGGAGAATATATTTTTATTTTTAAATTATGAAGAGCTGTCCCACAATACCTGTCCCACAGGCTAAAAGTATAAATGTAAATTTAATTTGTTATATCACTGAGATGAAGCCTAATTGCGAGGAATGGTGGAGGTGGCGGGAGTCGAACCCGCGTCTTACTAAGTTTCCATTTGGGCATCTACAAGTTTAGTTGGAATTTTCCGTTTTCTTCAGTTATGTCGGCGACCAACCTCCTCAAACTGAAACACCTCCTAAAATCTTACTGTTGTTACGGAGGAGTACAACAGCCAGCCTGACTTAGATGACATCTTGCGTTACGTTTCAGGCTAACCTAACGAAAGACGCCTACTTCAATTAAGCCGCTAGTGCGACTTGAGCAGGAGCGTAGTCAGCGTTGTTTGCAGCTAACATTTTGATGATCGTTTTAACGTGACCCCGATCATCACCCACGACTTGCTTCCCAATATTTCCACTTGTAATCGAATTCCATGACACCCCCATAAACAGTGTAAGAATTCACTGGAAAATCAGAGTTCACATTCTACTCTTATTGCCAGAACAGTGCAATTGTTTTTCCCTGTGCGGAAATTTGTGTCAAAAATATCGGAAAACTTCAGCCATAAAATTGCGGAAAAACTTTAGCCAAAACAACATACCTGCTTAACTTGCGGCAGCGACGGCTTTTTCTGCAGCATCACGGATTCCGTCTGCCATCAGCAAACTATCCGTTAATCCGGATTCATTTACCAGTTGATGCGCTTCTTCGGAATTTGTGCCTTCCAGTCGTACCACGACNGGAATTTGCAGATTTACGTTTTTGAANGCNGCAATGACTCCCGCCGCAACCATGTCACANCGTACAATTCCGCCGAAAATATTGATCAAAATGCANTTTACATTTGGATCTTTGGTGATAAGCCGNAAAGCTTTTTCTACATTTTCCTGATTTGCCGCGCCACCTACATCGAGGAAATTCGCGGGATCTCCGCCATAGGATTTGATAATGTCCATTGTTCCCATCGCCAGTCCTGCGCCGTTTACCATACAGCCGATACTGCCGTCCAACTTGATGTAGTTGAGATCAGCTTCACTTGCTTCTACTTCAAGNGGATCTTCCTCATCTTTGTCTCTCAAGGCAAGATTGTCCTTGTGCCGATACATGGCGTTATCATCAAATGACAACTTTGCGTCCAGCGCGATTACACGTCCGTCTCCGGTCAAAACCAGCGGATTGATTTCAAGCAGTGAGCAGTCTTCCTGCATAAATGTTTCATAAAGCGACATAAAAACCGCGACTGCGGGGCGTATCAGTTTTGGATTAATTTCGTCAATCTTTAAACCGAAAGCTAATTCACTGGCTTGATACGGTCTCAGGCCGATTCCCGGATCTACGAAAATCTTGAGTATCTTTTCAGGAGTTTTCTCTGCGACTTCTTCAATGTCCATTCCGCCCTCTGTGGAAGCCAATAACACGACACACTGCCGCCCGCGGTCCACCAGCACAGAGCAATATAGTTCTTTCCGAATGTCCATACCTTCTTCTACAAGCAGTTGTTTTACCTTCTGGCCCTGCGGTCCAGTCTGGTGAGTTACCAACTGCATTCCAAGAATCGCCTCAGCACTTTCCCTGATGGCAGTCTTGCCTTTTGAAACTTTGACTCCACCGCCTTTTCCGCGTCCACCGGCATGGATTTGAGCTTTAACAACACAAATTTCTGATGCTAAATCATCAGCTACCTGAGTTGCCTCATCCACTGAGTAAGCCACACTTCCACGGGGAACCGGTACTCCATATTTTGCTAAAATTTGCTTGGCCTGATATTCATGTATTTTCATTGTTCCCTTAATTTAACTCAACATTTCCTTAACAGCGTCACGTTCCATTTCCAGTTCTGCACTTGTAGCACGGATTTTTCCCTTTGAAAAATCATTCAGTTCTAGCCCCTGAACAATTTCGTAATCACCTTTACCTTTGCTGCGCAGCGGGAAACTGAAAATCAGACCTTCCGGAATTCCGTAACTGCCGTCACTCGGAATTGCTGTGCTGAACCAGTCACCTTCTGGAGTTGGAGTATTGATTCGTGTGACTGTATCCAGCGCGGCATTTGCGGCGGATGCTGCGGAAGAAGCACCGCGGGCCTTAATAATTGCGGATCCACGTTGTTGAACAGTTTTGATGAACTCACCCTGTAGCCATTCTTCGTCATTAATTACTTCCGGTGCCGCTTTGCCGTTAATTTTAGCATTGTAAAAGTCCGGATATTGTGTGGCACTGTGATTACCCCAGATTGTCAGGTTGGAAACGTCACGAACCGCAGTTCGGGCTTTTGCTGCTAACTGACTTTTGGCTCGGTTTTCATCGAGAGCAGTCATTGCGAACCAGCGGTCACGTGAAATTCGAGGTGCGTTATTCATTGCAATCAAGCAGTTTGTGTTACACGGATTGCCGACGACTACAATTCGTGCGTTGTCACCTGCGTTATCGTTGATGGCCTTGCCCTGTCCAACGAAAATTCCACCGTTTACACGGAGCAGATCATTACGCTCCATACCGTCTTTTCTAGGAACAGAACCAACCAGGAGCCCCCAGTCAATATCATTGAAAGCAACATTTGGATCTGAAGTGGTGACGATCTTATTCAGTAAAGGAAACGCGCAATCGTCAAGTTCCATCTTAACACCCTCCAGTGCCGGCAGTGCATGTTCCAATTCGAGCAATTGCAGTTCAACCGCAGTGTCCGGTCCAAAAACACTTCCGGATGCGAGCCTGAAGAGCATTGCATATCCTATTTGTCCGGCGGCACCGGTAACAGCAACTTTTACAGTTTTCATAAGATCTCCTTTTTAACTATTAGTATTAATGAGTTTGTAAGTAGGTTTGTAAACTTCAACTGCGAAAACTGTCAGGTGAGTTTCACAGTTAAGGATAAAAATGGAGCCTCAATAGGCAGCTCCATCATGATTTACTCAATCACTAAATGCGGAAATTGCGGCATTCAGGGTTGCGCTGGGTCTCATGGCGGCAGTGACTTTTGTTTCATCAGGATGATAGTATCCTCCCAAATCAAGTCCATTGCCTTGAGCTGCATTCAATTCATCAACAATTCCGTCTTCGTTTTCACTAAGTGTTTTTGCAAGACCGGAGAAACGCTGCTGAAGCGTAGTGTCTTCTGTTTGAGCAGCCAAAGCCTGCGCCCAATACAGGGCGAGGTAAAAGTGACTTCCACGATTATCCAGTTCATGTACTTTACGTGACGGTGATTTGTTGTGAGTTAAAAACTCTTCGTTTGCCTGATTGAGGGTTTTTGCCAATACAGCAGCTTTAGGATTGTCTGTTGTACGGGCAAGATGATTCAATGACTCTGCAAGTGCCAGAAATTCACCTAGAGAATCCCAACGTAAATGTGCTTCTTTTACGAACTGCTGAACATGTTTGGGCGCAGAACCGCCAGCTCCGGTTTCAAACAAACCGCCGCCTTTCATCAGCGGTACTATGGACAGCATCTTCGCACTTGTGCCCAGTTCAATAATTGGGTAAAGATCAGTATTGAAATCCCGCAGAACATTCCCAGTTACGGAAATTGTGTTTTCTCCGGCACGCGCACGTTCAATTGAAAGTTTTGCTGCATCATATACCGAAAGAATCGGAAGTTCCAGACCGTCAGTATCATGTTCCTTGAGACAGGCATTGACCTTTTTAATCAACTCATGACCGTGAGCTCGATCTTGATCCAACCAGAATACAGCCGGCCATCCTGTAACTCGAGCTCGTGAGACAGCCAGCTTGACCCAGTCCCTGATCGGAGCATCTTTGACTCTGGATAAGCGCCAGATATCGCCTTCCTCCACATTGTGTTCGTGAATTATTTGACCGTCTGCATCTACGACACGGATTATTCCGTTTCCGGAGGCCTCAAATGTGGTAGGATGGGAACCATATTCTTCCGCTTTTTTTGCCATCAATCCTACATTCTGCACAGTACCCATAGTTGCGGGATCCAAGGCACCGTGAGTGATACAATTTTCGATTGTAGCAGAATAAAGTGGAGCGTAACTGGAGTCCGGAATTATGAAATTTGTGTCGTGCAACTCACCGTCTGCGCCCCACATTCTTCCGGAAGTCCTGATGGCGGCAGGCATTGACGCATCGATGATTACTGAGTTTGGAACATGAAGGTTCGTAATTCCATGATCAGAATCGACCATTGCTAAATCCGGACGGTTTGCATAAAGTGTTTTAATGTCTGCTTCAATTTCTGCCTTCTCCTCCGGAGATATTTTTGTGTCCGTCTTTAGTTTCGCGTAAAGATCACCGATGCCGTGGTTTAAATTTACTCCTAAAGCTGTAATTGTTTTGGCGTGTTTTTCCAGCACAGGAGCATAGAAAACCTGCACGCAGTGTCCAAATATTTTAGGATCCGAGACTTTCATCATCGTTGCTTTCAGGTGCAGAGAAAAAAGTATTCCCTGGAGCTTTTGCATTCTCGATTTGGTGGTCGATAAAATCATCCAGAGCTTTTCTGCTCATAAAAGTAGCATCAACTACCTCTGCAGTTTCAAGAGCAAGTTTATCTTTTAAAACGGTAATTACGCCATCCTCCGCGACGAATTCAATGCTTGCTGTTGTGGCCTGTTTAATGGTCGTTGATTTTTCATTCGCAAAAAAGTCACCACCGCTCATTGTAGAAACATGAGACTTTGAATCCGCGCTCCATGCGCCCATTGAATGGGGATGTCTTTTAGCATAATTTTTTACCGCAGTTGCGGCACGGCGGTCAGAATTTCCTTCACGCAACACCGGATTGACCGCGCTGCCCAAAACTTTGGCATATCGTTGTTTGATTTCTTTTTGAGCCTCACTTTGCGGCTTATCAGGATATTTCGGAATATCAAATCCATGCGCTTGGAGTTCTGCAATCGCGGCTTTCAGTTGAGGAACAGAGGCACTGATATTTGGTAGTTTAATGATATTTGCCGCGGGATCCTGAGTCATTTCTCCAAGTACCATAAGTTCGTCTGGTACTTGCTGCGATTCGTTGAGCTTTTCCGGGAAACAGGAAAGGATACGTCCAGCAAACGAAATATCCCTGCTTTCTACTGAAATTCCAGTTCCTTGAGTATATGCCTGTATGATGGGAAGAAGGGAATAACTGGCCAGCATGGGAGCTTCATCGGTCTTGGTCCAGATAATTTTTGCTGTGGAATTTTGCATTATTTCTTAGAGAGAGTTTGGAAAGAACGGACTATTAAATTCTAGTCAAGTGGCAGAAAAGCGCCGATGTTCAGATTTCAGCCTCCTGACATCAGTAATTTCCAAAAACATGCGGGAATCTAAAACGTCACCCTCTATTCTACTGGATTACTCAACTATTTCAATTCTAAAAGTATTTCCTGTGTTGAGTTAACGATTTAAGCAATCAAATGTTCTTCCGCTTCCTTCAACTTTTCTTCCATACCAAAAATTTCAACGATGTCTCCTACGAGCAACAGAGTGTTGCCGCGTGGTAGAATAATTTCACTGTTACGTATAATTTTTACCAGCACACAATCTTCCGGAAGATTCAGATCACGGATTTTCTTACCGTCTACGGATGATTCAGGAGGAATTTCAACTTCACGGTGACAGACAAGTGATTTTTCCGGCAGTTCAGCGCCATCCAAAGTACCGTTCAGATAATTTTCCAGGAACTCGGATTTTGGCTTTTCCGCAAAGACTGTAACATGATCATCGGCATGCAGAATAGTTTCACCACGCACAATCCGCAATTTCCCCGCACGGCGTACCGATACTATCAGGGCATCTCCGCCCAGATGTAACTCCTTGACACGCTTGCCTACATTAGGCGAGTTTGCGTGCAGAGTAACTTCCGTCAGTCCGGACTGGTTTAGTTTTCGAATGTTGAGGATTTCATCGTGATGTTGATCCTGTGCCCTTTTAGATACGGCTTTGTTATATGCGCGAATGATGTCGATTCTACGCAGAACACCGTGCAGAATGTTTTTACCGGATTCAGAAACTACAGGTACACAGCCTTCTCCCTGTGCTTCCAGATGCTGCAGGGCCATCCATACCGGCTGATGCGGAAGGATTGTAGCGGGATCATTGATGCTCAAAATATCTGCAATGGTTTTCGACTCAAGACTACCTTTGGTGCGTACCTGATCCAATTCATTGATAGTTATTAAACCGAGCAGTTCGTTTTCATTTTGTACCACCGGTAACGCGTTATAGTGGGTGCTGGAAAAAGTGCTCATCAATTCAACCAAAGGCATATCGGAAGGTACAGCGTCTGTGTCACGATTCATCGCGATTTCGGCCGTCACACCCTGCATCAAATCAATCGCCTGAGCTTCCTGTGAAAGTTCCACACCGCGTCTTTTTAATTTAAGCGTGTAAATCGAGTCACTACTCAGGTTTCTGGAAACAATTGTGCTTAAAACCGTGGAAAGCATCAAAGGCAGAATTATCTGATAATCACCTGTCATTTCAAAGAGGATTAAAATGGCGGTAATTGGCGCATGCGCTGCCCCTCCAAAAAACGCAGCCATGCCAACAAGTGCATATGCACCTGAAGGTGCAACTATTTCCGGAAATAAGCTGTGGGCTATTTGACCAAAAGAAGCACCGAGCATTGCGCCCATGAACAGAGAAGGTGCGAAAATTCCACCGGATCCGCCTGATCCGAGAGTCAGCGTTGTTGCCAGAAGTTTCAGCAACAGCAAACCAAAAGTAACCTGAAGAGTCAGCTGACTGAATAGTGTGCTTTCTATGGTTTCGTAACCCACTCCGAAAACACGTGGAAATCCGTCAATTTGATAAGAAACAATGCCAAGCAATCCCAGCAGTACTCCACCTAATAGAGGTTTTACCGGTTCCGGAATTCGGATTGAATTCCAGATGTCCTCGGAAAAGTAAAGTAAACGGCTGAATCCGACTGCCGCCAAAGCTGCGATAAAACCCATTAATGTGTAAAGCAGCAGTTCCCAGGGACTCTGCAGAGTATATTCCGGGGTCATGAAAGTGCGTAAATCGCCTTCAAAATAATGTGCTATCACATCAGCAGTCACCGCCGAAATTACGACCGCACCAAAATAAACACTGCCAAAACGCCGTAAAAGAACTTCGAGAGCAAAGATTGCTCCGGCAATCGGTGCGTTAAAAGTTGCAGCGATTCCACCTGCTGCACCGCAGGCGACAAGGGTGCGTACACGTTCCTCAGAAAGTTTTAATACCTGTCCGACGCATGAGCCCAGAGCAGAACCTATTTGCGCGATCGGACCTTCACGTCCCACCGAACCGCCGCTGGCAATGCATACAGATGATGCGAGTGATTTAACCACTACCACCCGGGGGCGTATTTTACCTCCGCGCAGTTCGAGTGCCTCCATCACTTCCGGAACACCGTGACCCTTTGCCTCCCGCGCAAAATAATAAACAAGCGGGCCGACAATTGCCCCGCCTAACGCAGGAATTAAGATCAAATGCAGAGGATACCATTCGGATAATATTCCAGCAATATCACTGTAGGCAAAATTATGCAGCCAGTCAATTAAACGGCGGAAGAGTACTGCTCCCATTCCCGCACCGATTCCAACAAGCAGGGAAGTGACCAGCATGATTGAGGAATCAGCGTCAAGCAGTCTCCATTTTGGAGGGTGGGATTTTAGATAGTCTTGCCATCTGTTAATATGTTTATTGGAAAAAGTTGAAAAATTCATTTTAAAAAATTTACACCTTTGAGCAACAGAGATTATTTATTTTGTAAAAACTGAATTATTCAGGTGAATACATATCACCCGGTTGACCTGTGGAAAACAACACCTGCCGCCAAAACTCACCGTGAGGATTTATACGTTTCTGGTCCTTAATTACTACTTCAAGAGGAACATGCGTAAAATGTCCGTTCCAGTAACCAACCATCATATCGGTTTTTCCGGCCATTGCCGCGTGAACCGCATGATCCGCGAGGTAATAGCAGAAAATTGCATCGTGTGGATTCGCCGGTAATGACCGGATCATGTAACTTGGTTCTATCAGTTTGAGATTGACCGGATATCGATCCTTGAAATATTGCTGTATATTTTCCTTCAGAAAAGCGCCGATGTCTTTAAAACGGATATTTCCGGATGCATCACGCTCATTACCGTTATTTCCCAGCAAATCCTGACCGGCACCTTCTGCAACAACTATTACAGAATGCGGATGTCTACCCTGTTCTTTCTTAGCGTCAAATCCACGCTCCAGCGAACGCAGCAGACCTTTTTCGCCTTCCATTGTAAACGGTACTTCAGGAATCAAAACAAAATTCACATCCGGACAGGCCAGTGAGGTGTTGGCCGCAATGAAACCGGAATTTCGACCCATCAATTTAATAATTACAACTCCGTAATTGTATCCGTATGCTTCAGAGTGCGCAGCCTGTACGGCTTCAACCGCTTTTGAAAAAGCTGTTTCAAAACCAAATGTTTTAACGCAATATGGTATATCATTATCAATGGTTTTTGGAATGCCGATGATTGACATTTTTTCGTTTCTGCGTTCTACTTCTTCCGCAATCGCGTGTGCGCCGTGCAGAGTTCCGTCACCTCCGATGCAGAAAAGAACCCGGATGTTGTTGCGTTCCAGACAGTCCACTATTTCACCCGGATCCTGCGGACCGCGTGAGCTGGAGAGAATACTGCCGCCGAGATTGTGAATATTACGCACATTTGCCGGTGTCATGTCCATGATGTCATGCTGATAACCTGGAATGAAACCCTGGAAACCGTAACGGAACCCATGGATACGTTGAACACCGTAGTTGTGATGCAACTGCATAACAATCGTACGTATTACATTGTTTATTCCGGGACATAAACCACCGCAGGTAACGATTCCCGCGCGTACTTTTGAAGAGTCAAAATAACTGTGTGCACGCGGACCCGCCTGCTCAAACGAATAAGGGGCCTGTTCTTCATTTGTTGAAGAAACCGCAACATCATGAAGAATACAATTGTCATCATTTACAAATTTAAAATCTTCGTATTTTGAACTGGAACTGATTGGAAGAGAAGATGGAATCTGAGCAGCACCGAGTTGTTTGACGGGGTATTCTTTTTTCATATTTACTTGTTCTAAAACAAAAATAGTGAGAGAATCAATTTAAATCCGGCTGCGAACCAAATATGCAGTGTTTGAAAAAGTATCATAAAGCTGAACATTTGCAAAGATAGAAAAGAATACTTATGAGCAATGTATTGACAATGATTATGGCAGGAGGGGAAGGTTCCCGCCTGAAACCTTTGACATCCGACCGTACCAAGCCCGCTGTT
>JGI11785J13272_1000274_pt1 | contig 11849 bp, 16 predicted proteins | sample DeeseametaMP2098_FD_13272 | JGI IMG/M metagenome (IMG submission 13272)
CCTTATGTTTGTTGAATTTTACGAGGGTTGCAACTCTCGGCTTTGGTAATTTTGAACCAGTGATTTTTGTAACTACTTCAGTCGTATTTTTCCCTGAAACTCTAATTACAGCTATCCCTGATATTCCAGGACCAGTAGATAAAGCATAAATTGTCATTTATTAGTTAAACCAAGAGTATTGTTTTTCATATTTATTTTTCACTTTATCTTCCTTACTAAAAAATCATACATTCCAATAAAAGCATCTGGATTATTTTTTTCAAATTGATCCCAATTATCTAGAGAAACATTATTTTTGTCATTTGGGAAAATTATGGAAAATTTATTTTTTAATGATTGACCAACAAAACCTAAAAATTCTAAATTAAAATTTTTTGATATTTTGGAAATTTGTTTTAATGTAAATCGATGTTCTTGAATATGAAACATCAAGTCTCTTGCTGTTGATGTTGAATAAAAATCTTTTCTATAAAGTACTTTTTTGAGTAATCTATTTTCTTTATTTTCAATTATTGCCTTTCTACATTTTCTGATATCATTAATTGTATTCATAAATTTTTTATTTTTTATAAATTCTCTTACTTCAATTATATCTTGTCTTGCTAATTCGCTGTATAAGCCTAGTCGCAATAAGCCGTGCGGGTCCAACAACTCCAATAACGCTTTTAATCCTTCCAAAGGATCGCGCATATGATGGAGGACTCCAGCACATTCTATAATATCAAATTTTTTGTTTAAATTCTTTAATTGTAAAATATCCGCATGTAAAAATTCTATATTTTTTAAATTTAATTCTTCTATTTTTCTTTTGGCATAAGCAAGACTTGTTAAACTTAAATCGACCGCAAGTATGTTCGCATTTAAATAATTATTAGCTACAAGGATCTGTTTTCCTGTTCCGCAACCAGCAATGAGAACATTGGGGTTGTCAAATTTGTTATTAATTTCGATTTTGTTTGGCCTTACTAAAGCATTTATAATGGTTAAAAAATTAGCTGGTATATTGCTATAAAAATATCTCCATCTTGGATAGGGATGTTTTTCATATTGATCTCTCACTTTCTTAGATACAGCATCAGAAATTTTTCCAAGTGATTTAATTGAATTTACTAATTTCTTTTCTTTTAATGGCTCCTTAATTTGCATATTGATCAAATTATTAAATAAAATATTTTCAGATTTATAATTTGATAATTTGCTTATAATATTTTTCAAAGAATATAGTGGAACATAACAGCTTAAAACGATTATTTCCATTTCATTTATTTTTTCTTTATTTATTATTAAATTTTTTAATTGAAGTATGTAATTAATTTCTTTTGGTTGTTGAAAATAAATATATTCGTTAAGGAAACATTGTTCTGCAAGAGAAAGGATAAAATTAAAATAATTTGGTAAAATTTTTTGATTTTTGTTAACCAATGCAAAAAGTATTTCATATCTTATTTTGATTAAAATTTTCTCCAAGAAAACGTCTGTGATTAGTGATTTTTGAAGCATTAATTGGAAAAGTTCTTCGTCTATTAAGTTTTTGATAATTTGATTCTCTAGTAATAAAGAATCTGATATGACTATTTTTTTTATTTGATCATAGCTATGATTTTCTTCTTTAAATAATAAAAATCTTGTAACTAAAAAAATATCCTTATGGTCAATATCATTTCTCCGAAATAAAAATAATAATAATCTTTTTGCAGTGTCTCTATCAATTTGCATTAATAAATCTATTTTAGTGTTACCCAGTAAAGCGGTAAGATTATTTACAGCATTTATATGGTTAGGTTTTGCTTTTAATATTTCCATATAAAGATTAGCGGCAGTTTTAAAATTGTTATTTTTATGATTTTGAAGAGCCAAAGCAAAAACTTCTTGAATTGTCAACTTTTTTTTCATTTTTTATAATTCTATTATAACTTTAAATGATACTGTTAAAAAATAAATGATAAAAAAAATATCCGTAAAAACAAAATTATTAGAATTTGAAACATCATGGAAATAATTATTCTGCAGCATATAAAAGTTGAAGATCCTGGATATATTAAAGATCTTATGCTTTCAGATGGTTTTAACTTAACAACCATTGAATTAGATAAAGGTGAAAAAATTCCTCAAGATTTAAGTAAATTTGATGGGATGTTTTGTATGGGTGGTCCGATGGACACATGGATGGAAAAACAATATCCCTGGCTGATTAAGGAAAAAAAAACTATAAAAGAATTTGTCATTGATTTAAAAAAACCTTTTTTGGGTTTTTGCCTCGGATGTCAACTTCTGGGTGAGGTGCTTGGTGGCAAAGTAGTAAAATCTAATCCCGCCGAAATTGGCATAATGAATGTAGATTTTTTAGAAAAAAAGAAGAATGACATTCTTTTTTCTACATTCCCTGATAAAATTAAGGCCCTACAATGGCATTCGTATGAAGTAAAAAATCTTGAAAAAAATAAAGATACGACTTTATTAGCATCTTCTCCAACTACAAAATACCAAATTTTTAAATACCAGAATCATGCCTATGGGATTCAATTTCATATCGAAATTAAAAACACAACAGTCAGTGATTGGGGTTGTGTGCCAGAATATAAGTCGGCTTTAGAAACTCAATTTGGAGAAGATGCGTTAGAAAAATTTGATCAAGAAGCTAAAGCAAATATGAAACAAATGAATATTTTTTCAACTATTTTGTACTCAAAATTTAAGAAAGAAATTTTAAAATTATAATTTTGGCTTGCTTCTTGGGTATATTATACAGGTTTATTCATTGAAATAAAAAAATCTGCATTATTTTTTGTGGCTTTTAATTTAGAAAGAAGAAATTCTATTGCATCCATTGTGCCCATAGAACTTAATATTTTTCTTAAAACATTCATCTTTAATAAATCATCATTTTTAAACAACAATTCTTCTCTTCTTGTCCCCGATCTGGTAATGTCAACAGCAGGAAAAATTCTTTTATCAGAAATTTTTCTATCCAATATNAATTCACTATTTCCTGTTCCTTTAAATTCTTCAAAAATTACCTCATCCATTCTGCTTCCTGTATCAATTAATGCTGTTGAAATAATCGTAAGAGAACCGCCCTGTTCTACTTTTCTTGCTGCTCCGAAAAATCTTTTGGGTCTTTGAAGGGCATTAGCATCCACGCCACCTGTTAAAACTTTTCCCGAACTTGGTACTACCGCATTATAAGCTCTGCCAAGACGTGTGATTGAATCCAACAAAATAACAACATCTTTTTTATGTTCGGTTAGTCTTTTTGCTTTTTCGATGACCATTTCTGCTACTGCTACGTGTCTTGATGCGGGTTCATCAAATGTGGAACTTATTACTTCACCTTTAACTGTTCTCTGCATATCAGTTACCTCTTCTGGGCGCTCATCAATAAGCAAAACCATTAGATAACACTCCGGATGATTGGCAGCTAGCGAATGAGCAATATTTTGTAGTATTATTGTTTTCCCAGCTTTGGGCGGCGAAATGATTAAGGATCTTTGACCTTTGCCAACAGGGCTTACCAAATCAATTAATCTTGCTGTTTGATCTGGTTTTTTTTCAATTTTGCTTTTTTCAACTTCCATTTTGAGTTGCTCGTCTGGGTATAGGGGGGTTAAATTATCAAATGCAATCTTATTTCTGGCTTTTTCTGGATTATCAAAATTTATTTTATCTACTTTAAGCAGGGCAAAATATCTTTCATTATCTTTAGGCCCTCTAATTTCACCTTCAATTGTGTCTCCTGTCCGTAAACCAAATTTTCTTATTTGGCTTGGACTAACATAAATATCATCTGGACCTGGTAAATAGTTGGATTCTATAGCTCTTAAAAAACCAAACCCATCTTGCAGAACATCTAAAACCCCGCCACCGGTTATTTGTTCATTTTTTTGTGCAAGTTTTTTTAAAATCGCGAATAAAATTTCTTGCTTACGCAAAGTGCTAGGATTTTCTATTTCTAATTTTTCAGCTTCTAAGATAAGTTCGGCAGGTGTTTTCTTTTTTAATTCTTGTAAGTTCATATTTCTGGTGATTTGTTAATGAGAAACTTATGTCCATACTATATAATAATTCATCGAATAATTACAAGTATCATAACGGTTTAAAGACTATAATAAATATAATGCTTATAAGTAAAAATGTAGGTATTTCGTTGATTATTCTATAGAATCTAGATGAATATGAGTTGCTATTTTTTGAAAATTTTCTCAAGCACTGAAATAAAAAGAAATGATAGATGGTCAAAATCGCAATAAAAAGCAACTTTAACTGCAGCCAGAGATAATCAAAATTATTTATACCGATAGAGTAAATTAACAAACCTCCGAAAACCCAAGATACAATCATCGCCGGATTCATAATATAAATAAAAAGTCTTCTTTCCATGATTTTAAAAGTGGACATCAGATCTTCAGATTTATTATTTGCAACAGCCTCGCTATGGTAAACAAATATCCTGGGCAAATATAAAAGTCCTACCATCCAGGAAATAACTGCAATTAGATGAATTGATTTGAATAGTAAATAGGTGTTCATTTTAATTCGTACACATCCCAATTTGTTTTTTTTNCAACCCTATCATATAAAGATTTAGCTCTAACATTATCATTATGTGTTATCCACCTCACTAAATTCCATCCTTTGGACTTTGATATCTCTTTCATTTTATTAATTAATTTTTCACCAATTTTTTGACCTCTATATTTCGTATCAACAAATAAATCATCAAGAAAACCAATATCTTGTCCTCTTAATGGCCTTGGCATTCTCCTATAATGAGCAAACCCAACTATATTACTATCAACTTCATAAACAAGACCATTAACTTCATGATTTTTATCGCACAACCAGTTTCATGCCGTTTGAAGAATTTTATTATTCATTTCTACTTTATAAAAATCTGCATAACTTCTATAAAGCTTTTCCCATTGCCCTTTATCTTTTAATTGAATTTCCCTAATCATTTTGAAATCAGAACCAAGATCGCTAGAAACTATTCCATTTATTCTGCCTTACATTCACCAATCGAACCTAGGTCACATTTTTTTCCGTTGACCCAAGTAGCGTTATTTAAGTTAGCGCCTTCAAAGCTTGCATTTAGAATATTAGCGCCAGTAAAATCAGATTCGAAAAGATTACTATTTTTAAATATCGCTTCAACCAAAGAGGAGCCTTTGAAGTTAGCACGAGTCAAATTTGCACTTTCAAAATTTGTCTTTTCAAAGTTTCCTCCTTCAAGATTCGCCTCATACAAATTGGCTCTGTAGAAGGAAGATTCTGGGAAATTGCCATTGGCTAAAGTTGAGTTCATCATAATGCTTTTATCAAATATAACTTTGATGAAACCCGTAAAAGACAAATTGGCTTTAGGCATATACGTGCCACTCAAGTCTTGCCCGTCAGCAAACTGGCAACTAGAATAATCAACGCCATCACCCGGTTTATCATCGCACGATGCTCTAGCGCCATTTATAAATAACATCAAAATCAGAAACACGTACAGAGATAGTTTTTTCATAAATAAGTTCTACACCATATTATTTTATGAACCGACCCACAAGTTTAGGCATTAATTAATGTCGATTCCATTAAATCTTAAATTTTTTATAATTTTTTTTCACTAAGTTTCGATTAATGGATTCTTCTAAAGGTATAACGGGGACATTTAACAAACTTATTTGGACATGTTGTTGATGAAACAAAATTGTTTCCTGCTTGTTGTTTTAAAACTAGTTCTTCCAAACCTTTTATAAAATTTGCTTCCACTCCTAAAGTTGGCACTCTTTTATAAAAACTACAACCGTTTTCTTCTGCTAATTTTTTATACTCAATATCTAATTCTACCAATGTTTCTGAATGTTCCGATACAAACGCAACAGGAACTATAACTATTCCTTTTTTTTCTTTAGAATATTTGATAATTTCTTCATCGGTAGAAGGACCAATCCATTTCATTGGGCCCAATCGACTTTGATAGCTTATAACATGATTTATATTTTTATTATTTAATTTGGATATTATTTCTTTTACAGCTTCCCCTATCTGCCATTGATATGGATCTCCTTTTTTGATTTTACTTTCTGGCAAACCGTGTGCAGAAAAAATTAGTTTAAAATTATTATTTTCTATATTTTCTGTAGTTTTTTTAATAAGAGAAACGTGTGCTGCTATAAAATTACTTTCCGTGGGATAGCAGCAAATAGTTCTAGTTTTAACTTTATAATTTTCTTTTTTACATAAATCGTTCCATTCATTAATCGACGATCCTGAGGTCGACGCTGAAAATTGAGGATAAAGAGGTAAAAGTATTATTTCTTCAGGATTATATTCTTTAACTTTTTTGATTACATCAAAAGCCCGTGGATGCCAACATCTCATCACAACAAAACATTTATAATCACCTTTTTTTAATAAATTATTTTCCAAGTTTCTTGCTTGATTGTTCGTTAATTCAAGAATCGGAGATTTATTTCCAATTTTTTCATATATATTTCTTGCAATCGAAACTCTTCTTTTGGAAATAAATTTTGCTAACGGATATCTAAAAATTGATGGAATACCAATTATTGCGGGATCATTAAATAAATTAAAAAGGAATGGTTCTATGCTTTCCAATTTATCAGGTCCCCCGAGATTAAATAGAATAACAGCTTTTTTCATTTTTTATTTCTAATAATTTGGACAACATACTCTATTGTTTCTGGTTTCGTTTCCGGCAAAACCCCATGTCCCAAATTAAATATATAAGGGTAATCTTTAAATATATTTAGGTAGTTTTCGGTATTTTTTTTAATTTTTTCACTGTCGTCTAATAATATTTTGGGATTTAGCCCCCCTTGTATTGGGGTGCCATTTAATTTCTCCTTTATCCACTTTGGATCAATTTCGTAGTCTATGCTAATACAATCGGGTTTAACTATTGAACAAAAATCTACATAATTTTTACCAATTCCCTTTGGAAAACAAATTGCTGGTATTTTTTTAGATTTAATATGTTGTACAATTTTTAAAGTTGGAATATAGCAATAATTTAAAAGCTCTTTTTTAGGTAATAGTCCTGCCCAAGAATCAAAAATTTGAATTAAATTTGCTCCTGCGTCAATTTGTTTATCAACATGCAGGCATGTAAATTCCTCTATCTTTTTTAATAGTTTGCTAATTACATGCTTATCTTTATTAATTCTACTAAAATCAAAATTGTTTTTTGGAGATCCTTTATTCAACATATAAAGCAATAAAGTCCAAGGCGCTCCAACGAATCCTATAAGACTTTTTTCTTTTAAATTATTTTTAATTTTTTTTATTCCTTCATAAATAGGTTGTAATCTTTGAATAAAATTTGTTGGGTTTATATTTATAATATTATCAAGATTAATCTCTTCTAGCATTGGACCATCTCCTTTTTTAAACTTAATTTTTTGACCCAATCCATAAGGTATCATCAAAATATCTGAAAAAATTATAACTCCATCAAGACCAAATCTTTTTATTGGTTGAAGTGTTATTTCGTTAATTAGATTAGAATTTAAACATAATTTTATGAAATTAGGATTTTTTTTTCTTATTTCTCTAAATTCTGGTAAATACCTACCAGCTTGTCTCATAAACCAAATTGGAACATAATTAGTTTTTTTTTGAGTTATGCAATTTAACAGATGGTTTTCCATATATATTATATAAAGTAAGTATTAGTAGTATTAGTGTATGTTAATAATGTGATTAACTTAGTTGTATACAGCCCCATCACCCAAATCTGTTATTAAAATATGTTATAAATTATTGATTTTATTATATATGTTATTTTTTGTTAGTTAATTTAATAATTTGTTTATATTTTATTAACATAGATAAACATGTTGAACGAATTGTTAAAGTTTGTTTAGTTATTTATTGAATAGAAAATATTTATGTATATTTGTTTTTAATTAGATATTTATTAACACTTTTATGAACAAGATCTATCAAGTTTATCAAGTTTCAGATTCAACCGGGGAGACACTAGATAGAATTTTTTTAGCTGTCAAAGCACAATTTTATAATTTTAAGTGTAAAACTATTCATTATTCTTTTACTAGAACAGAAAATCAAATAAACAAAATTATTACTAAATGTAATTCTGAACAAAATGTTATAATTTTATATACTATAGTTGACGGATTGCTTGCTGAATATTTAACCACCGAGTGTAAAAAAAACAATGTTCCTTGTTTTGAGGTTTTGGGTGGTTTGATCACCAACTTTGCAAAATTACTTAAACAAGAAGCAAGTCATAAACCTAGTGGGCAGCATGCTTTGGGTAAAGATTATTATAATAGGATAGAAGCAATTCAATTTACCATATCCCACGATGATGGAAAAATAATATCAGATCTCGATAAATCAGATGTTGTTTTAGTTGGAGTAAGCAGAACCAGCAAAACTCCAACCTCAATTTATTTAGCTAACAGAGGTTATAAAGTTACAAATATACCAATTATACCAAATAAAAATTTACCAAAGGAACTTATAGAAAATTCCAATAAAATTTTTGTTGTGGGTCTTGTCTGTGATGTGAATAGATTATTGGATGTGAGAAGAAACAGAACTCAATCTATGCACGAAGATAGACAAGTAAATTATACTAATGAATTAGAAATCTCAAATGAGATAGAAAATTCAAAAAAAATATTTAAAAAGAATAACTGGCCAATTATAGACGTAACAAGAAAGTCAGTTGAAGAAACAGCCGCGTCTATTATAAAAATATTAGATATATTAAATTCTAAATGATTAATAATATTATTCTTGCATCAAGAAGTGGGGTGAGGAAAAAGATATTAGATCAAAATGGTATCGGATGTGAGGTGATACCAGCCAATATTGATGAAGAGTTGATTAAGGATTCGTTACTTAAAGAAAAAGCTTCTCCAGAGACAATTTCTAAAAATCTTGCAGAATTTAAAGCAAACAAAGTAAGTAAAAAAAAACATAACCATCTAGTTTTAGGCGCGGATAGTGTTATAGATTTAAATGAAGAACTTATTTCAAAACCCACAAATAGAGACGAAGCTTTAGCTATTCTTGAAAAATTAAATGGTAAAAAACACCAATTAATCAGCTCTGTTTGTATATCTAAAAATGGAGCAATGATTTGGAATTATACAGACGCGTCTGCTTTAACAATGAAACAACTTAATTCGGATGAAATTAAATCATATTTGGTAAAGATAAAGGATAAAGAATTATATGCTTACGGGGTTTATCAAATCGAGACTGATGGAAGATCTTTATTTTCAAAAATCGAAGGAGATGAAGACGCTATTATGGGTTTACCGGTTAAACAGATAAAAGAATATTTAAGTACACTAAAATGAAAAAATATTTAGTTATAGGAAATCCAATTAAGCATTCTCTGTCACCTAAAATTCATAATTATTGGATTAAAGAAAATAATATTGCTGCCGTTTATTATAAAAGGCAATTAAATGAAACCGATATTGAAAGAATAGTCTCGGAAGTAAAAAATGGTAAAATTGATGGAATTAATGTTACTGTTCCTTTTAAAAAATCGGCCATTCCTTTTCTTGATCAACTTAACTTCACTTGCGAAAGAAGCTCAATCAGTTAATACGATTTATAAGAAAGATAGTAAAGTTGTTGGAGACAACACAGATATCGGTGGATTCGAGCTTGGATTAAAACATATTAATTACGATCTTAAAAATAGAAAAGTTTTTATTTTAGGAGCGGGCGGAGTGGTTCCTTCAATTATTATAGCTTTGCGGAGGTTGGGAGCAGCTAAAATAACTTTAAGCAATAGAACAAAAGAAAAAGCTGAAAATTTGAAAAAAATATATCCAGATTTAGAAATTATAAATTGGGGAGAAATTCCTGATTTTAATATGATAATTAATGCCACAAGCTTAGGTCTTAAAAATGATGACGAGATAAAATTAAATTACTCTGATATTGGATCGAACAAATTATTTTATGATGTAATTTATAACCCCCCCCAAAACAAACTTTCTAATAAGGGGAAAAAAATTTGGAAATCAAATTGAAAATGGAAAGATGATGTTTATTTACCAAGCACAATTATCATTTGAAATATGGCATGGTATTTTACCTAAAATAGATAACGAAATAGTTAATTTGTTAAATGATTAGACTTGCAGTAGTAGGAGATATTGGTTCGGGCAAAAGTTATGTAGCAAGACAAATTGGTTATCCAGTTTTTAATGCTGATGTTGAAGTTGCTAAGATATATAAAAAAAGCAGAAAATGTTACAATAAATTAAAAAAAGCCCTTCCTGAGTATATATTTTCTTACCCAATAAAAAAAACTGAGATTTCCAAAGCTATTGTTGCTGGCCGACATAATTTACAAGAAATAGTTAAAATTGTTCATCCTGAAGTCCGGTTTAGTATGAATAATTTTATTAAAAAAAACAAACATAGGAAATTTGTTGTTTTGGATATCCCATTGTTAATGGAAAATAAAATAAATAAAAAAAAAGATATTTTAATTTTTGTTGATGCTCGCAAAAGTGAAATTAATAAAAGATTGAAAAAAAGGCCAAATGTTAACCTAGAAATTGTAAAAAAATTTGAAAAACTCCAACTACCTTTAAAGTTTAAAAAAAAAAGATCGAATTTTATAATTAAAAATAATTTTAAGATTAATTCAGTTAAAAAAAATGTTAAAAAGATTTTGGAAAAGATTTTATAAATGCTTGAAGTTATTCTTGATACGGAAACAACGGGATTATCAATTACACAAAAGCATAGAATTGTTGAAATAGGATGTATTGAGTTAAAAAATCAAATTCCGACAAATAAGATTTTTCATGAGTATTTAAACCCACAAAGATCTATATCGGAAGAAGCGTACAAAATTCACGGATATTCAGATGAATTTTTGTCCGATAAAAAAACTTTTGCTGAAATAGCTGAAAGTTTTTTGGATTTTATAAAAGATAAAAAAATAATAATTCATAATGCTGCTTTTGATTTATCTTTTTTGAATTATGAGTTTGGACTTATTAATAAAAAGAAAATAAATAACAATAATGTAATAGATACATTAACAATTGCCCAACAGAAATATCCAGGATCGTCAAACTCATTGGACGCACTTTGCAAAAGGTTTAATATTGATAACTCGAAAAGAGAAAAGCACAATGCATTGATCGATTGTCAATTGTTGAAAGAAATATATATTAATTTGATAGATCAAAAAGAACCTCAGTTAAATTTAAAAAATGTAGAAGNCCACAGTAAAAAATTTGCAGATCAATCTATGAAAAAAAATAATAATCTGAGAAAAATAATTAAACCCAGTAAAAAGGAATTAGAACTTCATAATACCTACCTGAAATCCCAACTTAGAAAAAATTTTTTTAATTAAGATAAGGTTTTTTCTTTAATCAGATTTTTGTTTACGGGGTTTAGTTTTTTGTCTAAATACATTTTTTCGAAATCAACTTCTTTTTCGATACTAATATTTTTTATTCCAGCTTGTTCAAATAAATATATAAAGATTCCATACAAAGTAGGATATATTGTTTTAGGAATTTCTACTAAAATTATTTTTTCTAATTCTTTTTTATTTTCAAAGTTTTTATCTATTGAAATTAAAGTAGTAAAATTTATCTCAGTTAATATTTTATGTTTAACTTCTTGGTTGGGTGCTAGGGTTAAAATAGTATTTACTTCAATTATTTTATTTTTTAGAGGTATACCCTTTATATCAAAATTTAAATTATATTTTGAAATTTCCTTTTCTAGCATAAGAAAAGTTTCAGTGTTCGGAATTTCGAATGAAATATCTTTTATAAACTTTGATACAATTTTGTAACTCATTTAATTACTAATACTAT
>JGI11785J13272_1000276_pt1 | contig 11802 bp, 9 predicted proteins | sample DeeseametaMP2098_FD_13272 | JGI IMG/M metagenome (IMG submission 13272)
ATCCCAATCTCAAAGTTTTGGTTTTGGATACTACTGCCAGAACGGCTAAAGATGCTGCGACTTTGTTAAAATGCGAAGTTGGAGCAATTGTTAAAAGTTTATTATTTAGAGCAGATGAAACTTTTTTGATTTGCCTAATTGCTGGGGATAAGCGCTGTTCATTAAATAAATTGAAAAAAATAGTAGAGAAAAAAGATGTTTGTATGGCTAATGCAAATGAAGTTAAATCAATTACTGGTTTTTCAATTGGAGGCGTTGCACCTATTGCACATTCAAGCCAACTAAACATTTTGATTGATCAATCTTTAGGTAGATTTCAAAATGTGTTCGCTGCAGCAGGACATCCAAATTCCATTTTTAAAATCAATTTCGATCAATTAATTCAAATGACTAAGGGTGAAGTGAAGAAAATAATTGAATGAGGAGTCCAAATTTCTTAGATTTTTTTTTGTTAACATTGTTAGCTTTAATATGGTCATCTGCTTTTTTTAATATTAAAATTGCTACTTATTCTTATGGACCAATAACAATAGCCTTATTAAGAGTATTTTTTGGATCTATTCCGCTTTTAATTATTTGTTTTTTTAAGAAAATTAAAATTGAAGCTTTTTCAAAAGACTGGCTATGGTTTGCTGCAATTGGTTTCATCAATTTAGTGTTGCCATTTTTTTTAATTGCTTACGGAATTAAAAATGTGCAGAGTAATTTGGCTGCAATATTAATGGCAAGCACTCCCTTAAGCGCAACTATACTTAGTCATTTTTTTACAAAAAATGAAAAAATAAACTTGCTTAAATCAATCGGAGTTTTGTTAGGATTTGGAGGAATAGTATTCCTTTTTACTGACAAGATATTATTTAATGAAAGTAATATATGGTCTGCAGTTATAATATTATTAGCTTCTACTTTTTATGTTGTGGGAGGTATTTTGACTTTAAAAATCAGCAATAAATCTAATGAAAATGTTACAACATCTATATTAATTTGGGCTACAATATTTTTGTTGCCGCTTTCTTTATTTTTTGAACATCCATGGAATTTAATTCCAAGATTGGATTCAACAATTTCAATTATTTATCTTGGAATTATTGCAACAGGAACAGCTTGGTTACTAAGATTTTATATATTAAAAAATAATGGTTTAGTTTTTCAGGCTCAAGTAGCGTATCTAATACCAATTTTTGGTGTAATTTTGGGATTTTTATTTTTAAATGAAGCAATAACTTCAAAGGTACTTGTTTCTCTTGTTGCTGTAATAATTGGAATTTATATTGTAAACAAAGGTAGTAAATTTAAATTAGTTTAAATATTGGACATTATCTTTTAATTTGATAATAACTCGTGCACGGGCAATTGGCGGAACTGGCAGACGCGTTAGATTTAGGATCTAATACCGAGAGGTGTGTGGGTTCGACTCCCTCATTGCCCACCAAAAATTATGAAGGTAACAGTAGATTCCAAAAAAGGATTAAAAACAAATTTAAAAGTTTTTGTTGATAAAAAAACTATAGATGAAAAAATTGGAATTAGATTAACCGAATTAAGCAAAACGGCTAATATAAAAGGATTTAGACCAGGAAAGGTCCCAGTCGAAGTTTTAAAAAGACTATTTGGCAAAGCTGTTTATGGAGAAGTATTAGAAAAAATATTAAAAGAAACATCAGCTCAGGTAATAGAAGAAAAAAAAATTAAAGTGGCGGTCACCCAAAACTTGATCTTAAATCACACGGAGAAGGCAAAGATCTAAATTATATTTTAGAGATTGACGAATTGCCTTCAATCAAACTTAAATCAATTGAAAATATTAAATTTACCGATTATGAAATTAGCATCTCAGAAGGAGAAGTTAAAAAGAGAATTAATGATATTGCAAAAAATCAAAATAATTTTGAAGAAAAAAATGAAAAAGATACTGCCGAAAATGGTGATTTGGTAGTTTTTGATTATGACGCAACTATTGATAATAAGAAATTTGAAGAGGGCCAAAGCAAAAATACTCAAATAGTTCTTGGAAAAGATTTATTCATAAAAGGATTCGATAATCAATTACTTGGTGTTAAAAAAAATCAAACGAAAGAAATTATAGCTACATTGCCTGAAAATTATCCCAAAAAAGAGTTTGCAAACAAAAGAGCAAATTTTAAATGCAAAATTTTAAATATTAAAAAACCTAAACCTGTAATAATAGACGATCTATTTGCAAAAAATTTTGGAGCGAAAGATTTAAATGATTTAAAACAACTAATAAGCAAACAGATTCAAAATCAGTACAAGTCGAGTTTAGATTCTCTTTCAAAAGAAAATATATTAGACCAATTAGAAAAAATACATGATGTGCAATTACCTGATAATTTGATTCAGCAAGAATTAGAAATAATATCTCAAAATCTAAAAAAAGAGGATAGAGAAAAACATAAAAATGAAAGTGAAAAAATTGCTAAAAAACGAGTTAAATTAGGATTAATATTAAATGAACTTGGTGCTAAAAATAATTTAAAAGTTGACGAACAAGAATTAAGAAATGAGATTCAAAAACAAGTACAATCTATGCCCAGTCAACAAAAACAGGTATTAGAATATTATCAAAAAAATCCATCAGCTACGATGAATTTGAGAGGATCTATGTATGAAGAAAAAATTATTGATTTAATAAAACGTAAATCAAAACAAACAAAAAAAATAATTTCCATAGAAGAGGCCGAAGAGATAATCAATAGACGTTCTATGGCTGATCAGTCAACGTCATCGCCTCAGAAAAAAGAAAAGTTTAAAAAAGCTGAAAAAACGATTAAATCTACAAAAAAAAAGAATAAAATTAGAAAAAAGTAATTATAAGTTGTATAAAGGCAATTCGCTGATTCTATATGAAACACAGAATTGAAGAACACATGAATACTCTTATTCCAATGGTTGTCGAACAGACAAACAGAGGTGAGAGAGCTTATGATATTTATTCAAGACTATTAAAAGAAAGAATCGTTTTTTTAGTAGGCACAGTTAATGACAGTGTTGCTAGTTTAATCACAGCTCAATTATTATATTTGGAGTCCGAAAATCCAAAAAAAGAAATATCTTTTTATATTAATAGCAATGGAGGACTAGTAACGGCCGGATTGGGAATTTATGATACTATGCAATTTATAAAACCTCCGGTTTCTACTTTGTGTATAGGTCAAGCTTCCTCTATGGGCTCTTTTTTATTGGCTGCAGGAGAAAAGGGAAAAAGACTTTCACTTCCAAATTCTAGAATTATGGTGCATCAGCCATCCGCAGGATACCAAGGTCAAGCGACTGACATAGAGATTCATGCTAGAGAAATATTAGCTCTTAAATCAAGATTAAATAAAATTTATTCTAAACACGCAGGAAAGAATGAAGACGAAATTAAAAAAGCACTCGAACGAGACAAATTTATGACACCGATCGAAGCCAAGGATTTTGGTTTAATCGATGACGTTGTGGAAAAAAGATCTTAGGTTACTAGATTTAGATACCTTTCACAACTTGTGCTTGATAACTTTAGATATTAGTTTATTTTGAATTTAACTGATTCGATAACAATTTATGTCAGAAAAAGATAATAAAAATATTCTTTACTGCTCGTTTTGTGGCAAGAGTCAACATGAGGTAAGAAAATTAATTGCAGGTCCAACCGTTTTCATCTGCGATGAATGTGTCGAACTCTGTATGGATATCATAAAAGAAGAAAACAAAGATTCTTTTGTGAAGAGTCAAGGAGGAGTTCCAACACCACAAGAAATATGTAAAGTTTTAGATGAATATGTTATTGGCCAGAGTCATGCTAAGGAAGTTTTATCAGTTGCTGTTCATAATCATTATAAGAGATTGGATCACGAATCTAAAAATAGTAAAGACGTTGAGTTATCAAAATCTAATATTCTTTTAGTTGGACCAACTGGTTGTGGAAAAACATTATTAGCGCAAACGCTTGCAAGAATTATAGATGTGCCTTTCACAATGGCAGATGCTACAACATTAACAGAAGCAGGTTATGTTGGTGAAGATGTTGAAAATATAATACTTAAATTGTTACAATCAGCAGATTACAATGTTGAAAAAACGCAACGTGGTATAGTGTATATTGATGAGGTAGATAAGATAAGTAGAAAATCAGAGAATCCATCAATTACTAGGGACGTATCTGGTGAGGGAGTACAACAAGCATTGCTCAAAATTATGGAAGGAACTGTGGCGAGCGTGCCTCCACAAGGAGGAAGAAAACACCCTCAGCAAGAATTTTTACAAGTAGATACCACCAATATACTATTTATTTGTGGTGGTGCTTTTGATGGATTAGATAAAGTTATTGCAAAAAGAGGCGCGGAAATTTCTATAGGTTTTGGCGCGAAGATAAAATATTTTCAAGAAAAGACAANCGGAGAGCTAATAAAAAATTTAGAACCAGAAGATTTAATAAAATATGGACTTATTCCAGAGTTTGTAGGTAGAATGCCAATATTAGCAACACTCGAAGAGTTAAACGAACATTCACTTATAAAAATTTTGAAAGAACCAAAAAATTCTTTACTTAAACAATTCACAAAACTCTTTGAATTTGAAAATGTTAAGCTTACTTTTAAAGACGATGCTGTTGAAGAAATTGCAAAAAAAGCAATAAGTAAAAAAACTGGAGCTAGGGGGCTAAGATCAATTATCGAAGCCTTATTATTAAAAACTATGTTTAAGCTACCAGCATTAGAGGATGTTGAGGAAGTAATTGTAGATAAGTCTGTCGTTAAGAATAACAAAGAACCTCTCATTATCTACACGAAAACTAAAAAAACCACTGCAGCTTAAAAAATCGATTGAAATAATCTTAATAATAACCATATAATGCTATTAGTATGAGTAAGAACGATTTTTTTCCGTCGCTACCCTTAAGAGATATAGTTGTATTTCCTAATATGATCGTTCCATTGTTTGTTGGGCGAGATAAGTCGATTAAGGCTCTAAATGAAGTAATGAAGAATAATAAAAAAATAATATTAATTACCCAAAAGAATGCAGAAGTTGATGATCCTGGAGTAGAAAATCTTTATTCTTTTGGATGTGAAGGTAAAATATTACAACTTCTAAAATCTCCCGATGGTACAGTAAAAATATTAATTGAAGGAATGCATAAAGTTAGAATACTGGAATGTAAAAATGATAAGGAATATTTAAAAAGTTCTGTTGAAATAGTAATAGATAAAGTTGATTCAAAAGAAGATTTATTAGCTTTTTCAGTAGCTGCACTCAGAAAACTAGAGAAGTTAAACAATTTAAATAAGAAAATTTCCTTTGAATTAATGACAAATTTGAAAGATCAAAAAGATCCATCTAAAATAGCCAATCACATAGCGGGTCAATTAAACATTTCGATTTCTGATAAGCAGAAGTTGCTAGAAATCGACAATTTAAAAACAAGATTAGAAAAAATAATGGAACACATAAACAACGAACTCAACGTTATAACTGTGGAAAAAAGAATAAGAGGTAGAGTAAAAAACCAAATGGAAAAAACACAAAAGGAATATTATTTAAATGAACAAATGAAAGCAATTCAACGAGAACTTGGCGAAATTGAAGACGGCAAGGATGAAATTGCATATTTGCAAAAAGGAATCTTCAAAGCAAAAATGACCAAGGAAGCTACAAAAAAATGTTTGTCAGAGTTGAAAAAATTAAAATCCATGAGTGCTATGTCTGCAGAGGCCACAGTCGTAAGAAATTATCTTGATTGGATGATTGAGTTACCTTGGTGTAGTAATAAAACTGTTAAAATAGGTATCAACGAAGCAAAGGAAATTTTGGATGAAGATCACTATGGTTTAGAAAAAATTAAAGAAAGGATTCTTGAGTATTTAGCGGTTCAAAAAAGAGTTGGTAAAATCAAAGGAGCTATTTTATGTTTTGTAGGTCCACCTGGTGTTGGGAAAACTTCACTTGGAAAATCCATTGCCAGAGCTACTGGAAGGAAATTTATTCGTATGTCTTTAGGAGGAATAAGGGACGAAGCGGAAATCAGAGGGCACAGAAGAACTTATATAGGTTCATTACCTGGGAAAATTATACAACAGATGAAGAAAGCCGGAACAAAGAATCCGCTTTTTTTATTAGACGAGATTGATAAGGTTGGAACGGATTACAGAGGAGATCCTTCTTCAGCATTACTGGAGGCTTTAGATCCAGAACAGAATGTAACTTTCAATGATCACTATTTAGAAGTTGATTATGATCTTTCTGATGTGATGTTTGTAACAACAGCCAATACACTTAGTATCTTACCACCTTTGCTAGATAGACTTGAGGTTATTAGGATACCTGGCTACACAGAAGATGAAAAAATTAATATTGCAAATAATTATTTAATACCAAAGCAGATTAAAAATAACGGACTTAAAGCTGAAGAATGGGATATAGATAAAGATATTCTTAAAGACGTAATACGAAGCTACACGAAAGAATCTGGTGTGCGTAATCTTGAAAGAGAAATATCGAAGTTGGCAAGAAAAACTGTAAAAAATATTATGACAGATAATATTAAAAAAATTGAAATTAATTCTGGAAATTTATCAGATTACTTGGGTGTTCAGAAATTTAAGTATGATGAAATAGAGTCCGATAACAAAGTTGGGGTCGCGACAGGATTAGCATGGACGGAATTTGGTGGAGAAATATTGAAAATTGAATCTGCTATGATGCCAGGAAAAGGCAAAATGCAAATAACAGGTAAGTTGGGTGATGTTATGCAAGAATCTGTTAAAGCTGCTAAATCATATGTGAGATCCAAATCTTTAGAATTCGGGATCATTCCACCGATTTTTGAAAAAAAAGATTTTCATGTACATGTTCCGGAAGGAGCTACACCAAAAGATGGCCCTTCAGCTGGAATTGCTATGGTTACATCAATAGTTTCTTCAATTACAAACATACCTGTCGATAAAAATGTTGCTATGACAGGAGAGGTGACATTAAGAGGGCATGTTCTGTCTATTGGTGGGCTCAAAGAGAAGCTCTTGGCTGCTCATAGAGCACGAATTCCTAAAATATTAATACCAGAAGATAATAAAAAAGATTTAGTAGAAATTCCAAAAGATATTTTGAAAGATCTAGAAATAATTACTGTCAAAACCGTAGATGAAGTTTTGAAAGTTGCTCTCATTAAAGAATTAAAACCAATAGAATGGATAGATGTTGAAAGTTTGCCAAAAACGAAAACTGAGGAAAAACAACCGACAGGAAGTACGCACTAAACTTCTAACCAATTAGTGTATTTTTTGTAATTTTCTTTTAGATAATCCGGCATTTTATTCAATTCAATTTTATTTAGTATTGTTTTGCTATTCCACTTATTTGTTTTTTGGTCTACAGCATGATCGTATATAGCTTCTTTTTCCTTAATTTTTTTCTTTAAGTCATCTAAATTAATTCCACTTTTTTCAAATTCATNATGATGAGTATAGTTTAAAAGTTTTTTATGTATATTTTCTGGAGTTTTGATGTTTGTGAAGTGCCAGCCACCGTTATCGACATAATATATATTATTATACTTCTTTTTAGAAAAAATTGTATCTAACCTCCATAAAGGATATTTTTTATGTTTCATATCNCTTAACCATTGAGGAGAAATAAATTTCTTNTTCTTGCATGCCCTAGAACCATACCATGGCGTTGTTGGATAATGTAAATTAAATTTATAAAAGAATATTTGTTGTTTAAAAAAAATTAATTTGTTATTAAAACTATGCAAATCTACATTTTTTAAGTTTGGTATTTCATCTATATCGTTAATTAAGATCCAGTCATTATCATCAATTTTTTTTAAATATTGTTGAGCCATTTCTCTCTGATAATTATCTCTTTTATAACCATTTAAAATTAACTTTTGGCCCTTTGTATCTTCTTTATCATTATCGCTTTCATATATTTTTTGTAGATCGGGAGGTTGTTTTTTAACTACTATATAAATTATTTTATCCCTAAATTTATTAAATTTATTAATATCGAAAATAAGTTTTTTAGGTTTTCCATTATGCGTATAAGTAGCTTCAGTGATTACAAACTTGTGAACATATTTATCCATAATATTTAGACGAAGATCTAAAAGCATTTCTTCGTCAAAAAATTGGAAACAATCATATATCCTCATTTTTAATTTTTTTCAGTATCTAACCAATATTTATATTTTTCGATATTTTTTAAAATATATTCAGGCATTTCTTCTATTCGAGTTGTTTGTAATTTTTTACCTTCACCCCACTTATTTCCTTTTTTATCCATAGAATGATCGTACATTACTTTTTTTTCTTTCATAAATTTTTTCAAATCGTTTAGTTTAAGTCCACTTTGTTCATAATCTACATGATGAAGAAAATTTTGCATTTTCTTCTCTAGATCTTCAGGTTTCCTAATATTACTAAAATGCCACCCTCCATTTTTTACAAAATGTATACTATTATATTTAAATTTTGAGAACAAAACGTCAAATCTCCACAAAGGATATTTTTTATTTTTGCTAGATCTTAAATACTCTGGCGTAATTAGATTTTTTTTTCTACATGCTTTAGTACCATACCAATTTAGGGATTTATAAAATAAATTTAATTTATAATAAAACATCTTTTGTTTGAAAAAAATTAGTTTTTGTTTAATTTTTTTAAAATCGATTTCTTTAAGATTTGGTATTTCATCCAAATCACTAATGATAATTATGTCATCAGGATCTGCATTAATGAAGCCATTTTGAGTTTTGTTTATTTGTAGCACTTCTCTTTTTTTTGCATTATCTGTCTTCTTAGATAATTTTTCATCATCACTATCATTTTCATTTATTTTAAGTAAATCAGTAGGCTGTTTATTTACTACAATATAAATAATTTTATCTTTAAATTTTGAAAATTTGTTTATATCAAAAAATAACTTTTTTGACTTTCCGCTATGCATATAGGTCGCCTCGGTGATCACAAATTTATCTACGTATTTATCCATTATGTTTAATCGAAGATCCAAAAGCATCTCTTCATCAAAAAACATAAAACAGTCGTAGATTTTCATATTTAATTGAAATATCGATTTATATAATATAATTAAAGATCTTGTTTTAATATAGCACAATAATATTAATGTCGAAAAAAATTGTAATTGTAGGAGCTCTAGGATATTTGGGATCCGAGCTATGTAAGCTTTATTCGGGAGAAAGCTGGTTCAATAAAGTAGTTGCCATAGATAGTCGTTTTGTTTCAGAGAGAGTTAGTCAATTAAAAGATTGGAATATCGAGTTTCATCAAGGTCATATTCTTGATAAAGAGTTTATAAAAGCAAATTTAGGTAATGCCGATATAGTTCATCATTTGGCAGGAATTACGGATGTAGCTTACGTTAAGAAAGAATCAAATATACACAAAGATGAAGAAATAAAAAAAATAGCGATAGAAGGAACAAATAATATTTTAGATATAATTCCACAAAAGTGCAAAATTATATTTCCATCCACTCATGTGATATTTGAAGGCCTAAAAGAAATGAAGAAAAACATTGATGAAAACGAACCACCATGTCCGATTCTAGCTTATTCTTCTAGTAAAGTTCAAAATGAAAAAGACATAAAAAATTCAGGCAATAACTACGTAATTCTTAGATTAGGTTCTGTCTATGGATATTCTTCTACAGACACAATGAGAATAAATATAATGCCGAATTTGTTTTCTAATATTGCATCTCAGAATGGAACAATTAATTTATTTTCTGGAGGTCAACAGATAAAAAGTCTTGTTCCATTAATTGATGTTGTTCGATGCATGAAACTTATGGGTGATAATAATAAAATAAATAGAGAAATATTTAATTTGACAAAAGAAATCGCAACTGTAAAAGAAGTTGCCGAAATTTGTAAAAAATTCAATCCGAAAACTACTATTAAGATTACCGAAGACGAAACTCCAAACCCAGGGTACTCTTTATCAAATAAAAAATTGTTAAATACGGGTTTCAAATTTTATTATAGTTTAGAAGAATCTATATCCACAATGATAAAGCAGTGGTCTTACAAACAGAATAATTTTGACCTTGAATATAAAAGCAGAGGAGAAAAGGAGTTTGTAGATAAAAGAGGAAAAATAAGCAATTATGAATTAACCGAACCAATAAATTTAATAGGTTACATAGAATCGATTAGAGGTTCTATGAGAGCTAATCATTATCATCCAGTACAAGAGCAGAAGGTTCTTTTGGCAAAGGGCCAATTTATAAGCATATACAAAAGTTTGCTTGGAAAAAATTCACCAAAAATTACTCATGTAATTAATGAAGGAGATTCTGTCGTAACGAAGCCCAACGTGGCTCATACAATGGTTTTTACAAAAGACTCCATCTTCCTTAATTTAGTCAGAGGAGAAAGAGAGCACGAAAATTATGGAATTACTCATACACTTCCTTATCCTTTGGTTTCTGACAACGAGAAAAAAGAATTGTTAAAGAATTACAAATTTGATTGCAGATCTTGTGGAGGATTAAATCTTAAAAGGGTAGTTTCTTTAGGTTACCAACCTTTAGCAAACAANTTATTAAAAAGTAAAAATCAGGAAGACGAGATGTTTCCGTTAGAAATGAATTATTGTTCAGATTGTCATAACTGTCAACTTTCAGTCGTTATTGATCCAAAAAAAATGTTTTCAAACTATCTTTATCTTTCGTCCACATCTAAAACATTCAGAGAGCATTTTGAAAAAGCTGCAAAAAAATATGTTAAAGAATTTAAGCTTTCACCTAATAAGTCTTATATTATTGATGTAGGTAGCAACGATGGAGTTGCATTAAAACCTTTCCAAAATTTAAAATTTAAAAATATTTTGGGAATAGAACCCGCAAAAAATTTAGCAAAAGCTGCTAATAAAGAAAAAATTAAAACCTATAACGGTTTTTTAGATAAAAAAAGCTTGAAGAAAATTAAAAAAAATGCTGATCTTGTATTAGCTTCAAATGTCTTTGCACATTCAGATGATCTAAAAACGATGGCTGAATGTATGTTTAAATTAATAAAAAAGGATGGAATTATAATCATAGAAATTCAATATCTACTTAACACTTTAAAAGATCTTACTTTTGATAATATTTATCATGAACACTATAATTACTGGTCTTTAACTTCATTAATAACTTTCTTCAATTATTTTGGAGGAAAAATTTTTAGGGCTGAGAAAATAAATACTCACGGTGGTTCTTTAAGAATATATGTAAAAAAGAATCCGAAAGCTAAAGTGGAAAAAAATGTTAATGAACTTCTAAAAGAGGAAGAGAAGTTTGGAATAAAAAATTACAAAGTTTATCAAGATTTTGCTAGGAAAGTTTATAACATTAGAGACAATGTTAGAAAAAATATTTCAAAATTAAAAAAAAATAATAATAAAATAATTGGTTATGGATCGCCGGCAAAAGCTACCACTGCATTAAATTTTTTTGGCATTTCAAACGAAATAGATTTTATTGTCGAAGATAACAAACTAAAACAAGGAAAATTTCTTCCTGGGATGAAAATTCCTATTATATCAAAAGATCATTTAAAACAAAAAGCTGATTATTTATTGGTTTTAGCATGGAATTTTTTTAGTGAAATTAAAAAAAAGAATGTTGATTTAGCCCACAAATTTATAAGTATTAAGGATTTAGAAATTTAAATTTACTTTATAAGTTGCGTACTGTAATAAGTTGGAAATAGTTATTGGGCGGTTAGCTCAGTTGGTAGAGCATCTCGTTTACACCGAGAGGGTCATAGGTTCGAGTCCTTTACCGCCCACCATTGTG
>JGI11785J13272_1000278_pt1 | contig 11759 bp, 10 predicted proteins | sample DeeseametaMP2098_FD_13272 | JGI IMG/M metagenome (IMG submission 13272)
TGGTTGGGGGGGGCTTCTAGTTCATTTTAGCGGCTGGATAATTTTGATGCTGCGTCTCTGGATTATGCTCAATCTACCGGAGCGTCTTGAGCAGAAGATGGAAGCACATTTGGGTGTTCAATGGCAAAAGATTTATCCGCAACCGCTTGCTCCCCGTAGTATTTTCGAGGTTGACTGGCACAGTTGGTTTAATCCAAATAAGGTTATCGATGATCCGCGTATAGAAATTATCCGTGATCAGGTTTTTCATCAGCAAGCAGGAATTCAGCTTAAACTTGATATTTACCGACCTCATAACACAAAAAAGAAACATCCGGGAATCCTGCAAATTCACGGCGGTGCCTGGATTACGGGCAGTAAACGGCAGGCTTCTTTTTTAATGGCACGCATGGCAGCGCGGGGCTGGGTCTGTTTTTCCGTCAGTTACCGTTTCAGTCCGGACATTGTTTTTCCGGAACACTTAATTGATATCAAACGTGCTTTACGCTGGATTAGAAATAATGCGGAAGAACACGGATTGGATCCGGATTTCATCATTGCGACTGGAGGTTCCTCAGGAGGACATCTGGCTGCAATGACTGCGCTCACTCAAAACCAAGCGGAGTTTCAACCAGGCTTTGAGAAGACGGATACCAGCATTCAAGGCTGTGTGCCCATTTATGGTGTTTTCAATTTCAGTGCCCCTTTTGACGAACGGACTCCATTTCCGGCAAAAGCGAGAGTTTTACAAATGCTTTGCGGTGGAACTCCGGAAACACAGCCTGAACTTTATCAGCAAATTACTCCGGCAAATTGGATTTCCGCAAAGACACCTCCTTTTTTGCTGATCCAGGGAGAAACCGACGCGCTAATTTCAGCAACAGAAACGCAGGCATTCTGGGAGGTTCTGCAAGCTCACAAAGTTGCGGATTCCGCTTTTTTACGTTTGCCTCTGGTTGAACATGCGTTTGACATTTTCCCCACTTTAACGGCACAGTGTATAGTACCAACAATAGAGGGATACTTGATTATGCTTCACCAAAACCATCTTTATAATTCAGGAGAAAAATGAAACCTGCAGAAAAGCAAATTCTGGAAAGTCCTTCAATGAGCGAAGATCTTGTTCTTCGTCAGGAAGAAAATGGCGTTGTTACTTTGACCCTCAACCGTCCGAAACAATTCAACGCATTGTCCGAAGCAATGTTGGCAAAACTGCAGGTGGAACTGGACTCCATCGCAAATAATGAAGCTTTGCGGCTGGTAATTTTGCAAGGTGCTGGCAAGGTTTTCTGTGCCGGACATGATTTAAAAGAAATGATTGCCAAACGCAAGGAGGAGTACTATCAAACTCTTTTTCTGCAGTGCAGCAAGATGATGATGACTCTCAATCAAATGCCTCAACCAATCATTGCCAAAGTTCATGGAATAGCGACTGCAGCAGGCTGTCAACTGGTAGCAGCCTGTGATTTAGCGGTGGCGGCAGAGGGGACACGATTTGCGACATCCGGAATCAATGTCGGTTTGTTTTGCTCTACACCCGCGGTTCCGGTGAGTCGCAATATTTCACGCAAACGTGCGATGGAATTATTGCTGACAGGTGAATTTATTGACGCAGACACTGCACTCAACTGGGGTTTGCTCAACCGTGTGGCACCCCTTGATAAATTGGATCAAGAAACTCAAAAATTGGCTGACGCGATTCTGTCAAAATCGTCGGTAGCGATTTTCACCGGAAAGAAAATGTTCTACAAACAACTTGAAAATAAGATGGAAGATGCATATGCATACGCAGGAGGAATAATGGCCTGCAACATGATGGCGGAAGATGTGTCTGAAGGCGTGGACGCTTTTATCAACAAACGTCAGGCTGTCTGGAAAGGGCGTTAATAAAAGGACGGCACCAACTGCCGATCCTGTTTCGATTTTAACAGTAAGTGATTTTCTAAACGAAAATTGCAAGTATTCAAGCAGACAAGAAGCAGATGAAAAGGCCGAGACCTCATGTATCAACAAAACAAGAATAACCGACCAGAGATGACAAATGCCGGTATCGCGGCGTCATATCCGGTAAACGTAACGGATGAATTTGGGAATACCCGTGAAACTCACATCACCGGGGAACGTCCCTTAACCATCTATGTGGATAAACAGGAAATTGTAACCCTAATGACTTTGGGTAAATATCCGGAGTTGCTGGTAATCGGTTATCTGCACAATCAGGGTTTTATTAAAAGCGCGGATGAAATAAAAGCTGTACAAGTTGATTGGGACATTGACGCCGCGGTGGTGGTCACCCGGAACGGCAGTGAGGGTTGGGAGGAAAAACTTAAAAAACGTACCGTGACTTCCGGATGCGGGCAAGGCACCATGTTTGGTGATATGATGGAAAATTTGGCAGATATAAACCTAGCAAAACCATCTTTAGCACAATCTTCGTTTTACCGTCTTTTGCATAATATTCGTGAATACAATGATGTTTATAAAAAATCCGGCGCAGTTCACGGTTGCGCTTTGTGCAAAGGTGAAAAGATTGAAATTTTTATTGAAGATGTTGGTCGACACAATGCGACTGACGCAATTGCCGGACACATGCTTTTAGAAGCTATAGACGGTGAAGACAAGTTATTCTACACAACTGGGCGCCTGACTTCAGAAATGGTGATCAAAGTCGCGCAAATGGGAATTCCAGTTTTGTTTTCACGTGCAGGAATCACAAAAATGGGAATGGAACTCTCAAAAGAACTGGGCGTAACCACAATTGCCCGTGCAGGCGGAAAACATTTTCTTGTCTACAACGGTGCGGACACATTGATTTTTGACGCAAAACCGCCGGAAAAAACTACTTCCAGATTTGAAGATTCCGCAAATAACAGCGAAGACAGCACCCGTCGTGAACGTCGCAGGAAAGCTGAATTAGAAGTATGAGCGAGAACAATTCGAACAGCCGTTTTATGACCGTGCGGCAAATCGCGGAATATCTGCAGCTTAACGAGAAAAAAATATATGCCCTCGCGACAGAAGAAAAAATTCCCGCGACAAAAGTTACAGGGAAATGGATGTTCCCACGTGAACTCATCGATCGATGGATGCTCGAATCCGCGCATGGAGGTGTCTTTACTGACCGGCTGGTGATAGCAGGAAGTGAGGATCCCCTGCTTTACCGGACGCTGCTCAGACTTTCAAACAACATGAAGTCACACGCTCTGGTGAGCTACACCGGAACCGGAACCAGACTTGGATTGGAATTACTCTCCGCTCAGAAAGTCAACGCCAGTTGTTTGAATTGGGGAGAGGTCGAGGAAAGCCCGCAACGGCATCCTGCCCTGCTTCAGAATTATAAACAGCATCAGCAGTGGGTACTTGTACGCGCGTTTAAAAGGGAGAGAGGTTTTATGATTCATCCTGACCGCAAACCTGCAGATTGCTCATCCGAGTCTCTGCTGCGTTCGGAACTTAAATGGGGAATTCGTCAGGATGGTTCCGGAACACTTCATTTTCTCAATGAGTTGTTGGCTCAGCACAGCATGAAAATCAAGGATTTATCTTCCACAGTAAAAGTATTTTCCAATCGTGAAACCGCGGCACTCATAGTTTCCGGACAGGTAGACGCAGCTACAGGAACACGTAGTGTTGCTACGGAATTTGGATTGGCATTCGTTGAGCTCGGCTGGGAAGCTTTAGATTTTGCGGTGCGTCGTGATGTTTATTTTCGTAAAATATTTCAAACATTTCTGGAACATCTGCGTTCTCAGGTTATTTTGAAACAAGCCAGACAGTTAGGCGGATACAACTTTAGTGAAAGCGGAAAGTTGATTTGGGGCGGTGAGCATTAAGAAACCGTCTAATATTTTAAAAGTGGAAACATTCTATTCCTGAAATGCGCAACATTAAAAACAAGGCACAGCAGATCTCGTATGACTGAACTAGAGCAACACAAACAAGAGGTGCGGGAGCGCCTCAACACAGTTTTTAAGGCATCTGGAAAATCAAGCCGTGCTTTTTCGGAAAGTATAGGTTTGAAACCGACTTCTTTCCATAAAGTTTTGACTGGTCCGGCAGGTTTGACAAAACCGCTCGCAAACTCAATTGAGCTGAAACACGGCTACCGCGCAGAATGGCTTTTGAGCGGTAAAGGAAAGATGAAGGTTGCTAAACACAACCAGCTTTCACCTCTGGAGCGTTGTTTCCTGGATGTTTCAATGTCCAGTTTTCAAAAATGGCACATACTTGAACTGTTGATATTTGAAAAACTCAATAAGAGAATTGCAGATCAATTCTGGGATAATCTCAGAGAAAGAGTGGATGTAAAGGTGGGAGATTCACACAGGTCTACAGCGCAACTCAATCTGGATCGTATCTCGCAGGTTTTCCGTGAGCTCAGAGAAGAAGAAAAAACTTGTCTTGAAAACCATGATACGCAAGGACAAAGAAAATATGCCCTGCTGACTCAAACACTATTGCTGGCGACTTATTATGCAGAGGAATGGCTTGCTGTAAAAAGCAGTTGCGTGGAGTATCAGGAACTGCAAACAGATGATAATTTAGCTGATTTCGAAAAGTTGCATGCTTATATTAATTCGTTGCAGGATGATATTGGAGAGTAGTAAAAAGAGTAGGCGGACTTGCTAAAAACAGAGTAAATGCCCCTTGAGATAACAACCTTTTTTGTTTTGACGTTTTTAAGAATCCAAGCGTGATTTTACAAGCTACTCTTTAATCTGCAACTCATAATACCGCACCCCGAGCTAGCTCGCTAATTAAAGTTCGGCGTTCCAGTCCTTGAGTTTACGATCCAGGGTTTTTCTGGCAATTCCCAGTAACCTGGATGCTGCTGATTTGTTTCCGTCGACACCGTTCAGAACCTTCAAAATATGATTCTTTTCAACTTCGCAGAGTTCAAGTTCTTCAGTTCTGCCATTTAAGGCAGGAGGGACAAGGCAATCTATAGTACTTCCAGCTTGATAGCATTCTTCAAGTGAACGATTCAGTAGCATTGAGCGTTCAACCACATTTTTCAATTCACGCACATTTCCAGGCCAGTTGTAATTATTAAAAAATGTTAGATCTGCTTTACTGAATTCTAGTGGAGTGCGTTTTAGTTTAGGTGCAAGTTCTTCGGAAAAGTGCTGTGCCAGCAATGGAATATCTTCTGAACGCTCACGTAATGGGGGTAAATGAATCATGAGAACGTTGATCCTGAAAAAGAGATCTTCGCGGAAATTTCCGGCTTTAACCTCTTCCGCCAAAGTCCTGTTGGTGGCGCAGATGATGCGTACTTCAACAGGTGATTCTTGATTTTCACCAACCCTGCGGATTGTTCCTTCCTCCATAAAACGTAAGAGTTTAACCTGCATTTCCAAAGGCATCTCTCCAATTTCATCCAGAAATAAAGTGCCTCCGATTGCATGGTGAAANAAACCCTCTCTTGCCTGGTGTGCTCCGGTAAAAGCGCCTTTCGCGTGCCCGAACAATTCACTCTCCAAAAGCTGTGGAGAAATAGTGGCACAATGAACAGGTACGAAAAGTCCGGAACGTCCGCTCATCAGATGAATTGTGTTTGCCACCATTTCCTTGCCTGTTCCGGATTCGCCTTCTAAAAGTACAGATGAAGGCGTTGGGGCAATCTGTCCAATGACTTCGCACATATCTTTCATGATTTCACATCGGCCAATCATACCACCCAGTGTGAGGTCAATTGTTTCGGTATTATTTGGAAAAGATGCCTCATCTTCCTTTTTTTGGCCAATCCGCTGAGTCACCTGCTGTACGCTTGCCAGCATTTGTTCCATCCGAAAAGGCTTCTGCAAAAACTCTACTGCGCCCATCCGTAAGGCAGCTAAAACTGTGTCTACATCTGTCTCATTTGAGGTGAAAATAACTTTTGACTTTGTGTTCTTCAGCAACGAATTCAGATGTTCTACACCTTGCTGGCCCTGACCGCTGATTTCCGCAATCAGTAAATCAAAATGATAATGTTTCAATAACTCTTCTGCTTCCTCAACATTGGAAACCAACTTCAGCATTGTGCAGAAAGGAGTCAGCCCCTTTTTAAGGAAGTCACGCAGCGAACGTTCAAAATCTATAACCAGGACTGAAAAAACTCGCTTATGCATTTCGACGGAGGAATCTATGCTTACTGATTCCTCAGCTAAATTCTTTTTGCTAGCGGCAGATGTGTTGATGGAACTGTTCATTTTATTCAGACTTGATTACCTGCTAAAAACATTAAGCTAGGTGAAATTATGAGTTTCCAATTAATGCTTTAAATAGCGCTGTTTGATGAAATCAGCAATTTCATTTATATCATTTAAATCCAAAATAGGTAACTGCATTTTTTCGCTTGGAGGTAAATCTGTTGCTAAGGCAATTATGCTGGAGTCATTTGGGTATAACAATGGTTTCCCCATGCTCGGNCGATGCAGTTCAATCTTTTCTAGTGGTTCATGCTTGAACCCTTCAACCAAAACTAAACTCAATTCACTAAGNGACAAATGCGGCAGCAGTTCTTCGAGTGACGGATCGTATTTTTTTTCAGGAGACTCATGGACGAGTGCCCAGCGTTTTGCTGATGCAACCATCATTTCACAAGCTCCGGCTTTTCGCAACTCATAGCTGTCTTTCCCCGGCTGGTCAATATCNAACTGGTGATGAGCATGTTTCACCAGTCCTATTTTTAAGCCATTACGGTTTAAAACAGGAATCAAACGTGTCAGCAAGGTTGTTTTTCCGGTGCCGCTATAAGCACAAAAACCAAGCAGAGGAGGTGTTACTGTTAACATAAAATAATCATTTTTGATTCTACTTAATGTTTCAACTACAATANTTTTGCTAAACTGACTGCCTTTTGAAAATGCTCATTGTAGCAATCGTCCGTTTGCGAGATCAAACTGTACATCAGCCAGTCCTCCAAAATATTGCGGAACATGACTGGTGATCACAATTGACATACCTGCCGACTTCATCTGCTGCATTAAAAGACACGCTTGCTCCCTTGACTCCTGATCCATGTTGGAAACAGGTTCATCCAGCAATAGTACCTTCGGTTTCAAAATCCAGGCACGGGTAAAAGCAACACGCTGCTGAACACCTCCGGACAAAGTATTTGCCTGCTGTTTTGCCAATTCAGTCAGTCCGGACCATTCAAGCGCTTTCTTGAGAGACTCCCTGCGTTGTTTGCGGGTTAAAGTGGTGAAGCGCAAACCATAAGAAACATTTGATTCTACTGTACCGCTGAACAAAAACGCCTGTTGGTGCAGGTAAATAATTTCCTTACGTATAGTGGGCATGGCTTTTTTCCAACAGCGCGACTTTCCGGAAAGTTCTATTTCAGCTTTTTCTGGTTTCTCAAGTCCGGCTAGGATTTTCAACAAAGTGGTTTTACCGGAGCCGTTTTTTCCGGTGAGCAAAATACACTTTGCAGGGTAAAGAGACAAATCAACTTTACGTAGAATTTCAACTTCAGCATAAGATTTTTCAATACCATGAAAAACAAACAACGGTTCGGTCATTTAGTGACTCCTTGTTTACTCTGAATATAACTCAGAAATGCCGTCACTATAAAAGCAAGTGACAATAAAACCAACCCCAGTGCGATCCCCTGAGCAAACTCTCCTTTACTGGTTTCAAGGGCAATGGCAGTGGTTATGTTGCGGGTATATCCCATGATATTACCACCAACCATCATCGAAATTCCAACCTCCGAAATAACCCGGCCAAATCCGGTAAGTACTGCCGCCAGTAAACCAAATCGTACCTCATAAAATATAGTCAGGATTGTAAACCAAGTAGGTGCACCCAGGGTACGTGCTGTCTCCCATACTCTACGGTCCGCAGCCTGAATTGCCGCATAACCCAATGCTACCAGAACAGGAAAGCATAGAATCATCTGTCCAATAACCATGGCGCTTTGAGTGAATAATAATTTTAAATCACCAAAAGGACCTTGACGGGTCAGCAGTACATACAGGAACAATCCTACTACAACAGTAGGCACAGAAAGCAGTGAATTAAAGAAAGCAAGAATAATTCTGCTGCCCGGAAAATTCCCATGGTTTAAACCAAAGGCCAGTAGCAGCGCGAAAGGAGTGGTTAACAAAATTGCTTTGAGTGAGACCGAAAAAGAAAGCAGGACAATCGTCCACAATTCTGCATCACCGTATAATAGTAATTGCAATGCTTGTTGAGTAGTTAACAGTAATCCGTTCATTTCAGTTTTTTAATTGCAGTTGGGATAAACAAAGCTTGTCCCTCAAGACGGAAATTTCTGATACGGTTTTGACCTTCAACTGAGGTCAACCAAGCGATCAGGGACATGGCTCCCAGATAATTGATACTTGGATAACGTGCGGGATTGACCGCGATTATGCTGTAAGGATTATATAATTCAGCATCGCCTTCTGCCAATAATTTTAGCGACAACTGGGAACGCATAACCAGCCATGTTCCCCGATCAGTAATTGTATAAGCGTTCAATTCGTTCGCCATTTGCAGGGCACGTCCCATGCCCTGTCCTACTTCACGATACCATGATAGTTCCGGTATCCACTTTGCTTTTTTCCAGAGATACAGTTCCTTTTTATGAGTCCCTGAATCATCACCACGCGAAACAAACAAAATTTTTCCACGGGCAATTTTTTGCAGACTTCTCACTGCATTATTTTCTCCATGGATATTCGCCGGATCATCAGCAGGTCCGACAATCACAAAATCATTGTACATCAGATTGCGACGATTTAAGCCATATCCTGCATCAACAAAGCGCATTTCCGCAGTTGGCGCATGCACAAGTACTACATCTACATTACCGTCCTGCCCCATGCGAAGTGCATGTCCAGTACCGACCGATAGTACATGAACTACATGTCCGGTCTGCTTTTCAAAATACGGAATGAGCACCTTTAGCAGTCCTGAGTTATCGGTACTGGTTGTCGTTGCTAGTCTGATGGGTTCTGCCTGAACAAGCCCAGCACAAAAAAAATATAATAGAGCTACTAATAGTGTTTTTTTCATAAACGATGATGTTTAATTAAAATTCATACAATTCTTTACCGAAAAAGAATATATGGAAAATAACTATCTATACCAATGCAGCTTGGATTATTCATCATAAAGCCAGACACGTACTTCTTCGCCTTCAGCAAATCCTTCCGATTCTTCTTCCGTCAACAAAAAAGCATCCGCTTGAGTTGTAGTAGACAGAATTGACGCACCACCGGCAGCGATAAAAAAAGCACGCCCGTTTTCAATGCGGAGACGCACATATTCAGTCCTGCCAATTTGCGAAGATATTTTAGTAGCAAGTTTCACAATTTTAGTCCGGTAAGGCCATTCTGTAGCACGCCCACCCATCATCCTCAGCGAACGGCCGACAAAACAATCATAGGCAGATAAACAGGAAACTGGGTTTCCAGGAAGCAGAAACACTTTTTTTGTATTGCCACCGGAACTTCCGGAAATAAGTCCAAATCCGGTTGGCGCGGCGGGACGCATTGGTATTCCGTGTACCAGTAATTCACCAAGTTCATCTAACAGGATTGGCCCATGATCCTCAATCCCCACAGAAGTACCTCCGGTTACGCATATTAGATCCGAAGTGGATTCACTTAAATGCTGCTGTAATAAATTGCGATTGTCTGGAAGATGATGAACTGCTTTTAAAACACCACCATCACGTTTAATTAGTGGTGAGAGCATGACCGAATTTGAATCAATGATTTTTACTCCGTCAGCTTGCTGTCCGGGTTTCAGTAATTCGTTTCCGGTGATCAATAATTCGACACGTGGTTTCCGGATAACTTTAACATTTTTCAACCCGATACTGGACAACACGCCAATGTCCTGAGGACGGAGAGAACGACCGCTCTTGAGTAAAGACTGGTTTTTCTTAATATCTTCTCCAATCTGTCCAACATGTTTTCCGGGAGATACCGCATCCAGAACCTGTATCTGATCTCCTACTATTTCAGCTTTTTCTGCTATCAAAACTGCATTCGTACCTTTTGGAAGAGGAGCTCCGGTCATGATACTCAGAGCTTTTCCGGACTGAACTTCGGAATCATACGTTTCTCCTGGAGTAACTTGCCCGACTATGCGGAACATTAACGGATTATAAGTAGATGCGCCAAAAGTGGATTCAGCATTCAGTGCATAACCATCCATGGCGGATCGATCAAAGTTAGGCACATTTACAGGTGAAATTATTTCCTGAGCCAAAATACGGCCGCTTGCTTCAACAGTGAGTATATCTTCTGAAGATAACAACTGTGAGTGTTCCTTGATCAATGCCAACAAAGTTTTAACAGGTGTACGCTTAAGAAATCCGCGCATGCGAATGTCAGCTTTTGACTTCATTTTAACAAACTGTTTTCAAGGAATTAAAATTAAAATTAAATTTAAGACTTGTCAAGTTCAGCCTCAAAATCCCAGCCAGGCTGGCGTTCTGAGATTCCGTGCAATAACGGATGAAAACTCTAGATGCTCTCACAACTTAAATTCTTGTGCAAGGCAAATGGAAAGAATTTATACAGAAGTAATTTCTTAATGAGGAGGGAAAAATAAAACGGGGCTTCCGAATGGAAACCCCGCTTTATAAGTCTAAAGTATTATAGCCGATAGAGAATCATGAAGCAGATACTTTACCGGTTGAAAGTCCCGCAGGGCCAGTAGTTGAAGATTGAGCGAATTTTTTGCCTTTTGCAGGTGCTTCTTCACCCATTTGCTCAGCATACCACAAATCGTGGTGTTGCTTGGCCCATGCTGTGTCTACTTCACCGGTTACCATTCCATCTAAAGCACCTTCTACTCCAAAGCTGCCCATGTATGAATGTCCCAATGAAACCGCAATCAAAATCAAACCGCTGACAGAATGCAGAATGTGCATGGAAATCATGGTACTTCGAAGCGGCTCAAGATTAGGCATAACCAGAATTACTCCGGAAACTATCAGCACAGTACCTCCGATTGCCAGCATCCAGAACCAGATTTTTTCACCGGCATTATTCTTACCGGACGAAGGATGACTGCCGTCAAACATTCCCCCGGCATTAGCCAGCCATTCCGCGTCTTCTGAACGGAACATGTTGTCTTTGAGCAACGGTAAAATCATCATCACCAGAGCTACCGCAAAAGGAATTCCCAGCAGGTTGTGAACATCTTTGCAAAGCATGGCAAGTCCGGCAAAACCCTCTCTACCAAAAAGAGGTATCAAAACCGCCCTTCCATAAAGCAGGATCAAACCGCTGATTGACATGACAAAGAAAGTAACCGCAACAACCCAATGCATACATATATCGTAGAGATTCCAGCGTTTTATTTTGGTACCGGAAAGTTCACCTTCGACTTTCATTGGTCCTGCAAACATGAAATAAGCACCAATCGCGACTACTATGAAGGCGATCAACCATGCCCCATAAGGCATGATTGTATCATTCCGCAAGACTCGCCAAATTTCGCCGCCGTCATTAACCAAATTGCCTGCTTCCAGCCCCTTGTCAGTTGTGTAACCACTTCCGCCCTGTCTAACCTCACCCCAATAAGCGGAGCGAGGATTATCAGTGAATTCGCCTTTGGCCTGTACCGTATCCGTGGTCATAAAATAACCGGGAATTGGTGCTAAAACCACCATCATCCACATAGCAACAAACGTCCACAAAATCCTTCTGTTGCGGCGTTTTCTACGGCTGACTTCAACTGCAGCATTATTTTCTGAATTCATCATATGAATCTCCTCTATTCTCCGTATGCACTGGACCAACCCCATGTTTGAGGACGTCCTCCGCGTT
>JGI11785J13272_1000293_pt1 | contig 11252 bp, 10 predicted proteins | sample DeeseametaMP2098_FD_13272 | JGI IMG/M metagenome (IMG submission 13272)
GCAACAGAAGAAGTGATAGGAAAGGCATCTAAGGCAACACCAGCAGATGTTGAAAAAGCACTGAAATCTGCTGAAAAAGGTTTTGCAGTTTGGAGGAATACACCTCCCTGGCAAAGATCATATGTAATTAGAAAAATCGCAGATTTAATGAGAAAAAAAAGTGAAGTTTTAGCCAAGTGGCTCACTCTAGAAGTTGGCAAACCTTTGGCGGAAGCACGCGGTGAAATAAGCGGTGCGGCTGATATTTTTGAATGGAACGCTGAAGAAACAAAAAGAATTTATGGACAAACAGTTGAAAGTAGATTTGAAAACACAAGAGTTCATGTTTATTACCAACCTGTCGGTGTTGTTGCTGCGTTAGTGCCGTGGAATTTTCCAATTGTTTTGGCCTCAAGGAAAATTTCAACTGCCCTAGCAGCAGGATGTTCAGTTATTTGTAAGCCTGATGTAATTACACCAGGATGTGTGATGGAAATGATGGACATAATCAAAGAAGCTGGCGTTCCGCCTGGAGTTGTAAACTTACTTTCGGGAGATCCAGCAGCAATTTCATCTCAATTAATTTCATCTGATATAGTAAAAAAAGTTTCGATCACTGGATCAACAAGAGTTGGTAAACTAATTTTAAAACTGGCTGCTGACAAAGTTCAAAGAGTTACTATGGAATTGAGTGGTCATTCACCTTTTATAGTTTTTGATGATGTGGACATTAAAAAGGTTGTCGATATGGCTATTACTGCAAAATTTAGGAATAGTGGCCAAGTCTGCATATCGCCAAGTAGATTTTATATTCATGAAAATAAAAAAGATGCTTTTACAAAATTATTTGTAGAAAAAACTATAAAATTAAAAATTGGCAATGGACTAGATGAGAATGTTCAACTTGGACCAATGACTACAAAAAAAAGATTAAATGAAATTGAAGAACTTGTTGAAAAAACAAAAAAGGAAGGAGCGAAAGTATTATGTGGAGGAAAAAGACCGGCAGATTTTAACAAAGGATATTTTTACGAACCTACAGTCTTCGATAATGTAACAGATGATTTTACAATAATGAGACAGGAACCTTTCGGCCCGTTAGCTCCAATAACTACATTTAAAGATTTTGATGAAGTAATAGAAAGATCCAATAAACATGAACTTGGTCTGGCTAGCTACATATATACAAATTCAATGGAGAAAGCACACAAAACTTCCGAGTTAATGGAAACAGGAGTTGTGGCCGTTAACACACCTGTAGTGGCAGTAGCCGAAGCTCCATTTGGAGGAATTAAACAAACTGGTTATGGTAGAGAAGGTGGTACAATGGGTATTAAAGATTACCTTAATATCAAATATACTCACTTAGGAATTACTAGTTAATTTCTAAATGAGAAAAAATAGATTAAAAAAAATTTTTTCTGACGGACAAACCATTATTAATGGATGGCTGCAAATTCCAAGTTCCTTTTCCGCAGAAGTTATGGCACATCAAGGCTGGGATTCTTTAACTATAGATATGCAGCATGGGTTATTGATTACCCAAACGCTTTGCAAATGCTCCAGGCAATTTCCACAACAGAAGTTGTTCCTATGGCAAGGGTTAATTGGAATGATCCAGGCCAAATAATGAAAATTTTGGACGCGGGTAGCTACGGAGTCATTTGTCCCATGATAAATAATAGAGAGCAAGCTGAAAAATTTGTTCAAGCTTGTTTGTATCCACCAAAGGGATATAGAAGTTTTGGTCCAATAAGAGGATTATTATACGGCGGACCAGATTACGCTAAGCACGCAGATAACGAAATATTGAAATTGGCAATGATAGAAACTAGTGAGGCATTAAATAATTTGGACAAAATAATGGGTACTCCGGGTTTAGACGGCATTTATATAGGACCAGCAGATTTAAGCCTAGCGGTTGGAACCGACCCCGGTTTTGATAAAGAGAAAAGTTCTCCAACATTTTCTGCAATTGAAAATATATTAAAACATGCAAAGAAAAACAAAATTCTCGCCGGCATACATAACGCTACACCGGAGTATGCAATGAAAATGATTGAAATGGGTTTTCGAATGGTTACTGTTGGCTCCGATCAAAGATACATGTCAACAGGAGCAAAATCAGTCGTAGAAAAACTTAAAAAAATTAAAAGTAGAGAAGAGTCAAAAGCATATTAGTTTTAGAAGCAATTGATGAAAAAAGTTTTAATAATCGAAAAAATTCATAATTCTGGTATTGAACTTTTGAAAAAAAGGCAAGATTTTACCTATGAAATGTAGAGAATCTTGAGGTCAATTTTTTAAAAAATAAATTAAAAGATTGTGATGCAGTTTCACTTAGAGTTTTTAAACTCGATAAAGAATTGATTGAATCAGCTGAGAAACTAAAAATAATTTCAAGACATGGGTTGGCTACGACAATGTTGATCTTAAGACTACTAAGAAAAAAAATATTACCCTTGCTATTACAGCAAAAGCAAATGCCGTCTCAGTTGCAGAACATGTGTTTTTTATGATGTTGAGCATTTCAAGAGGTGTTGGGATGTATGACAAATGTGTAAGGGATGGAAATTTTTCAAAAAGAAATGATTTACAACTAACTAAAGAACTGTGGAATAAAAATATACTTATAGCGGGATTTGGAAGGATTGGTAAAAATCTAATCAAAAAGTGTAAAGGTTTTGATATGAATGTTTTTGTCTATGATCCTTATGTAGACGAAGAAACAATCACAGGGTTTGGTGGAAAAAAAATTAACGATTTTTCAAAAAATGTTAGAGATATGGATTATCTTTCATTTCATTTACCATCAACCGATGAAACAAAAAATTTAATAGATCTTAAAGTTTTAAGTTCCATGAAAAAAAGTGCGATATTAATTAATACATCACGAGGTACGGTTATTAATGAATTAGATTTGAATGAAGCACTAAATAAAAATATGATTTTGGGAGCAGGTTTAGATGTTTTTGCGAAAGAGCCTCCGGATTCTAATAATCCACTTTTAAAAAATAAAAAAGTATTTTTAAGTCCTCACACATCAACATTTACAGAAGAATGTACAGAGAGAATGGGAGTAGATACAATACAAAATATAATTGATTTTTTTGATGGAAAATTGGACAAATCAATGATTGTAAAATTATGAATGGAATTTTGTTAAGATTTAAAAATTTTGGTTTACTTGAATTACTGGTGGTACTGTCCGCAGTATATGTAATATTTATGTTACTTTGGACTTTATCTAGTAGATCTGGTGTGGAAGAAAAGGTTGAGGCCGTTCGTAATAATCACAAGCAAGTTATTGAATTAATTAATTCTGAAATTAATAATTGTGATAGGGCAGAAGAAAATTCAAATACTAAATGGGGAGATCCTTGTAAAGGTGAATGGATTACTACGAATGTAATTAATTATGTAATAAAAAATTTAAATTTAAAAAATCCGTACTCAATAAATTCACCATCAATCAAATCGACATCCGATCCAAGATTGCAGGCAGAAGGTCAAGCAGGTCAATCAACTGAAATGGGTGTTATCTTTGTTACGGTCTCAAATTTTTTGTCTGAACCAGGTTCAGAATGGTTAGTTGGAACTTGTTTTAAATCGCCCTGTGTTGCGGCAGGAAACAATGAACTAACTTCTATTTACAGATAAGCTTTACCTTATAATATCAACGTCACAAGATGATAAGGTTTCGCTAAGATATTTNTATCCTTTTTTTGCATATTCAAAAGGATTTGCTTTTTTTGGATCTTGGTCTGCTTCAACTACCAACCAGCCAGAATAATTTTTTTGTTTTAAAATATCAAATAATGGCTTGTAGTCTATGCAACCATCTCCCGGAACAGTAAATGCTCCTTCTAAGAACGCTCCTCTAAAACTTAGATCTTGTTCAAGAGAGTTTTCAAGCACATTTTTTCTAATATCTTTACAATGTACATGAATTAATCTTTCACTATAATCACTTAAAATATTTTTTGAGTCTCCTTGAGCAAACAACATATGGCCTGTATCCAAAGTTAATTTTACACTATCGTTAGTATTATCCAATAATCTCTCAGTATCTTTTTGGGACTCAATAACAGTTCCCATATGATGATGGTAACCAAGAGGCATTCCTTGATCTTCTAAATATTTTCCTAGTTCAGATATTTTTGAACAATAATTTTTCCATTCGTCATTTTGCATCTGTGGTCTTGTAGATAATTTTCTATTTGGATCACTTTGAATTGAGTCTGAAACTTCAGCAAAAACAATGCAAGGAGCTTTACAATCTTTAAATAATTTAAGTTGTTCTTGAATTGCTTGTTTTTCTTCTTCTACTGAATTTTTTCTTAAATTTGCCCCATACCAGCCTGAACATAACTGTAAATTGAATTCATTTAATTTTGGCAGTAATTCTGATGATTTTTTAGGAAATTTACCACCAAACTCTATTCCTATATATCTTGCTTGGCTAGCTTCAGCCATACATTGTTCTAATGATGTATTGCCTCCTAGCTCTGTCATATCATCATTGCTCCATGCTATAGGGGCCACACCTAATTTTACTGACATTTTGTTTTTTTTTGTTAGGATATTAATTGATTAAAAAACATCTTCAAGCAATAAAAAAAGAAACAAAATATAAATGATAAATATAGCACTTTTTGGTCTGGGTAGAATTGGCGAAATACACGCAAAAAATATATTATTAAACAATAGATGTTCACTAAAATATGTTTTTGACATTGATCCAAATTTAACTATAAAAATTGCAAAAAAATTTAAATCTATTCCAATTAGCAAAACAAAAATTGCATATAACGATAAAAACATCGATGTGATTTTTATTTCAACACCTGCCTCAACTCATATCAATTATATAATTGAATCAACAAAACATGGAAAAACTGTTTTTTGTGAAAAACCTTTAGATTTAAATATTGATAAAATTAATAAATGCAAAAAAATAATAAAAAAATATAAACCAAAAATTCAACTTGGTTTTAATAGAAGATATGATCCAGGTCACTACTCGCTAAAAAAATCTATAGAAAATGGTGAAATTGGAAAACTAGAGAAAATTATAATAACCAGCAGAGATCCAGCCCCACCATCGTTGCCTTATTTAAAAACTTCCGGAGGTATCTTTAAAGATATGATGATACATGATTTTGATTTACTGAGATTTTATTTGATCAAGGACGAAATTAAAGAAATATTTACATCTGCTGTTAATTTACCTGATGCAAAATTTAAAAAAATAAAAGATTATGAACTTGCAATGTGTTTACTAAAGTCAAAGAAAGATGTTATTTGTGCAATTAATAACTCAAGACATTGTTCCTATGGTTACGATCAAAGAGTAGAGATTTTTGGGAGTAAGGGCATGATGATTTCTGGCAACAAAAGAGATAATAACTCCGAAAAATTTTTGGGATCCAAAACTTCAATTAAGAGACCTTTGTTAAATTTTTTTATAGATAGATATGATGAAGCTTATAAATTGCAGTTAATTGATCTGATTAACTATATTGAAAGGAAAAAAACACCTCGTGCAATATTTGAGGATGGAAGACGAGCAATTATTGTTGCAAATGCCGCACACAAATCTTTACGTTTAAAAAAATTTATCAAGATCAGTTTCTAAATGAAACTTATAAACCTTGGGTTGTATTGTTATTTATTCAACCTTTGACTATTTTGAAATTTTTGTTTCTAATATGCCATATTAATTTAACGTTAAATTAACAATATAAGAGGGAAAATATGAGAAAAATATATTTATCCATATTGGCTATTGTAAGTTGGGCAATGATGTCGGTGGCAGCAGTTGCCATTGATGTGATCGTTGTTTCACACGGACAAGCTAATGACCCTTTCTGGTCTGTTGCAAAGAACGGAGTAGATTCAGCGTGTAAAGATATGAAAATATCTTGCAAGTATACTGCTCCTGGTACTTTCGACATGGTTGAAATGGCTAAATTAATTGACAACGCTGTATCACAAAAACCAAAAGGTATTGTAATTACACTTCCTGATGCTGCTGCATTNGGTAAGTCAGTAAAAGCAGCTATCGCTGCTGGAATACCAGTAATTTCCATGAACTCTGGTTCAGACGATTTTGCTTCTTTAGGTATAAGTGCACACGTAGGTCAAACAGAATTTGAAGCTGGAGTTGGTGGCGGACAAAAAATGAAAGCTGCTGGCGGAAAAAAAGCTCTTTGCGTTAACCATGAAGTTGGTAACGTTGCTTTGGACCGTAGATGCGCTGGTTTCAAAAAAGGTTTTGGTGGTCCAGTAGAAATACTTGGAACTTCAAACGATGTGACTGAAATAGAAAAAGCAGTTGCTGCAAAATTAGGTGGTGTTGATACCATCTTAACTTTGGGCGCTGGTCTTTCTGGTGAAGCAGCTCTTAAAGCTTTAGAAGCAGCTGGTAAAGTTGGAAAAATAAGATTAGGTACATTCGACATGTCACCTGATATGCTTAAAGCTGCAGCTGCTGGAAAAGTAGAGTTCTTGATTGATCAACAACAATATCTTCAAGGTTACTTGCCAATAGCTATTTTTGCTCAGTATATTAGATGGGGAACAATGCCTGCTGGAGTCGTAATGACTGGCCCAGGTTTCGTAACTCCTGATAATGCTAGCAAAGTAATTAAGTGGGCAGCACAAGGTTATAGATAAAATATAGTATTTAAAGGCCCGCATTTTATTGCGGGCCTTTTTTTTTAATTAAGCTATAATAAAAACGGTGTCTACAAAATCTCAAAGTATTGACAGAAAGTCCCAAGACGAAAGACTTAGAAGAGTTTCTAAATTAAAAAAATTATTAAATAGACCAGAACTTGGAGCGTTGGGTGGATCCATATTAGTCTTCATTTTTTTTGGAATTATTGCTGGCGATAGCGGTATGTTTAGTGCCTACGGTACACTTAACTTTTTAGAAGTATCATCTAACCTTGGAATTATCGCAATAGGAGCAGCCATGTTAATGATAGGAGGAGAATTTGATTTATCAGTAGGATCCATGATTGGCTTTGCGGGAATATGCATAGCAATACCCGCAATTTATTGGGGGTGGCCATTATGGTCTAGCATACTTTTTGCTTTTTCTATGGCTGTTTTAATTGGTTATGCAAATGGAATTTTGGTAGTTAGAACTGGATTGCCTTCTTTTATAGTTACCTTAGCTATGCTTTTTATTTTAAGAGGAGCTACTTTAGCATTAACGAGATTAATTACTGGAAGAACACAAGTTCCTGGATTAAGAGTTTTAATCGAAAACGATCCTATAGCATGGATATTTTCAGCTGATGTATTTTCCGGGCTGTTTGTTTGGTTGGGTTCATTAGGATTAATTGCTTTAAGACAAGACGGAACTCCCTTGGCAACCGGAATTCCAACTTCAGTTATTTGGTGGATTGGTCTTACCATTTTTGCAACCTGGATCTTAATGAAAACAAGATATGGAAATTGGATTTTTGCTTCAGGTGGTGACAAATTAGGAGCGAGAAATGTTGGAGTCCCAGTTGCAAGAGTGAAAATCAGTTTATTTATTGGAACGGCAGTATGCGCAACCATTTATGCATGTGTTCAGGTTCTTGACGCAGGGTCTGCAGATACAATGAGAGGGTTTTTAAAAGAACTAGAAGCAATAGTTGCTGCTGTTGTTGGAGGATGTTTATTAACAGGAGGTTATGGATCAGCTATTGGTGCTGCATTTGGAGCTTTAATTTTTGGAACGGTCTCCATGGGAATTTATTATACTGATGTGGATACTGATTGGTTTAAGGTATTTTTAGGAGCGATGATGCTAATTGCAGTTATTTTTAATAATTTTGTAAGAAGAAGGGTAACGGAAAATAAATAATGAGCACAGACACAATTGTAGAATTCAACAATATCAGTAAATTTTTTGGTTCAGTGATTGCTCTAAAAGATGTGACGATGCATGTTAAAAAAGGAGAAATCATGTGTCTCCTCGGCGATAACGGTGCAGGTAAATCTACATTAATAAAAACTTTATCAGGTGTTCACAAACCCAACGAAGGAGAAATTATTGTTGAAGGAAAAAAAACAACATTCGACTCTCCTAGGGATGCTTTAGATTTGGGTATTGCAACAGTTTATCAGGATCTTGCTCTAGTTTCATTAATGAGCGTTACTAGAAATTTTTTTATGGGAAGAGAGCCAATGAAAGGTTTTGGTCTTTTTAAAGTTTTCGATATTGAGAAAGCAAATGCTGTTGCTGCAGAAAGAATGGGTCAAATTGGAATTGATGTTAGAGATCCATCCCAAGCGGTTGGAACTATGTCAGGTGGTGAAAGGCAATGCTTGGCAATATCAAGGGCAATTTATTTTGGAGCAAAAGTTTTAATTCTCGATGAACCAACCTCAGCATTAGGAGTACATCAAGCATCAGTGGTACTTAAATACATAGTAAAAGCAGCTTCAGAAGGCTTGGGTGTAATTTTAATTACACATAATGTTCATCATGCATATCCTGTTGGGGATCGCTTTACAATTTTAAATAGAGGAAAAAGTATGGGAACTTACCCTAAAAAAGATCTATCTCGTGAAAAATTATTGGGCATGATGGCAGGAGGAGAAGAACTAGATAAGTTAGAGGTCGAATTAAAAGAAATGGATAGAATTTCAAAGTCTAATAATTGACAAATGCAAATAGGTATAGATTTAGGGGCAACTAAAATTGAATCTGTTGTTTTGGGTGATAATGGAGAAGAGTTACATCGTGAAAGAGAAGAATCGCCGCATAATTATCACGAAACGTTAAATTCGATCAATCTGATTATCAAAAAAATAGAAAAAAAATTTGGCAAGGAATTTAATGTTGGGGTTTGTCACCCAGGATCATCCTCTACTGAAGATGGTTTTATTAAAAATGCCCACAACTCACCCTGGCTCAACGACAAAAGTTTTAATCTAGATATTTCAAAAAAATTAAATAAAAATGTTTTGTGTGAAAATGATGCTAATTGTTTTGCTCTTTCAGAAGCAGTCGATGGTTCAGCCCAGCATTATAAAATAGTTTTTGGTATAATATTAGGATCAGGCTGTGGCGGGGGATTGATTATTAATAAAAAAATAGTAGTAGGCTCAAACAATATGGCAGGAGAGTGGGGGCATAATTTTTTACCTTTTCTTGGAACATTGGAAGATGAAAAGATCAATTCGTACGATAAATATAAAACAAGTATTGAAAATTACCTATCGGGGTCAGGTTTAGAAAGATTATTCTTCGAAACATATAATGCTAAAATTTCAGCAAAAGAAATATTTAATAATGCAATTAACAAGAAGGATAAAAAATATATAGAATTTATTGAAAGATTTAAAAATAGGTTATCAAGGAGTTTAGCTTTATTAATTAATACAGTTGATCCGGACGCTATAGTTTTTGGAGGAGGTGTTTCTAACGAAATTGTATTTTTAGATGAGATAAAAAAACGCACAGAAAAATGGTTAAATGAAAAAGAAATAAATACAGTTTTTCTTAAACCAAAGTATGGAGATGCCAGCGGCGTAAGAGGGGCTGCTTGGTTAGGCAGAAAACTGATATACTAAATAATTAACAAGATGAAATTGCTAAGATATGGAAATAAAGGTAGGGAAAAACCAGCTGCATTGGATAAAGATGGAAAAATTAGAGATCTTTCTTTTCATATAGATGATTTTAATTCTGAAAATCTTAACTTTGAAACTTTAGCAAAATTACAAAAAATAGATCTCAAATCTTTACCCGAAGTTTCAAACACATCTAGAATTGGTCCATGCATTAGTAAACCAGGAAAGTTTATTGGTATTGGTCTGAATTATTCCGATCATGCAGTAGAAACTGGAGCTAAACCACCATCAGAACCAATTGTTTTTACAAAAACAACCAATTGCGTTATTGGACCAAATGATGATGTTCTTATTCCTAACAACTCAAAGAAAACAGATTGGGAAGTAGAAATAGCCTTTGTGATTGGTAAAGAGACAAAATATATCAGAGAAGAAGATGCTCCCAGTCACATTTTTGGTTATTGTATAGTAAACGATATTAGTGAACGAGAATGGCAAATAGAGAAAATGGGACAATGGGTAAAAGGTAAATCTGCAGATACCTTTGGACCAATAGGCCCTTATCTTGTAACAAAAGATGAGATTCCTGATGTTCAAAAATTAAATCTAAGTCTTGATTTAAATAATCAAAGAATGCAAACGGGCAACACAAGCAAAATGATATTTGGTATAAACTTTATTCTATCTTATCTAAGCAATTTTATGTCTTTACAACCAGGAGATATTGTTACAACCGGAACGCCTCCAGGCGTAGGTTTGGGCAAGAAACCACCATTTTATCTAAAACCAGGCGATGAAATGCGATTAACCATAGATTATTTGGGACACCAACATCAAAGAGTTAAGTAAAATTGTTAATAAAAAATTCAAAACCAGAATGTATTTGGAAAGACAAGTTATTGTTGGGAGAGGGAACATTGTGGGTGCCAAAGTTAAACTCGATATTTTTTGTAGACATAAAAAAGAAAAAAATATTAATTTTAAACAACAAAACAAATAAGAAAAAAATCATAAAAGTAAATAAAGAAATAGGGTTTATTTCCCATGTAAAGAAAAATATTTTCATACTTGGATTAAAATCTGAACTTAGAATTGTGAATTTTAAAAATATGAAAACCATTTCTTCAATCACAATTGAATTAAAAAAACCTAATAATAGAATAAATGACGGAAAAGTTGACCCGGCAGGACGTTTATGGTTTGGAACGATGGATAATTTGGAAAAAAAAAGAACAGGGTCATTATATTGTTTGGATGGTCGTTTGAGATTATACAGAGTTGACAGCAATTATTTCATAACAAATGGACCAGCTTTTTTGAATAAGAATAATTTTTACTACACAGATAGCAGAAAAAGAACAATTTATAAAATTAAAATAAATGACAAATTAAAGATTCAAAAAAAAATTATATTTTTAAAATTTAATGAAAAAGATGGCTCTCCAGATGGAATGACCACTGATGTAAAAAATAATTTGTGGGTTTGTCATTATCGTGGAGCATGTATATCTGCTTATGATTTAAAAGGTAACAAAATTCACAAAATAAACATTCCAGCTAAGAATGTCACAAATTGTACTTTCGGAGGTTCTAAAAATAATGAAATTTTTATTTCAACAGCACGAAAAGGAATGAATCTAAAAGAAATAATAAAATATCCTCTATCAGGTAGTTTATTTAAAACTAAGATAAAT
>JGI11785J13272_1000294_pt1 | contig 11239 bp, 9 predicted proteins | sample DeeseametaMP2098_FD_13272 | JGI IMG/M metagenome (IMG submission 13272)
TTAGATATTATTGATGAGATTATACTCGAACCGATAGGTGGAGCCCATAGAGATAAAGATTTAATATTGGACAATGTAAGAGACTCTATAGAAAAAAATTTAAACTTTTTTTTCACAATGGATAAAGATGAAATTTTAAATCATAGAAAAAATAAATTTTTGTCGATTGGTAGAAATAAAGGTTTTACTAGCCAATCCGGTTTATCAAAGAATCTTTCTATGAAAGAAAATGTGTTTGATAAAATAAAACCGAAATTGAAAAAAAATAAAAAAGTTATTTATCTTGGTATTTCAATATTAGTTTTGATTATTATGGGCTTAATATTATCATAGTGAACCATGACAGTACTTATATTTTTTCCCTGAATTACATGGACAAGGTTCATTTCTTCCAACTTTTTTTTTTGATAATTCTTTAAATTTTTCACTTCGTTTATTATCAAAATTTTCTTCTTGAGCATTGTCAACAATTTTTAAATTAAGTAATATTGTTATTAAATCAGACTTTAATTTTTTTAGTAAGTTTTCAAATAATGTAAAAGCTTCTTTTTTGTATTCTACCAATGGATCTCTTTGACCATAAGATCTTAAACCAATTACTTGTCTAAGTTGTTCAAGATATTGTATATGCATTTTCCAGTTTTGATCAATCAGCTGCAAGAAAATTCTTTTTTCAATTCCAGATGCTTGATACTCTCCTATAATTTTATTTCGTTCTTCTCTTTTGTCTATAAATTTTTTATTAATTAAATCTTTGAATTCGTTATCTTTAGAATTAATCAATTTCTCCATTTCATTTTCATCAAATGATTTACCAAGTAATGATTTAAGTTGACTTGAAAACTCACTGGAATTTGGTTTAGCTAAATGTTTTGATTTAAGTGATTTTAATTCATTAATTATTTCATTCAAAAATCCATCAGCATATTTATTTGAATCTTTATCATTAATGACATTGTTTCTTTGACCAAATATTACATGTCTTTGATCATTTAATACATTGTCAAATTTTAAAAGAGTTTTACGAATATCAAAGTTTCTAGCTTCAACTTTTTGTTGTGCTCTTTCTAAAGCTTTATTAATCCATGGATGGTCAATACTTTCTCCATCTTTTAAACCAAGTTTTTCTAAAATATTATTCATAGAGTCTGATCCAAATATTCTCATTAGATCATCTTCTAAACTTACAAAGAAAATTGAATTACCTTCATCTCCCTGTCTTCCAGATCTTCCTCTGGCCTGATTATCAACCCTTCTACTTTCCATTCTTTCTGTGCCCATTACAAATAAACCACCAATTTTTTTTATTTCTTCTTTTTGAGATTCGTCTTGCCCTCCCAATTTAATATCTACACCTCTTCCAGATATACTTGTCGTTATGATAATTGAATTTTTCTTTCCTGCATTTGCAATTATTTCCGCTTCTCTCTCATGATTTTTTGCATTAAGAATAATATGTTTAATTCCTTTTTGTTCTAGTAATTGAGAATAATGTTCAGATTTGTTTATACTTGCAGTAAAAACTAGCAAAGGCTGATCTTTATTATTACATTCTACAATTTTATTAATAATTGCATCGTCTTTCTCTTTAGCCGTTCTAAATATTTGATCATTCCAGTCTTTTCTGATCATTTTTTTGTTTGTAGGAATTGATATTACTAATAGATTATAAATTTCATAAAATTCTTCTGATTCAGTTTGGGCTGTTCCAGTACATCCAGACAATTTATTGTAAAGTTTAAAAAAATTTTGATAAGTTATTGAAGCTAAGGTTTGGTTTTCTGAATTTATAACTAATTTCTCTTTTGCTTCTAAACTTTGATGCAAACCATCGCCAAATCTTCTTCCTGGTAGTTGCCTTCCAGTTTGTTCATCAATTATTATTACCTGTCCATCTTTGACAATATAATCCCTTCCATTTTGAAAAAGATGATTAGCTCTTAAAGCTTGATTAACATGATGAACCAAATATAGATTTTCTGGATCATAAAAATTATTATTTTTTAATATTNCTGCATTAGAAAATATTTTCTCAATATTATCTATACCTTTATTTGTTAGTAAAATATTTTTATCTTTTTCGTCAATTTCAAAATCCTCATTTTTNAAANTTTTTATAAGTTTATCAATTGTAATATACTGACTTGTCTTATCCTCAACTGCTCCAGATATAATTANAGGAGTTCTAGCTTCATCAATTAAACAAGAGTCAATCTCATCTACAATTGCATAATTATGATTTCTTTGAACCATTTCTTCTTTTGAAAATTTCATATTATCTCTTAGATAATCAAAGCCTAATTCACTGTTCGTTGCATAAGTAATATCTTTAGAATAATTTTCTTTTCTTTCTTCATCTGATTGACCAGCATTTATATAACCGCAAGTTAAACCTAAAAAATTATAGATTTTACCCATATTTTGACTATCTCTCTTAGCCAAATAATCATTTACAGTTACGATATGAACTCCTTTTTTTTCTAAGGCGTTTAAATAAGCAGCTAATACAATAGTTATAGTCTTACCTTCTCCGGTTTTCATTTCTGCAATTTTATTTTCATGAAGAACAACTCCACCAATTAATTGAACGTCGAAATGTCTTTCTTTATTAGTCCGTTTGGAAGCCTCTCGTACTAAAGCAAAAGCTTCAGGTAGAATTTCATTGATTGTTTTGCCATTTTTTATCAGTTCAATAAAATTATCTGTTTTTTTTGGGAAGTCTTTATCTTCTAACTTTTCAATATCTTTTTCAAAATGGTTTATCTTATCTACGATTTTTTGAATTCTTTCTAGTTCTTTTTGATTACTAGTTTTTATTAGTTTTGTAATAAGATTTAGAGGGTTAAACATTTTTGATGTATTATTAATTATTAAGAATATATAGTAATCATTTTAGAATTTTAAATATCATGGTTTTTAGCATAAACAACTTTTTTGACAGAAAGAACAAAAAGTCAATAATTGCGGATTTTCAAGATCTTGAGCACTTAGATGGAATTTCAATTTCTGCTGTAAGTGCAGGTTTATATGAAAAAAAAAGAGATGATTTAGTATTGTTTTATTTTAGAGATGGCGCAAATTATGCATCAGTTTTTACACAATCCAAAATTATTTCAGAAAACATAAAATGGAACCAAAAAATTGATTCTAAAAAATTGACAGCTCTTTTGGTTAATACAAGAAATGCAAATGCATTAACTGGATCAAATGGNTTCAAATCTTTGAAAGAATTATCTTTAGATTTGTCNAAGAATTTATCTGATAAACAAANGATGGATGAAGACTGNCCAAAAAAAATAAGTCCAAACGAAATAATGTTTGCATGTACAGGAACTATAGGAGAAAAATTTCCAGTAGATAAAATCAAAAAAAGTATCCCTGATTTAATTCAAAAAATAAAATACACACAAAATAAATTAATCTGGATGAAAGCAGCACTTGGAATAATGACCACAGATACAAAGCCAAAACTTTCAATGTCCGAATGTAAAATTGGATCAACTAAAGTAAAAATTTATGGAATAGCAAAAGGTTCTGGCATGATTTTCCCAAATATGGCGACGACTCTTGGTTTCTTATTTACAGATGCAAAATTACCATCTTCAGTACTTAAACAAATTCTAAAAAAAAATATTGAAACTACTTTTAATGCCATATCGTGCGATGGAGATACCAGCACAAATGACATGGTAATAATTTTTTCAACAAATAAAGCAAACAATCCTATAATTAAAAAACCAAAAGACAAAAAATTAAAAAAATTCAATGATTCTGTTCATGAAGTGTTATTAAATTTAGCCAAGAGTGTAACAGCAGATGGAGAGGGGGCTTCAAAATTTATTACAATAAATTGTAAAAATTGTAGAACTCTAAAAGAAGCAAAAAAAATTTCTTTTTCTATCGCAAATTCACTTTTGGTAAAAACTGCATTTGCTGGTGAAGATCCAAATTGGGGCAGAATTGCAATGGCTATTGGAAAAAGCAGTGCAAAAGTAAATATTAATAAACTATCAATTTTAATAGGACCATTTAAAGTTTTAATTAAAGGAAATTTATCTGAAAATTATGATGAAATAAAGGTAAGTGATTACATGAAAAATGACTCAATCAATCTTACAATTGACTTAGGATTAGGTGATAAAAAATTTACAGCCTATACTACGGATTTAACAAAAAAATACGTTGAAATTAATGCAGATTATAGAACCTAAGTTTATTGAATTTTATTATTATAGTTGCTAAATATTTATTATGATTAAATATTCTTTAAAGTGCCAAGATTGTTTAGTTGAGTTTGACAGTTGGTTTAGTTCATCAAAAGAATTTGAACGATTAAAAAAACTTAAATTTCTAAATTGTGAATTATGTGGTTCATTGAAAGTTCAAAAATCATTGATGTCTCCAAATTTAGCAAAAACTAAAAAAAAGCTTGTTGACCAAAGCTCTGCAAAATTTAAAGAGATAAAAAAGAAACTTAAAAATTATCAAAAATTTGTTAAACAAAATTTTGAATTTGTTGGTGACAATTTTGCTTACGAAGCAAGATCAATACATTATAACAATAAAAAAGGAAAAAAAGGTATTTACGGCAATGTTTCCTTTAAAGATGTTAAGGAGCTAAAGGAAGAAGGAATAGAAACAGAAATGATACTTTGGATTGACGATAAGGAAAATTAAATTTTCTTAAATTTTGAAATATAGTTGATTGATTTATCAGAAGAAATGTTCCATTGATCAAATATTGGATTAAATTTCATACCATCCATTTTTTTTAAATTTAAAGAATTTTTCTTACAAATTTNAATAAGACTATCTGGTTTTATAAATTTATCCCACTNGTGCGTTCCTATAGGNAGCCATCTTAGAATATATTCGGCTCCAATTATAGCAAATAAATATGATTTTAGAGTTTGATTTAATGTTGCAATAAACATTATGCCTGATTTTTTTAAAAATTTTGAACTTTGTCTTATAAAAATATTTACATCTTCTACATGTTCAACAATTTCCATATTTAAAATAATATCAAATTTTTGAATTGTATTAAATTTTTCAGGCGAAGTATTAAAGTATTTAATATTAAGTTTACTTTTTCTTAAATGGTGCTTTGCAACTTTGATATTTTTCTTTGACGCATCAATACCAACAACTTCTCCTCCAAGTCTTGCTATTGGCTCAGATAATAATCCTCCACCACAACCAATGTCTAGAATATTTAAACCTTTGAAGGGTTTGACTTTATCTCTTATTTTAAAATCCCTTACTATATTTTCCTTAATATACTTAATTCTAATTGGGTTAAATTTATGTAGTGGCTTAAATTTTCCGTTTGGATTCCACCATTCTTCTGCAATTTTAGAAAATTTTTCTATTTCTTTTTTATTTATTGTGTTACTTTTCATTGGTTATTGACATTACAATCAAGATGTATTTTATCAATATATTTTAACTTAAAAAAAAAAAATTATTCAATGAAAATTGTAGTTTTGAAATTTGGAGGTACTTCGGTAGGCACTATTGATAGAATCAAAAAAGTTGCTGATATCATCACAAAATATGTAAAAAAAAAATATAAAGTTATCGTTCTGTCATCAGCAATGAGCGGCGTAACCAATGATTTAGTAAATAAATCAAAAAAGATAAGTAAAAATTTTTCTGATTCAGAATATGATGTCCTAGTTTCTGCGGGCGAACAAATGTCCTGTTCACTAATTGCAGGAAAATTAATCGATAAAGGCTATAAATCAAGATCTTGGATGGCCTGGCAGATTCCAATAAAAACCGAAGGTAAACATAAATTTTCTAGAATAAATGAAATCTATAAAAAAGGAATTTTGAAATACTTAAATTCTGGAGGAATTCCAGTTGTTGCTGGATTTCAAGGTATTAATTATCAAAATAGAATTACAACAATTGGCAGGGGCGGAACAGATGCAAGCGCCATAATGTTTGCAAAGTTTTTTAATGCAGAAAAGTGTATTATTTACACAGATGTAAAAGGTGTTTTTACAACTGATCCAAATAAACTTAAATTTGCAAAAAAAATTAAAGTAATTTCTTATGAAGAAATGTTAGAAATGGCGTCTCTAGGCGCTAAAGTTATGCAGCCTCACTCAATTCAAGATGCTAGACTAAATAGAATAGATATTGAGGTTAAATCATCATTTATAAATAAATCTGGAACTTTAATTACCAAAAGAAAAAATATAATTAATAATAAAATTATTACAGGCATATCTTCAACTCAAAATGATGCAAAAGTTACTCTTGTGGGCGTGAAAGATAAACCAGGAATTGCTGCCTCTATATTTAAACCACTTTCAGAGAATTCAATAAATGTTGATATGGTTGTTCAAAATATTTCAGCAAACGGAAAAGAGACTGACTTAACGTTTACGATCAAGGCAGATGACTTAAATAAAACTAGAAAAATTATTAATGAAAATAAAAAAATAAATTTTAAAAGTTTATTGTTTGATAAAAATGTATCTAAAGTTTCAATTATTGGCGTGGGCATGATAACAACACCAGGGGTGACTTATCGAATGTTCCAAGCTCTAGCAAAACAAAAAATTAACATTCTGGTTATATCAACATCTGAAATTAAAATTTCAGTTTTAATTAATAAAAAAAATATCAAAAAAGCTATAGTAGCCCTGCATAAAGAGTTCAACCTAGAAAAATAACAATAAAATGAGCATTAGGCTATTTAGAGATATCAATAGAAAAAAAACAAAAGAAATAAGTGTTGGAGATGTAAAAATTGGTGGAAAAAATCCAATTTCAGTACAATCAATGACTAACACTCTTACTAAGGATGTTAAAAAAACTATTAATCAAATAAATCAAATTTCAGAAGCAGGTGCAGATATAGTAAGGGTTTCATGTCCAGATGAAGATTCGACTAGAGCCTTAAAAGAAATAGTTAAACATGTGTCTGTACCGATAGTTGCCGATATTCATTTTCATTACAAAAGAGCAATTGAGGCTGCAGAAAATGGAGCAAAATGTTTAAGAATAAATCCTGGAAATATTGGAGATGCAAAAAAAATTAAAGAAGTAATTAATGCTGCAAAAAATAATAATTGTTCAATAAGAATTGGTGTAAACGCCGGATCTCTTGAAAGAAATATATTAGATAAATATAAGGAACCTTGTCCTGAGGCACTTGTTGAAAGTGCCTTAAGAAATATTAGTATTGTTGAAAATGAAGATTTTTTTAATTTTAAGGTAAGCGTTAAATCTTCTGATGTTTTTTTATCTATTGCAGCATACCGACAATTGTCGAATAAAACTGATTATCCTTTACATCTTGGTATTACTGAAGCAGGCAGTTTTTTGCCAGGAAGTATTAAGTCATCCATTGGCTTTGGTACATTGCTGCTAGATGGAATTGGAGATACAATTAGAGTTTCTTTATCCGATAATCCTGTTGAGGAAGTAAAGGTTGGTAACGAAATTTTGAAATCATTAAATCTTCTAAAACGTGGAGTAAAAATAATATCTTGCCCATCTTGTGCAAGACAAGCATTCCAAGTTATTGATACGGTTAAAAAATTAGAGGAAAAACTATCACACATTAAAACACCAATCACATTATCAATAATTGGCTGTGTAGTTAATGGACCTGGAGAAGCTTCTCAAACTGATATCGGTATAACAGGCGGCGGAAAAGGTAGCAACATGCTTTATTTAAATGGTATTGAGACTAAAAAAATAACCACTAATAATATTATTTCTAAAATTATAGATTTAGTTGAAAAGAAATCTAAAGAAATTGAAAAAAATACATAATGCTACCTGTTTCAAAAGTACAGAATTTGATTTCAAAACATTCTCAATTAGAAAAAGAACTTTCCTCAGGAGATATTGATAAAAAAAAATTTGCTGAAAAATCTAAAGAATATTCATTTTTAAACGAAATAATAAAAGAAGTTAAAGCTTATAAAGATTTTGAAAAAAATAAAAAAGATTTAGATAAAATAATTAATGATACTAATTCTGACAAAGATATTAAAGAATTAGCTTTGTCTGAGTTAGAGGAATTAAAAAAAAATAATGAGTTAAATGAAAAAAAAATCAAATTGTTTTTACTACCTAAAGATGAAGCGGATACTAAAAATGCAATAATTGAAATCAGAGCCGGAACAGGTGGACTAGAAGCAAGTTTATTTGCTTCAGATCTTTATAAAATGTACGAAAAAGTAAGCCAAAAAAAAAAATGGTTAATGGAAGTTATATCTATCTCGAAAAGTGATGCTGGTGGATTAAAAGAAGTTATAGCAATAATTAAAGGAAAAAATATTTATTCTTCTCTAAAGTATGAAAGTGGAGTTCATAGAGTTCAAAGAGTTCCCGACACAGAGACTCAAGGCAGAGTTCATACATCGCAGCAACTGTTGCGGTATTACCTGAAGCTGAAGAGGTAGATGTAATACTAGAAGATAAAGATTTAAGGATTGATGTTTTCAGAAGTAGTGGTCCTGGCGGACAAAGTGTAAACACAACAGATCTGCAGTAAGAATAACTCATATACCAACAGGAATAGTAGTTAGTCAGCAAGATGAAAAATCTCAAATTAGAAATAAAGAAAAAGGACTTAAAATATTAAGATCTAGAATTTATGAATTAGAGAGACAAAAAAGAGAAGAAGAAAGATCCAAAGACAGAAAAAGTAAAATTGGTACTGGCGATAGGTCGGAAAGGATAAGGACATATAATTTTCCACAAGGAAGAGTAACAGACCATAGAATAAATTTAACTTTACACAAATTAGAAAAATTTATGGAAGGTGAAATATTTGATGAAATGATTGAAAACTTAAGCATACAAGCACAGCAAGACAAACTTGGCAATCTATAATAAATGAATTACCAAAAAATATTAAATAATGGAATTAATTCCTTAAAAATAAGTAATATAATAAATCCCGAACTTGACAGTGAGTTGCTATTATCAAAAGCTTTAAACAAAAAAAGAGAGAAAATATTGACCAATTTAAAAAAAGAAATAAATAAAAAGCAACTTGATAAATTTAATTTATATTTATCTAGAAGAAAAAAAAAAGAACCAATTGCTTATATTTTAGGTTTTAAATATTTTTGGAAATATAAATTTTTTATTAACAAATCAGTATTGGTACCCAGACCAGAGACAGAACAAATTGTTGAAGAAACATTAAATTATTTATCAGACAATGAATCTAAAAAGATTTTGGATATAGGAACTGGATCAGGGTGCATTATTGTTTCTGTACTAAAAGAAAGGAGCAAATGTAAAGCAATTGCCATAGATATATCTTCAAAAGCCTTAAAAGTTGCTAAAACTAATGCAAAAATACATCACTTGGAAAATAAAATAAAATTTATAAACATCGATATTGACAAATTTAATTATAATAAATATGATCTAATATTATCTAATCCTCCTTATATAAGTAATATAGATTTAATCAGGTTAGATGACGACATTAGGATTTATGAACCAAGAGAGTCACTTAGTGGCGGCCTTGATGGATACGAGGAAATAACAAAAGTAATTGAAAAAAGTTCAAAATTATTAAAAAATAATGGAAAGTTAATCGTAGAAATTGGTGATACCCAAAAGAATAACGTATTAAAATTGTTAAAAAATAATGGATTCTATATAAACAAAACTGGCAAAGACCTATCAGGTAGAGACAGATGTATAGTGAGCACAAAAATAAATAATAAATGAACAACTTCAGAAGTAATTACAATAAAAACAGGTTTAAATTTAGTAGAGATAGAAATTTTAGAAAAAGAAACAGTAATGGACATAAAATCAATGGAGAATTTAATAGTAGTCCAGAATTTAAGAGAAAGAATCCTGGAAAAAATAATCAAAATGCAGCAAAATTAATTGAAAAATATAATGATCTTGCAAGTGAAGCATTATCCAATGGAGATAAAATTTTGTCGGAAAATTATTTACAACATGCTGATCATTTTTCAAGAATTATTATTTCACAAAAAAGTTTAAAAGCACAAAATTTGGATATTACTCAATCGAAAAATGAAGACAATAAAGATAAAACAAAAGAAGAGATTTTTAAAGAAGAAGGTCCTAATCAATTAAATATTACAGATTGATTTATCTTAGAAATTAGTTCAGATTTTAGCACATCAATTTTAATTTTATTCACCTCAAACAAATTTCTATCTTTTCCTTTTAATATTCTACCAGAAGGTAATTTTAATTTTTGAGAATTGATTTTACGACCATTTTCTATTACTTCATAATGTAAATGAGGACCAGTGGACATACCAGTAGACCCCACATATCCAATTATCTGTCCTTGTTTGACTCTAACACCCCTTTTTATACCTTTGCCAAATTTTGACAAATGTGCATAAACTGTTTGATAGACTGAGTTATGTTTTATTTTTATACAATTACCACCACCACCACACCATTTAGCTCTAGATATTATACCATCTCCTGATGCCATAATTGGAGTGCCTTTGGGAGAGGCAAAATCTGTTCCAGTATGCAATTTATTATAACCCAATATTGGATGTTTCCTTTTTCCAAATGATGAAGATAATCTTGCTCCATTAATTGGAGTTTTCATTAAAGTCTTCCTCACACTTTTTCCGTTTTCATCAAAATAGTCGATTTTATTTTTCTCGTATTCAAATTTATAAAGTTGTAGATCGATATTTTGAAGATTTAAATTTGCGTAAATAATATCTCCAGCATCAATAATGTTACCTTTTTCATTTTTAAATTCTTCATAAATTATTTGGAAAGAGTCATTTTTCCAAATATCCCTTTGGAAGTCCACCTGAAAACCATATAGCCTAGCNAATTCAATTATTACATTTGGTTTAATACCAAGATTAATTGCACTATTATAAAGACTATTTGTAATAANAGCTTCTTTATATGTAATTTCTTTTGAAAAATTTTTTTCAATTAATTTNGAAGAAAATATCTCTTTATCTAAAATTCTTGAAAAATACATTTCATTTTTTTTGCCTGTTTCAATTTTGAATTCTAAGATTTTAGGTTTGTCCATTATTTCATTTTTTTTACCTGTTTCAATTTTGAATTCTAAGATTTTAGGTTTGTCCATTTGGTCAATTTTAAAAAAAATTTTTTTACCTGTTCTTAATATTGTTAAAGATTTATGTTTTGCTATCGATTTTAGAAATAATTTTTTTTCTATTTTATTAATTTTCAAATTATTAATTATACTTTCATATGTATCGCCTGC
>JGI11785J13272_1000296_pt1 | contig 11232 bp, 5 predicted proteins | sample DeeseametaMP2098_FD_13272 | JGI IMG/M metagenome (IMG submission 13272)
TTGGTGGCCTGTTTTAATTTAATGTCTACTCTTGTGTTGGTAACTTATCAAAAGATCAGGGAAATTGGCATTTTGCGTACACTCGGAACGACAGCTCGCAGAATTCAAAGTATTATTTTAATTCAAGGCATCATGATCGGCGGCATTGGCGCCGTAGTAGGTATTACAGCCAGTTTATTATTAGTGGCTGTCCAAAATCAATTTGGTTTATTTCCATTACCAGAAGAAATCTATTTTATTGATAAATTACCCATGGTTTTCAAAGCAGTTGATTTAATGGCAGTAATCTGTATTTCATTTGTGTTTATCCTTATTTCGTCTGCAGTGGCTTCAAGTCGTACACTTAAAATCAACCCAAAAGAAGCTGTATATTTAGAAAAATGATCTTAATCGCACATAACATCTGCAAATCCTATTATAATGGCGAAAAGGAATTACGAGTTCTAAAAAATATAAATTTAGAACTGCAGGGTGAAATTATCACCATCATGGGCCAATCTGGCGCAGGAAAAACAACATTACTGAATATTTTGGGAACACTTGATTCTCCCGATAACGGCTCCGTATCCATTTGTGGTCAGGAAATCAGCGGACAAACAGAAGATGAGCTTTCGGAATTACGAAATAAGCATCTTGGGTTTGTATTTCAATTCCATCATTTACTTCCTGAATTCACCGCAATGGAAAATGTGTTAATGCCTGCATTGATTTCCGGAAATGAAAATGATGCTAAAGAACGAGCGGTTGAATTATTTGACTATGTGGGAATGAATGAACGCAAAACCCATTATCCGGCTCAATTATCCGGCGGTGAGCGACTTCGAGTGGCTGTATTGAGAGCGTTGATTTTAAATCCGGATGTTGTTTTAGCAGATGAACCCACCGGAAATTTAGATGTCAATTACGCTGATCGCTTATTAACCTTGTTCCGGAAAATCAATAATGATTATAATCAGGCGTTTGTCATTACGACACATAACCCCAGTGTTGCCGAAATAGGAAATCGACGATTTATTTTAGAAAATGAAACATTAAATCCTGTAGATAGTATTTGAATGTGAAACAGTACTGCTTAATTTAGGATACCCATGAAAGAGAATTTTTCAAAGAGAGTCCAATTGATTATGAAACATGCCAAGGAGGAAGCCGTACGCCTTGGACATAGTTATGTGGGATCAGAGCATTTATTGCTGGGTTTAATTCGCCTCGAAGCTGGATTGGGTGTGAAGATACTTGATATTTATGATATTGATCTCGCTGATTTGCGGGCCATGATAGAGGATATGATTAAATCATCAGGCGGAACAATGACGCTTGGACATCTGCCACTCACTCGCAGAGCTGAACGCATTTTACGTAATGCTTACAATGAAGCAGCTGCCTTGGGAGCTTCCGTCGCCGATGACGAACATTTATTGTTGGCGATGCTAAAAGAAACCGAAGGCATCGCTTTTGAAGTCTTGAATTCCTATAACCTAGATTATGACGGTGTGTTAGAATTGCTGCATGATGATGCTTCTGATGATAATGATGAAGACGATGACGAATCATTACCTATAATTAAAAAAGAGAAAAGCACTAAAAAATCTAAAACACCTGCTTTAGATCACTTTTCTCGTGATATTACGTCTTTGGCAAGAAAAGGGGAATTAGATCCAGTCATCGGCCGAATGGGTGAGATTGAACGTGTTGCGCAAATTTTAACACGGCGTAAAAAGAATAATCCTGTTTTGATTGGAGAGCCGGGAGTTGGTAAAACAGCTATCATCGAAGGATTGGCAATTCGTATCAATGAGAAATCTGTTCCCAGGTTATTGCACAATAAACGCATTTTATCTCTTGATCTTGCATCTATCGTGGCAGGTACAAAATATCGAGGTCAATTTGAAGAGAGGATGAAGACCATTATGGTCGAATTGGAAAATACGGATAACCTCATTTTATTTATTGACGAGTTACATACATTAGTGGGAGCTGGCGGTGCTTCGGGTTCGCTGGATGCGTCTAATATGTTTAAACCTGCTTTAGCTCGTGGAGATATTCATTGTATTGGTGCAACAACGTTGGATGAGTTTAGAAAGCATATAGAAAAAGATGGCGCGTTGGAGCGCCGCTTCCAGAAAATAATGGTAAATCCCCCAAGTCAGGATGAGACAATTGAAATATTAAATGGGCTTAAAGAAGCATACGAAGGCCATCACAATGTTCGTTATGATAAAAGTGCAATAGATGCCTGTGTATATTTGTCAGACCGATACATTACAGATAAATATTTACCGGATAAGGCAATTGATATTATGGATGAAGCTGGTTCCAGGGCTCATTTGCATAATGTGAGCGTTCCTCAAGAAATTTTAGAAATGGAAAAAGAAATTGATGAGGTCAGAACAAGAAAAGAAGAAGTTGTGGCAGCCCAAAAATTTGAGAAAGCAGCAAAATATCGCGACACTGAACAGAAACTAATTACAAAATTATCAAAAGCTCAACAGGAATGGCAAGAACATGAACATTCCAAACCTGAATTAATTTCCGAAGATACCATAGCGGATGTTGTTGCTCTTGTTTCAGGAATCCCTGTGAACAAAGTTGCAGAATCTGAAACGAATAAACTTCTCAAAATGGAAGATACACTGAAAAAGAATATTATTGGTCAGGAGCAAGCCATTAATAGTATTGCCAAGTCTATTCAACGTGCCCGAGCTGGATTAAAAAATCCAAATCGTCCCATAGGTGTTTTCCTATTTTTAGGACCAACGGGTGTTGGTAAAACAGAGTTAGCAAAAGTATTGGCGAATTATCTATTTAGCAATACAGGATCGCTTATTAAAATTGATATGTCCGAATTTGGAGAACGATTTTCTGTCTCACGCCTGATTGGAGCACCTCCGGGATATGTAGGGTATGAAGAGGGGGGAGAGTTGACTGAAAAAGTAAGACGCAATCCTTATTCAGTTATACTTTTTGACGAGATGGAAAAAGCTCATCCGGATGTATTCAATCTTTTATTACAATTATACGATGAAGGTGTATTAACAGACAGTTTGAGCCGTAAAGTTGATTTCAAAAACACGATTATTATAATGACATCCAATTTAGGTACAAAAGAAATCTTAAAAGGTAGTTCGCTGGGGTTTGTTAAACAGTCAACTGAAAAATCTTATGAAACTATGCGGGATAAACTTTTGGAAAAAGTTAAAACAACTTTCAGTCCTGAATTTTTAAACAGGCTGGATGAAACGATTGTATTTCATACATTGGCTGAAGAACATGTTTTAAATATTATCGATTTACAATTAGAAGATCTGCGGAGTAATCTGAAGCGCAAAGGAATGAAAGTCAAATTAATGAAATCAGCTGTAAAATTACTTCTAAAAAAAGGATATAACCCTGAATACGGTGCCCGCCATTTACGCAGGCAAATTCAGAATAGCCTGGAAGATCCCATCGCTGAAATGCTCTTGGAAGATAAATTTGTTAAAGGTGACACTATAAAAGTGAATGCAAAGAAAGGTGATTTCTTTTATATAAAAGCACCTGTTAAAAAAACGAAATCCAAAAAATCTACATCCTCCGTCGATTCTACCGAAGAAATCTAATTTTCCCTAAATTCTGCCATATAGGGCGACAATAAGCCGTTTATTTGCCATATAGGTAAATAAACTATATTGGTATAATAATTGTTATTAAATCAGTTGAATTCATATTTTTTTTGAAAAACTCATAAAAAAGGAAATTAAACATGGGTAAAATTATCGGAATTGACTTAGGAACAACAAATTCCTGTGTAGCCGTACTTGAAGGTGGAGAACCTTCAGTAATCAATAATCCGGAAGGTGGAAGAACAACACCTTCTGTCGTTGCATTTACAAAAAATGACGAACGATTAGTTGGTCAACCGGCAAAACGGCAGGCTGTTACTAATCCACAAAAAACAATCTTTTCAATCAAACGATTCATGGGCAGAATGTATGATGAAGTGGGCACGGAGCTAGAAGAAGTTCCCTACCAGGTTGAAAAGAAAAAAGGGGGAAACCTGGCTGTAAAGGTAGATGATAAAGAATACACTCCGCCGGAAATCAGTGCTATGATTTTGCAAAAACTCAAACAAATGGCAGAAGAACATTTGGGAACAACAGTTACAGACGCTGTGATTACGGTACCAGCTTATTTTAATGACTCCCAGCGTCAGGCAACCAAAGATGCAGGAAAGATTGCCGGTTTAAATGTACGACGGATAATTAACGAACCTACGGCTGCATCACTTGCTTATGGTATGGATAAAAAGAAAGATGAAAAAATTGCTGTCTTTGACTTAGGCGGTGGTACGTTTGATATTTCAATCCTAGAACTGGGTGATGGTGTTTTTGAAGTAAAATCAACCAACGGTGATACACACTTGGGTGGTGATGATTTTGATCAAAAAGTTATTAATTGGATTGCAGATGAATTCAATAAAAGTGATGGTATTGACTTGCGTAAAGATCCCATGGCCTTACAACGGTTGAGGGAAGCAGCTGAAAATGCAAAAAAAGAATTATCCAGTTCAAAACAAACTGAAATCAACTTACCGTTTGTAACAGCTGATGCGTCTGGTCCGAAACATTTGAACCTGACATTAACGCGCGCAAAGTTTGAAGAATTGGTTGCTGATCTTGTTGAGAGAATAATTAAACCTTGTAAAAAAGCGATAAAAGATGCAGGATTATCCGCATCAGAAATCGATGAAGTCATCCTCGTAGGCGGATCAACGCGTATGCCGAAAATCCAGGAAAAGGTGAAGGAAATTTTCGGTAAGGAACCCAACAAAAGTGTAAATCCAGATGAAGTGGTCGCTCTTGGAGCAGCTATACAAGGTGGTGTTTTAGCAGGTGATGTTGATGATATCCTCTTATTGGATGTAACTCCCCTTTCATTGGGTATTGAAACATTGGGCAGCGTATCCACGAAACTCATCGAACGGAATACGACAATTCCAACTCGCAAATCGCAAGTTTTTAGCACGGCTGCAGATAATCAAACCACTGTTGAAATTCATGTTTTACAAGGAGAACGTGAAATGGCGATTGATAACAAAACCATTGGCCGATTTCATTTAGATGGGATTCCACCTGCACCCAGAGGTGTACCGCAGGTTGAAGTCACGTTCGACATTGATGCAAATGGAATTTTGAATGTAAGTGCAAAAGATAAGGCTTCGGGTAAAGAACAAAGTATTCGTATTGAAGCATCAAGTGGATTGAGTGAAACTGAAATAGACAAGATGGTTAATGATGCTAAGAAGCATGAATCAGAAGACAAAGATAAGCGTGAAATGGTAGACTTAAATAATCAAGCTGAGCAACTTGTTTATCAAACAGAAAAGAATATTGATGAGTTTGGTGAAAAATTATCGGATGATGAGAAAAAAACTCTTTCCGATGCAGTTGAAAAATTGAAAACCGCAAATTCAGGATCAAATAAAGATGATGTTCAATCAGCTATGGATTCATTAAATGCTGAATGGAATAAATTAGCTTCTAAAATGTATGATGATAGTAAAGAGGCTGAAAAAGGTGAAGCACCTCCTCCGAATGAAGATGAAAAAAAGAAAGACGTCGCAGACGAAATTGAAGATGCAGACTTTGAAGTTGTAGACTAAAAGTCATCTGAAAATAGCATAAAAAAAAGCGTTCCTTTGTGAACGCTTTTTTTGTAATTGGAACCCTATACACGTATATTCGTAATGATGAGTATCCAAATCAAGCGAACATGACACGTATACAAACTATACTTATAGGAATATTTATCCTCATGGTTGTTGCTGTAAATATTTTTTTACAGTCATCCTCATGGCGATTACCAATTGAGAATTACATCAACTCTAAATTAGAGGAAAATTCTGATTGGCAAATAAAAATTCCCAATCTAGAAGGCAATCTGCTTGGAACTGTCATGGGAAAAGGGATGAAATTTCATCATGATAATGGATCTCAAATCATTTTTGGTGATTATTCAATCAAAGTTAATTATTTACAAAGTTTCTTTTCCACACCAACATTATCGTTATTGCGTGTTGAGAATATATTATTTTCTCCAATAATCAATACTGATTCAATCTCAACTGATAATGCTGACAGTTTAGATCTAGATTTTCCTTCTAAATTTAACTTTATTATTCAAAATATCAGCTTGGGGGGTGTTGTTGAAATCCCTGTAAATAATGTAATTAAAACGCTGAAATTGAAATTGAATAGCCGTCTTGATGTTACACCTGAAAAGAAGGAATTTTATATTGATGAATTTTCTGCTGCATTTAATGATACATCAGGATATGTTTTATTAAGAAACACACCATTGATAATAAATGAAACCAGTGCTCATTTTTCACCTGCAAGTGGTGTGGTAAATGGATTGCCTTTTGATGGTGAAATACATTACGATTGGACTTTGTTACCAGATCTATCTGGTAATATCCATATTGAACGCTATGAATTTCCCGAACATATTTTTGAAAACTTGCCGTTAAAACCAAAATTTTCTTCATTGGAGACATTCATCCATTTTGAGTCTGATTTGGATCGTTTTTTTGGTGATGTAACTATTAAGAATCCCCTAGGATTATTTATGAAAGGCGAACTTTCTTTAACACGTCATGAAAATCATATTTCTCTAAACCGATTAGGTCTGGATAGCGAAAATACAAATCTATCACTAACAGGAATTTATGAAAAAAATGGTCGGATTAGTGGTAATATACTGTTAACACATTTTGACTTGAGTAAATGGATTACTGAACAGCAGCAAACGAATGTAAATGGCACTATTATGTTGGAAGGGACAATTCAAAAAAATAATTTCAATGATATTTCGGTAACAATGGAAATGAATGAATCTGAATTATATGGAGATCGAGATATATCCATTTCAGGTACTTTTTCTTACAATGATCAAATTTTCTCAATTGATTCGCCATTATCAATTGCAGTCGGGCCAAGTTCTATTACACTTAAAGGATACACAAATCTGCGTGATAAATTATTGGATATGGATTTGAGACTCAATGATGCCAGTATTTTTCTGGTAAATAATTTTTGGAGTGATTCATTAAACAGTGGATCTGCCACAGGTGACTTACGAGTATCAGGTAGCATTGAAAATCCATCGATACGTGCTGAATTGGAATGTAGAAATTTGGGATATCATGAAACATTTCTGGATCAATTAACAATGAATGCCCATTGGGCTCCACACCAAAACGGCGGTGATGGATTTTTTCGGGGAAAAATTGGTCGAGGTTCTTGGAGGAAATATGCTTTTGATAATGGTTTAGTGGATATTGCTTTCTCCAAGGACGGTATTGATATCCAGAGTGCAGAATTCAAACAAGCTGATAATTTTATTCAAATTTCAGGATTGATGTCGACAGATAGTATTTTAACATTAGATCACATCCAACTGGCGTATGATACCCATTATTGTATTAATGCCAAACCTTTCTCCATGAAATTAGAACCTGATAAAATTGAGATACACCCTTTTGAAATTCATATAGATGACGGAATTGTTTCAGGAAAAATGATCATTAAAGATGAAATTAGAGGCGATTTTCATTTATCAAATATTGATGCAGATATTATGAAACTATTTACAGATGATGTCCGCTATCATGTTTCAGGAACTAGTTTTGGAGATATATCCATTTCTGATCGAGATGATTATCCAGAAATTAAAATGAACTTAACATTGAAAAATGGAGTTGCTGCCAGACAGACCTTTTCAGAAATGAAATTAAATGGATCATTACATCAATATCTTCTAAATGTGGAAGAAGTCTCTTTGGTGGCAGATGATCGAAAACGAATTTCTGTTTCAGGATTTGTACCCCTTGGTAAAATAGAAGGAGGCGATCGTGAATTTGATTTTTATATCATTTTCGATGAATTAGACGTATCACTTTTAACACAATTCAGTCAATCTTCAACGTTTATGGACGGTAAAATAACAGGCAGTTATCATTTAGGCGGGAGTACGAAAAAAACACTTTACAATTTCGACCTTGAAATTAATGATGCTGTTTGGGACAGGTTGGCATTGGGTACAGTAACGACAGAGGGTTTGTTTGATGGTGATCGATTATACTTCAATAAATATACTTCCATTTATAATGGATCAGAGCTTTCCGGTGCAGCATTTTTACCTATTAATTATAATATAGCTTCTGATAATTACGGAGAATATTTCAAGGATGATTCTATTTGGGCTTATGTAACTGGTCATACAAAAAACTTAGAATTTTTGACTGCTTATATTTCAAACATAGACTCCATCAATGGAGATTTTGATTTAGAATTAGAAGTAAATGGACCTCGTGAAAATTTAATCCGAAAAGGTTATATAACTAGTCAAGATGCCACAATTTATTCTTTACAACTTGATGACCCAATTTATAATGTTGATGGTCATGCAGATTTAAATCAAAATATATTCAGATGGAAATCATTGAATGGCAGTATGGCAAAAAATCCAAATGATCAAAATGATCACAACATATTTGTTTCCGGATCAATGGACATGACTCGTTTTTTCAAACCAATTTATAATATGAATGTATTGGGAAATGAAATTTACTTTAAAACCTTATTGGGAGATATTGAGGGTATTGTAAATGTAGATCTTGCATTAACCGGTCAAAATACGATTGAAATTGCCGGTGTAATTGAGCCTGTTGATGCAGTCATGTATCAGGAGTTTGTTTCAGATTCAGATGTGGAATCTGTGGGGGAAGAAGGGAGTACAATTATTAATTATAAATTGAATTTCCCTATTACTGGAGATTTTGCTCTTAGAAATTCACAAATTGATGCTCATTTATCCGGTGAATTAAGTATGACAAAATTTGGAAACGATCCTTCAGATTTTGGCGGTGAATTATATATCAGGAATGGAACGTTTTATTATTATGGTGATGTTTTTAATATTTCTGAAGGATATATGGTTCTGGATAAAAAAGGATTCAATCCTTATTTGGATATATCTGCTCAAACAAAAATAAACCAGGAGCAAATTTATATTCAATTGGTTGGAAGATTAGATAATCCGCAATTAGTACTTGAATCATCAAGCGGTTTTTCTGAAAGTGATATTATTGAACTTCTTACTATTGGAAATCGATTTGAAGACCAGGAAATTTCTGCAATGGGATTTGGAAATCGTGCTCAAAATATTCTTGGTACAATTCTAGAACGAGAGTTAGAAAAAAATATTTTACATGTTTCTGGACTAGACAAAGTCGGTTTGATTGATAATATTGACATTTCAGGAACAGCTGGTTTCATTAGTCCAAATAATGATCAGGATTTCACCATTAGCGCTGAACGACAAATTTCTGATAAACTTTTATTAAATTATTCCTACCATCGATCTTTCTCATTCTCAAATCCAACCATGAAAAAAGTCGGTGTAGAACTCCGTTTAAATCGTTATGTTTCTCTAGTAGGAAATGTTGACGAGACCGGTAATATGCACGTAAAATACCGCCTGCGTTACTCGTACTAAACACGCACAAACATATGCAAACTTTCAGATACTTGGGAATAAGTGTCCTCTTTTTGGGGATAATGCACTCACAAAACGATGAATCACTTTTTGTGAATGAAGTTTACTTTTTGGGAAATAAGACCATCTCCGAAAGGCAGCTTAAAAAAAATATAAATTTGAAAAGTACATTTCTTTTTACAAAAACTAAGTTCGATCGACGTATTTTGAAATTGGATGCAATCACAATAAAAAATCGCTATAAAACGGAAGGTTTTTTGAATGCAACAGTCCGCGATTCCTTTTTGATCCAAAACAATACAGTGGATATTTATTTTATTGTAAATGAGGGTCAGAGAATTTATATATAAATAATATTGATATCGAGGGTAATAAACATATTTCCAGAAAAAAGATTCAAAAATCCTTAGCTCTCAAAAAAAATATACCCTTTAACCCTGTTTCTTTAAATACTAACTTGGCGGCTGTTGAGGAAAAGTATCACCATATAGGAAAATTATTTTCCAAAATTGATGTTGAAACAGATTTACGCGATTCAGCAGATATTAAAATTGTGATTACCGAAGGTCCTGATGTATTTATAAATAAAACATATATTGAAGGACTGGATTCGTCTAAACACTATATTGTTAATAGAGAATTACATTTCGACAAAGGGGATAAGTATGACATTGAAGATGTGTTATTATCCCAACGGAGATTATTGGAAACAAGTCAATTTTCTAGTGCAAATATCTATCCTGTTAAGTACATCAACAGTGATACACTGGTAAATATAGTCGTAGAATTACGCAATTTCCCCAAGCGTGAAATCAGCTCTGAAGGTGGCTTTGTACCCATAGAATTTGGTGGTTTAAACTTATCCGGGCCGGGTGCATTCCTGCAATGGAAAAACAGAAGTCTTTTTGGATCAACGACTCGTCTATCTGCAAAGACATCATTGGATATTCCTACTGAAGAGGGGCTGCGTTATCCTCGATTAAAAATCGATTCTAATTTGGAAAATCAATGGTTGATGAATTTACATTTTCCCACGAAAGTGCAATCATTATATGAATTGTATAAAAAATATGGTTCTTATGATAATCCGTTTATTCAGCGTTATGGATTCAACTGGTCTTCAATTAATCAAATTACAGAAACATCGTTTATCGAGTTTGGCATGCATTGGGAAAAGTTCAGCCAACAGGAGGGTAGTGTGTCGAATGTGGAACAGCGCATGATTTCCCTCAAGACAAAATTGGATTTTTCAAATCATCCTTTAACTCCAACCAATGGTGTAATTTTCACGGGGGATATTTACAGTGTAGGTGGTTTATTGGGCGGTACACGGGAATATCAAAAGATAGATACTGGCATGAAGACCTATATCCCCTTAAGAAGCAAAATTGTTTTTGCGGCAAGAGTACAATACGGAATCATCTTCAATTGGAAAGAAGAGTATGATATTTATGAAGAAGTCCTTTTTGAAAAATTCTATTTGGGTGGTGCAAAATCATTGCGTGGATGGAATGCATTGCAATTTCCGGAAGAAAGAAATAAAGATATTCATTTGAATGGTAATGAAATTCGCTTTTTAACGAGTTATGAATTACGTTTCCCAATTTTGGATCCTTTGGGAGCAGAAATTTTTATAGATGGTGGACAATTATGGGATAGTAATTCAACTATTAGTTTAAGTGAATTAAGTTGGGATGC